>ERZ650300.681-NODE-681-length-20444-cov-18.210604_pt1 | contig 20444 bp, 12 predicted proteins | sample MGYA00376236_ERZ650300 | MGnify/ENA primary metagenome ERZ650300 (study PRJEB26733, sample SAMN07839303) | wastewater metagenome | biome: urban; feature: wastewater treatment plant; material: waste water | place: USA: North Carolina | collected 2016-04-28 ...
TAAACCATTGATGCGTTGAATAAAATCGACATTGTTTGGTAGCCAAGGTGCTTTGGCACAGACACTTTCTTGATAGCGTTCAACAGCACCTAAAGTTGCACTGTCTTCAAATGCCATTGGGAGATGAATGATCCGTGAAGGGATCTTAATTTGGCTTAAATCTCCCATTTGCTGTTCAAGCTTGAGTAGAAATTCGATCAATTGATGCTGTGGAAGCGTGAGTCCATCGTATTTGATTTGCAGCGAACGTACACCAGGCGACAGTTCCAATATGCCTTTAATATTGGCTGCGCGAATGAGTTGCATGAGCTGATGAACGCGTAAGCGTAGCGCCAAGTCTAAAACGTTGTCACCGTACTCCAGTAGAATATAGCTGTCACCCGCTTGGCGGTATACCGTGCGTGGAGACACATCAGTTGCCTCTAAGCTGGCAAGAATTGCGGATGTTGGAATATCACTGCTTGGCGGCTCAGAATTAAGGGCTGCATGAGCAAAATTTTCGATCCGTTCAATTTGTTGTTGTTCTAAGGTATTGGCTTGTTCAACGGTTAAAGGATAAAAGCTGATTTTATCATCGGCTTTAAGTTGACCCACTTTCCAAAGTTCAGCTTTGGCAATAGTTACAGGGCAAACGAAGCCACCTAGACTTGGCCCATCTTTGGCTAAAATGACAGGGAAGTCACCTGTGAAGTTAATCGCACCAATGGCATATTCACAGTCATGGACATTGGATGGGTGGAGTCCTGCTTCACCGCCATTTTCACGTGCCCAGCTTGGTGTTGGCCCTGACAGTCGGATGCCTAAACGATTGGAGTTGAAGTGGACGGTCCATTCGGAGGCAAAAAACTCTTCAATATATTCAGGTTTAAAAAAGTCAGGTGCACCATGTGGTCCATACAGCACCCCAATTTTCCACTCTTTGCCATAGCTTGGAATCAGTGCTGAAGATAGAGCCTGTGGTTCTTGCGGGGCTAAAGGGGTGTCGCTATTTGGATGGGCTGTGTTGACGAGTTTGATCATGTCACCTGCACGAAGCACGCGTCCTGCATGCCCGCCAAAGTTACCTAAAGCAAAAGTCGAACGACTGCCCAAATATAGGGGGACATCGAGCCCATGACGCACTGCTAAATAGCTACGACAACCAGACTCGACCTGTCCTAAGCTGAGTACTTGACCTGCGCAAATGTGAATCGGTTGCCAAAAGTCCACGGGCTTATCGTCGAGTTGCGCAGGGCATGGTGCACCTGTCAGTGCAATCACAGTGTCTTGGTGGAACTTGAGACTTGGGCCTTGCAGGGTGAACTCGAAACCTGCTGCGCTAGCATCATTCCCCACAATTTGATTGGCCAATTGAAAAGCATAGTCATCCATAGGACCCGATGGTGGTACACCGATATCCCAATAGCCAACACGTCCCGGAAAGTCCTGAATCGAGCTTTGCGTGCCAGCTTGGAGTACTTCAATCACATTCGGTACGTAGTCAAAGTCATCTAGCAAGCGTGTCCAGATTTGCATTTGTGCAAAGCGTTCATCAGAGATCACGCTATGTGCATAGTCTAAATTGGTGCTGATGCCATTTAAACGAGTTTGAGAGAGCACACTTTTTAGTTGCTCAATGGCTTGTTCACGGGTGTCCGCATGTACGATGATTTTGGCAATCATCGGGTCAAAATATTGCGAAATTTCTGTTCCTGCTGAAACCCATGTATCAACACGACAATTGTCTGGAAATACAACTTCGGTCAGTACACCCGGGCTGGGTTGGAAGTTTTTAACTGGATCTTCTGCATAAATACGCACTTCAATCGCCGCACCTTGCGGTTGGATGTTGCTAAGTGCATTCCAATCCAGTGCATCGCCCGCAGCAACTTTAAGCATGCATTCAATCAGGTCTAAACCCGTCACCATCTCAGTGACAGGATGTTCCACTTGTAGTCGGGTATTGACCTCAAGGAAGTAAAATTCATCACGTGCAGCATCATAAATAAATTCGACCGTACCTGCGCTGCGGTAATTGACCGATTTGCCGAGTTCAACTGCTGCTTGGTGTAGTTTTTGACGTGTGGCTTCGGGCAGATGAGCCGCTGGGGTTTCTTCCACTACCTTTTGGTTACGACGTTGCAATGAACAGTCGCGTTCGCCCAATGCAACCACTTGACCTTGACCATCACCAAAAATCTGAACTTCGACATGGCGTGCACGGTCAATAAATCGTTCTAAAAATACGCCCGAATCTTTAAAAAATTGTGCGCCTAAACGTTTGACGCTTTCATAAGCTTCAACTAAGGCTTGTTCATTATCACAGCGGGTAAGACCAATACCACCACCGCCTGCGGTACTTTTCAGCATGATGGGATAACCAATCTCTGTAGCCGCAGAAATTGCCTCATCTAAGCTTTCAAGTAACCCTGTCCCTGGTGTCATAGGCACTTGTGCAGCCGCCGCAAGTTCACGTGCACGGTGTTTTAAACCAAACTCTAAAATTTGTGTCGCGGTTGGCCCCATAAAGGCAATATTATTTTTCTCACAAGCCTCTGCAAATTCAGCACTTTCTGATAAAAAGCCATAGCCGGGGAAAATAGCTTCAGCCCCCGTTTTTTGTGCGGCTTGAATCAGTTTTTCAATGCTTAAATAAGTGTCGGATGGTTTTAAGCCGTCTAAAGCAATGGCAATGTCCGCGTCTTTGACATGTTGTGCGTAACGGTCACTGTCTGAATATACCGCTACACTGGTCATCCCCAGTTTTTTTAAAGTGCGAATTGCACGTACAGCAATTTCGCCACGGTTTGCAATCAATACAGTTTTAAACATTTTAAAATTCCTAAATTTGACTAAGCTTGTTCTACTTTTGAATTGTTACGGTGCTGGATATAGGCGCGCCAACCGCCAAAGTGGCTGATGTTTTCAGCATCGTTTAAGCCATAAGGTTCGCAAATGAAACCTTTCACCCATCGACCGTCTGCCAGTTCGACATTGCCCATGCCCAGTGGTGTCGGAATCTCTGCGACAAATTCTCCAAAGCGAGCGGTGGGTACATCCCACAGTTCAACAATGATCTGCTGACCGTGTTCATCGACTCGGGCTAGACCGGGTTTAGGCGGGATCGTGCCATTCAGTGCAAACAGGGCATAGTGCTCAGCGGTATGTGTGGTTTCCACAAGCACAGCATCACGTGTGAGCAATTGGAAGTTCAACGGCATTCCTGTCAGGTGTGCGCCAACCACCGCAACACGGATATGATGTGGAGAGACTGAGTTCTGTAGCCTTGGAATGGGTGCATAGCGGTCTAAAGCCCCCAGCTTTAAGTTCAAATGCGTCTGCCAAATTTTTCCAAATTCAATCAGGGCTTGGTCATACCATGCAGGTGCAATTAGGCTGATGCCGAAAGGTAAACCGTCGGTGCGGAAACCCGCGGGCAGGGCGAGGGCACTTAAATCGGCGAGGTTGGTAAAATTGGTATAAGTCCCAAACTCAGAGTTCAGACTAATCGGTGACTGTTCCATTTCCGCAAGAGTATGAATGGTTGGGGAGGTGGGAACAATCAATGCATCAAATTGGGCCAAAGTGTCTTGAATTTTTCGGCTTAAGTCTTGCTTTAAGTACTCCGCGTTATAGGCATCAACTGCACTAAAATCATGACCTTTTTGAATGATTGCACGCACTGTCGGATCGAAAACCTCAGGCTGCTGCGCCAACAACTCGGCAACCGCCGCTGTACGTTCTGCCACCCATGAGCCTTGATAGAGTTGGGCTGCCAATTGTTCAAACGCTGAAAAATCAATTTCAGTAATTTCAGCCCCGAGAGCTTTTAACTGTTCTACAGCCAATTGGAAGGCATATTTAGCTTGGTCATCACCAAAGAATTCCAGTTTTTGGGGAATAGCAAAATGCGGTTTAGCCGAGAGTTTCGCAGGTGCAGTCTTTGGATGCTGGCGTGAATAGCTATCTAGCGCATCGTAGTGTTCTACCGTTTGGGCAATGGTGTCGGCGTCTGTTACCGTTAATGCAAAAATTGAAATACAGTCCAAACTTTTACAGGCGGGGAGTAGCCCACGATTTGAAAAACGACCTTTAGTCGGTTTTAGCCCAATAATATTGTTAAATGCAGCAGGAACACGGCCAGAGCCTGCAGTATCTGTTCCGAGTGCAAAGGGCACCAAGCCACGAGCAACAACACTGGCTGAACCAGAGCTAGAGCCACCACTGACATAGTCAGCATTAAACGTGTTACTGACTGCACCAAAGGGAGAGCGTGTCCCGACAAGCCCCGTTGCGAACTGGTCTAAATTGGTTTTTCCTACAACAATGGCCCCTGCATTTTTAAGCAGGCGAATGGTTTCCGCATCTTGCGTAGCAACAGTTGTCAGGGCCTTGCATGCGGCCGTGGTGACAAAACCAGCAACGTCGATGTTATCTTTCACTGCAAATGGAATACCGTATAAAGGCAATTCTTTGCTGAGGTCTGTGGCTTGATCTGCTTTTTGCTTTAAGGCTTCAATTTGTTGGGAAAGTATTTCTGTCGTAGCAATTGAAATCCATGCATGATCAGGTTGTGGTAATTGCGCTACATAGTCGATTAAATCTTCAAGATGAATATCTTGGTTGAGATAAGCGGTTTGCCATTCTTGAAGTGTCCAGCCAATGCATTTGTTCTGACTCATTTTTTGCATTCCAACTTGTATACATGATGGAATACAAAAATGCAGAATCTATGCCAATCTAATCAATTTGATTTATCTTTGGTTATAATTGTTATAAATCATTAGTTTAATGTTGAAGCTTTAGTTTAATTGAGTGATTCTAAGTGTTTTTAGAGTTGCACCAAAACAAGCGCATAGGGGAGCTAATGGTGCTTTTTATGATCAAGCCTTGGGTAGTTTGACGTTAAACTATTTAAAAGTAGGGTTTAAATCATATTCGTTTTTTATGTGAATTAAAGCCAAAAGAATTGAGGTTAAAACATATTATAAAATAGGATGATTCAAAGAAAATATACACACTCAGTTTTTAATTTTTATGTATAACTTAATGCAATTTGAGCTATACCAAATCTGGAAATTTGCAAGCTTCATTTAACTCTTGACCAATACAACCGTTGAAATTTGCAGAGATAATCAATAAATCACGCGTATAACTTATAATAAACTATAATTTTTCATTCAGCTTTTCTCATCTTTCCTGTGTAATTAATTCTATGCCATATATTGATATACATAAGCTGGCTGGATCTTAATTCAAATACTAAGATGTGAATAACTGGGTCTTTTTTTCGAATAATAATTGATGTGCTTCATCTTTATTTATCCTGCGTAAGGTGATGATCTAAACTCTCTGTCAGTAGCAGCTCAATTGCTTCTATGTATAAATAAGCTATTGGCAGTAGGCTATGTATCTATGGGGGAGTGGCCTATATTATCCTGATAAGCAACAGCTTCAAGAATTGCGGGTTATGTAGAAGGCTGTAATTGTTAACGGGTTAAACGAAGTTTGAGTAAATTGCAAACCAGTTTGAAGAAAATAAAATTTTAATACTTCTATGGCGGATAAAGGAATGAATTGGGTTAAGCTGAATATGACTGGGATAATATCAAAACTAGAAAAATAGAAACTTACAGATGGATCGGTCATTTATTGAAAAAAAGGCTCTGAAACTTAAAAATTCTATTAAAGTTACAAAAAATTAAAGATTTTTTTTGAGACTTTTGTACAATCAGCCACAACTTAAAATTTAATAATAACGATGCCCAATAATATTTACGCTGCAATAGAGCAACTTGGACTTAGTGCACAAAAACGTGCCATTCATATTCAGTTCAGCAATACTTCGCTTAACGAACAAGTATTCCTTCAGCGCATAGATGGAACGCATGAACTGAATGCAGGTATAGAGTTACAGCTCCTTTGCTTATCTACCTCCGCTCATATTCCGTTAAAGCAATTTATTGGTAGTCAGGTGGCTGTCGATATTGTCACTGATAAATCAGAACTCAATCGTATTTCAGGCATCATCACCAAGGCGGATGTAGGGGCAAGCGATGGCGCTTTAACTATATATCGTTTAACCGTGGAAGACCCGACAGCCTTATGGAAGCATCGACGTAATTCTAGAGTTTTCATGGCGAAGTCTGTTGTTGATGTGGTTCAAACTATTTTTGCCGAGTGGCAGCAACGTAGTCCCTTATTTGCTTCGAGTCTGACTTTGGATAAAAGTGGTTTAAGCAAAGAATATGATGTGCGCCCATTCATTATGCAAGCGAATGAATTGGATAGTGAATTTATTCAAAGGCTGCTCTCTTCAGAGGGGATTAACTGGCTTATTGATGAGTCTCAGCTCAAAGTGTCCAGTTCAAGTGAACCCATTCAGCCACAAAAACTTAGACTGATTGATGACAACGCCCAATATCAAAGTTTAGAGCGTCAGAATATTCGCTTCCATCGTAGCAGTGCTGTAGAAAGCAGTGATTCGATTACAAATTTGGTCGGGCAGCGTTCTATACAACCAACATCTGTCCATATTCAACATTGGCAAGCAAATACTTTAGAAGTAGAAGAAGGTGCGGGTTCAGTTCAAAGCAAACATAGCCATAGTGATAATCAAGACAACGCCAGTCTAGGTTTAGAGCAGGCATGGCATTTCTCACCTGCATGGATACAAGACCTTAAAGGTGAAGATGGAACGACCAAATCAGGCAATAGTCAGATTGAAAAGTTTAATCAAAATCTTGGTCACTATTACGACTTACAAGCCAAACAATTTATGGCTACCTCGACCGTACGAGATGCACAAGTGGGTTACTGGTTTGAACTCAACGAGCACCCTGAAATTGATCAGCATAGTGGTTCAGACAAAGAATTCTTAATCACATCTAAAAAATTCTATAATCAGAATAATTTACCTAAAGATTTAACCGATCAAATCACAGCTTTGTTGAAACAAACCAATTGGCAACAGGCTGAAATTACAACAAATAATAAAGAAGAACGCCAAGCCAATCACCTCGTCTTACAACGACGTAATATCACTATTGTTCCAGAGTACAATCCGCTGCGACAACGGCCTATTGCATCACCACAACGCGCGAAAGTGGTTGGACCAAGTGGTGAAGAAATTCACGTGGATGAATGGGGGCGTATTAAAGTCCGTTTCCTGTTCACCCGTAGTGAAGACAATACTCACGATGGCGGTGCAGGTTCAAATGACAATGACACAGATTCTGCTTGGGTTGATGTGCTCACACCTTGGGCAGGTGAAGGTTATGGTGCACGCTTCTTACCGCGTATTGGTGAAATCGTGGTTATCGACTTCTTTGATGGCAATATCGACAGACCCTTTGTCGTGGGGCGCATCCATGAAGCACAACGTCATCCAAGCAAATTTGACAATACAGGCAAACTGCCTGATACCAAAAAACTGGCAGGGATTCGATCAAAAGAGTACCAAGGAGAGGGCTTCGGGCAACTACGTTTTGATGACACGACGGGTCAGATCAGTACCCAACTACAAAGCAGTCATGGTGCAACACAACTGAACTTAGGGAATTTGAGTCATCCTAAAGAAACGGACACCAGTGAAGGTCGAGGTGAAGGTTTTGAACTGCGTACTGACCAGTGGGGAGCCGTCCGTGCAGGGCAAGGCTTACTTGTTTCCACGTATAAACAAGATCAAGCCAAAGGTGAGCATCTAGATGCTTCTGAAACGAAATCACAATTTGAATCTAGTCTAAGTAATTCAAAAGCTTTAAGTGACGTTGCTAAAAATCAACAAACCGATCCATTAGAAATACTGGATAATCTAAAAGAGTTTATTGAACAAATTGAACAAGAAAGTGAGGCGAAGGCAAAAGCATTTAAACAAGCTTTAATGATATTGACCTCCCCCCATTCGATTGCTCTGACTACAAATGAAGATGTTCACCTTTCAGCAGATGGTCAAATTGGTCACAGTGCAGGGGACAGTATTAATTTTAGTACCCAAAAGAATTTACTTGCACATGCACAAAGTAAAATCAGTTTGTTTGCAGCACAGGACGGTGCGAAATTCTATGCAGGTCAAGGCAAAGTTGAAATACAGGCTCAAGCAGATGGGGCTGATTTGATAGCACGTAAAGGTGTACAGATCATTTCAACTGAAGATGCCATTTACATTACCAGCCCTAAAGAAATTAAATTAATCGCTGATGGTTCGGAACTTAAGATTAATAGTTCTGGAGTCTTTGCAACAACTAGTGGAAAGTTTGAGGTTAAGGCGGGACAGCATTTGTTTGTGGGGGGGGCGAGTGTTTCACCTAATTTGCCCCAATTACCTAAACTAGAATTTGCTCAGTCACCTTACTCAGCGCAATATCAACTATTTAAAGCAGATGGTCGAAATTTTAAAGGATATAAGTACTTTATTTCTGATAATCAGAATAATTTAATGAAAGAAGGTATTACAGATGAGTACGGATTTACAGAGCAGGTTGTTACGGAAACTAGAGAAAGAATTATTGGATATAAATCGGTGATGAGAGAAAGCGAGCGATTGACTGAAAATTGGGAAGCAAAATTAGAAGAAAAATCAAAAAAACTAGAATCTGAGTTGGATGGAGGGTAACGATGCTTCCAGCTATTATTGTCGTTGTTAAATTGGCAGGTTATGCAATAACAGCATATGAAATATACCGTACAGCTTCTAATGCTTATGGTGAGGTGAAAAACTATCAGGACAACATTAAAAAGGCTAAAGAAGAAATTAAAAAAATCATGAAAAATCTTGGTCAAGAGATTTCAGATAAAATTGATAAGGAAAAAGAAAAGGTCTTACTAACGACATTAACTACTGGTGATAAGCAAAGTAACAATACCAAAGCTGCATCTGGGAGACCCCAGACAAAAAGTAATGTGATTACTGCTGCAATCAAACAAAAGACACCATTTCGTTCAATCATAAGTCAGGTTTGTGAAAAAGCAGAACAACTACCTATGATTCAGTTGAGAAAGCAGAAAGGGAAAAAGTTAAAGGATATAGTTCCTAAAAGTAAAGTGGATGTTGTTGCAAAGCTTCTAAAAATGACTGCTCAAGAACTGGCAGGAGCAAATGTCGATGAATATATCATTGTGAGACTGAAACAACTTGCTGTAAATTTTATGTTTGAATTCATGGATGAAATTGTCAAATGGAAAAGTCCATTAAAAGCTGAAGTCTGTTTTGGTTATGATGTTAAAACGAAGAAGTACCTTGCACCTTTATTAGAGGGGAAAACACGAATCAAGCGTACAGGTTCTGATATCAATCCATTCTGGCCGATGCCCTATAAAGGAAAGAATACAATTGGTGCTGATATTATTATTCCTGAGTATCGTGGTGAACCTTTAACTCTGACCAATATTTTTGCATTAGTTGAAATCAAGTTTCAAGGTGATCGAATTGATGATAAGCAATTTAAGGCTTATGACGATTTAAAAAAGCAATGTGCTGCAGAAAAGAAAACCAGCAAGATAACGGCAAGTGAGGGCTTTAAGTTGTCACTGTTTCGTTATCCTGAAGATGTAAGTCCTAAGGATCAACCACAACAGCAACAGCCAAAGAAGTCAAAAGGAAAGGGTAAAATATAATGAATGACGAAGAGTTATTTTTAAGTCAAGATGAAGTGACTGACTATATAGCAGAGTTTAAAAAAGATAGTTATCACACTTATGGGTACGAACAAGAAGAGTTTGGCATTTGTCCCTACATCACATTTTATATTTACCATCAGGATAATGAAGTAGAGGAAATTGCCAATAAAATTATCAATATTTATGAAGATTTTGAAAATAAAATAATTGATAAGCCATTTAAGCGACGCTATCGGGATACAGGTGTCTGGAAAAATGCCAATAAATGGAAGCCTTCTCATAAAGAGTTAATCAATGAAATGCACCAAAGTTTTAAGAGGTATCCTGTATATTTTATAGCAGCAACTACAGGGAATTCTCCTAATCAAAGTGCCCGTTGGGTTTTCTGTGCTCAATTTTCAGATAACAATAATAGTAGGTATACGACATTAAAGCTGTCATTTGGTGAAAAATGGTATAGAGAACATAAGTCAAAATGGTATCAGTTTGTTCAACATTGTTTAATTAAACTTAATCCGATACAAGCTTATAGTGGCTATGAAATTGGAAATTCGACAAACTTTAATATTGTTTCGCCTGAGTTTGAAACAGCAGAACGTATTTTTAGTGATTACTTTTATGGGCTGGATATAGATCATCCTAATATGAATCACTCCCATGATGGTTTGGATGGCTTTATCTATACACCTTCATTAGCCGCAGGAATTCGCACCCCAACTTGGTGTTTTTTATTATCTCCCTATTGGCTCGATAAATTAGGTTTAAGCGAGGAGCAAATCCGCTTAAAACTAGATGATCCACGGATAGAGATCACCAAATTGCTAGATGCAACAGATCCTGAAAAATTCAGTCTTTGGATTCAACTTGGGGAGCTGTCACTTTATCCTGTTGAAGAGGGTATTCCAGATTTATTGGTGAGGGCAAATGACCTGATAAAACCAATACGTTGTAATGACTTGAAGCTAACTACGTTAGATGCATGGGATGATGACCCTAATCCAAGATTTGATATAGAAAGTTCTCCCCAATGGATTGCCCGTTTTGATGAAGATAGCAGTTGGCCTGAAGGCAAACGAGTCAATAAGGTTAGTAACCTATCATTGGAAGAAGAAAAACTTAAAGTGAAAGGTGGAGAGCCATGCCCACAAACAGGCTATTGGCAAACTCCAGCACGACCTGATTTACGACAGTATTTTGAAGAAGGTGATATTCTTCCAACCTTTTCAGAACTAGACTGGGGAGAGGTCTATTGGTATTGGGATGGTGAAAAATAATTTAATCATTTTAGAAAAGCCATCCTCTTTCGGATGGTTTTTTTACTTTTACCGAATGACATGCTGGAGCGTTAATAAATGTCCATACAAGTAAATGAGCAGACAATAGATTGGCAAAAGTGGTTAAGTTTAGAAATAAAAGACCCTGCTTTATTTAGAGATAATTTGCTTGAACAAAAAATGTATAGCAAAAGATTTGATACATTTGTGAATGGGATATATTCCGTAACGGATGGTTTTAGTAATTATAAAAATGAAAAAAAATATGGTGGCTATATTGCGGCAGGTCATCAGCGTTTAAACGATGTCTTAAATTTAATGTCTTTACAGTATTCGGCAGGCGGAAGTCTTGAGTTTTTAAAAGAAATATATCCATATCTACTTCATTGGACAGAAGAGTACGCAGAAGCAAGCCATTTATATAATTTAAGTCCTGATGCTGATGGACGATTTGTTTGGCATATTAGTTTGGGAACAGAAGACTATTGGTATATTGCTTTACGTCTGATTTGTTTTGGGCTGTTGACTGGCTATGCAGACCAGATGGATCGGATTATGCCAATCATTGACTATGTAGAAGCAACACCTGAAGGACAGGAAAAAGATGGATTAATTGAACGTTTAGTTGCTCCATTTGTTGCAGATCGTGGAACTCCACCAGATGAAGCAAGACGACATTTGCCTTATCGTAAGCTGATTAACGTGTTTAATGCTTCACCTGAACAGCGTCCAGCTTTAATGCTGCAATATTTAGAAGATTGGTATGAGGCGAGCCGCCGAGAGCCTTATTATGATCAGCATCCTCAAACTGATTTAAGATCAGGAAGAGGTTACTATGGCTATTGGTCATGGGAAGCAGCAGCGGTAACGTGGTTGCTGGATATAGATGATACGTCATATCGTGAACATCAGTTCTATCCAAAAGATTTGGTTGATTTTGCTCGAACACAGTCAAAAGTAGTTTTAGATGATCAACAATTAGAACGAATGAAAGTTAAGGGTGGAGAAGCCTGTATTAAAACAGGTTATTGGAGAACAACAGCACAACCAGATTCACGACAATACTTTAAACAAGGTGAGATTGTTCCTGCACTTATCGAGCTCGATTGGGGGGAAGTGTATTGGTATTGGAATGGTGAAAAATAATTTAATCATTTTATAAAAAACCATCCTTATTTGGATGGTTTTTTATAATGACTAAATTATCTAAAAAATATGGCGGAGTAAATTGCTCGATAAGATCACCATAGATAGATTATTTGTGGCTGGATGGATTTATGAGGCACAACGCAGTCCGACCAAAGCTGCCGATCTAGTTATTGCAGAATCTCGTTTGGAACCGATCTCAAAAACAAATCTTTTTGCGATTGTAGAAATCAAGTTTCAGGGGGATTCGATTAAAGATAAGCAGTTTAACCAATATGATCGATTATTAGAGGCGTGTAAAAAGGCAAAGGAGAAAAAGTATGGCAAACATAACAACTATTCGGGTAAGGGCGTACATGAAGGTGGCTATATTTCTTTGTTTCGATACCCTGAAGATATCGCCTTAGAAGAAGGTAAGAAAAAACCGAATGAAAAAACAGGAACCAAGAAGTCTGCTGGAGGTGGGCGATAATGAGTACGGTTGAACCTTTTGTAAGCGAAGCAGACCAAGCTGAATGGATTGAAAAGATTAAAGCAACGGATAAACTCTGGGTAATTGGTGACGAAGGGGGGGATGTATACGGTATTGGACCCTATGTTTCTTTTTATGTTTATCACTCAGCAGAAGAAGCCCCACAACTGATTAATAAGTTCATTGAAATCTTTAATGAGTTTAACCAAATCAAAAATGAAGAATGGATTTCTTTCAAACATCCTGTTAAAGATATATTTGTTAAATCTGAAAATGCTCAAATGTTATTGGCAGATTTAGAGCAAACTTGCCAAAAACAATATGCTAGAGATGATTTTTTATCATTTGCTGCAACAGCCTCAGATGATACAGAAATTAGCTCAGCAGTATGGGCATATTATTTTAGAGTAACGCCATATACTGATACATATAGTGTCTTAAAAATGAACTTTAGGTATGCTTGGTATATTGCAAGTCAGGATAATAAAGAGAAGTGGAATCAGTTTGTTGAACGTTGTATTGATAAATTAAAGCCTCGTCATACCTACAGTGGATTTGAGATAGCTCAAGCCGCGTCTTTGCATTTAGGTAGTTATGAAATTAACAGTTTAGAAAAGATTGTTACTCAAGCTTTCTATGGAGTTGATATTGATCATCCGAGTTTTAATGGCAGTAATACTCATGATGACCCTGATGGTTATATCAATGAACGAAAATTAGGCTCTGGCATTCGAACACCTGTCTGGAGCTTTTTACTGGATCCATATTGGATTACAAAATTAGATAAAACTGCCGAAGAGATCAAAGCTTACTTTAACCGCTTTAAAGAAGTTGAAATTAAGGAAATCGAGTATCCAGAAAATCAAACAGGATTATGGATTCGACTTGGGGAACTCTCCATGTATCCTGTTGAAGACGGTGTGCCTGTTTTGCCTGTTTATGCCAATGCTTTAATTAAGCCGATACGTTGTGATGAGCTGAAACTGGTCGGTTATGCACAATGGGATGATGATCCAAATGAGCATCTGAGTTACGAAGAGGGTATTGCATGGATGCGTCGTTTTGATGAAGACAGCAGTTGGCCTGAAGGAAAACGAATCAATAAGGTGAATGGATTATCGTTAGAGGAAGAGGCGCTCAAAGTGAAAGGTGGAGAGTCATGTCCACGAACTGGCTATTGGCAAACTCCAGCACGACCTGATTCACGACAATACTTTAAACAAGGTGATATTCTTCCAACCTTTTCAGAACTAGATTGGGGAGAGGTCTATTGGTATTGGGCGGGTAGAGAGTAGTTTGTTGATAGTTTAGGCAGTCTCTACAGAACGTTACCATTGAATAGTAACCAATTTTATAGACACCTTGAAGTTAGATAATGCAGTGCAGTAAGTCTAGCTACTCAATTGCGTGTTTATCATCAGGCAAAAGGATTAGCTCCTACTTATCGAGTACGAGTAGATGTAAGGGGTAACACTGCTAGGACACTACCTCCCAATGTTTTTGGATCACCTATTAAGTGAATGACTTCGAGATTAAGCTAAATGAATAATTCATCAATAACATTTGTTACTGGTTGTGCTATAAGCCAATCAAATTTTTATCTGACTTCTAATCTTGATAGCTTAGATACTTGGGATCTCTTTTCAAAAACATTCATATATAAACACCAATCTAATGAATGGGTAGGTATAGATTTAGATGGTTGGAAAGTTATTTCCGTAGCCTTTTTTGAAAATTCAGGGGTATCTTCTTTGCTTGCACTTGAGCAAGATGGTGACTTATGCATCTTTCAAGAAAATAAAAATCGACTACAAAAAATTCGCGAGATTGATGATTCCAAAATCCAAGGGCAATTCAATAGAATTAGAGTTATAGATAATTTGTTGTATGTTTGTGGCGATGGATCTCAAATTTATGTGAATCATAATGAGGATTGGAGAGCATTAGGAATAGGTTTTTCTGAAGAAGTATTAAATATTCCAAAAACAGATGAATTAAATATGGATTTGGAGTTGAGCTTTGATATTAATCTTTATGATATAAATGGATTTAATTCTAATGATATTTATATTTGTGGTATAAAAAAAAATGAAGGTTTCATATCCCATTATAATGGATCATCTTGGAATGTTATTGAAAGAATAACTCCTTCCCCTTTATATGGAATTACAATATGCCCAGATAAAGAGAACATTATAATTTCAGGAGCGTATGGAACTTTAATAAAGGGTAATTTTAAAGATGGTTTTAAAAATCTAAAAAATATAAGTATCAACTCTACTTTCTATTCTACCGCTTACTATAAAGATAAGTTATATATTGCATCAGAAGATGGCCTATATATATATGCAGAAGGAATTTATCAATTAGTTGATGCCATTAAAGATATTAAAGGAATTACGTCTATAGAGGAAAAAGAAGGTATTCTATGGGTTCTTTCTTATAAAAAATTGATTCGATTCAATGGAGAAGTATGGGAGAGAATTACACATCCACTTAACGATCCTATTGATCATCAATTCACAAATAATGTTCGGGGTCGGGAGCATTGCCCTCAATCAGGCTATTGGTACACTACAGCAAAAAAAAATCAAGAAGATTTTTAATAAAGGTGACATTTTTCCTGATTTTGAAAGTGATTGGGGGGATGTGTACTGGCAGTTTGACGGTGAAGATTAATTGGAATCATTTGAGAAAAGCTATCCTCACTTGGATGGTTTTTTATAACGGCTAAATTATCTAATAAATATGGCGGAGTAAATTGCTTGATGAGATCACCATAGATAGATTATTTGTGGCTGGATGGATTTATGAGGCACAACGTAGCTCAACCAAATTTGATCAAGTCGGTAAGTTGCCTGATACCAAAAAACTCGTAGGGATCAAGTCCATAGAATACCAAGGCGAAGGTTTTAAATGGTCATCATTCCGTTATCTAGAAGATGTGAGTCCCAAGGATCAATCACAACAGCAGAAGCTAAAGAAGTCGAAAGGAAGTGGTACAAGACGATGAGTGATGCAATACATGATGATGAATTATTTTTAAGCTAAGAAGAAGTCGTTGATTATATAGCAGAATTTAAAAAAGATAGTGACCATATCTATGGCTATGAACAAGAAGAGTTTGGCATAGCTCCATATATTACTTTTTACATTTATCATCAGGATGATAAAGTGGAGGAGGTTGCTAATAAAGCAATTGACGTTTATGAAGCATTTGAAAATGAAATAATTGATAGGCCATTTAAGTTGCGTTATAGAAAAGCAAAAGATGGAGCAAGTACATGGAAGAAAGCTGAGAAGTGGAAAAAAACTCGTCAAGAAATGATAGAGCAAATGCATGAGGGCTATAAAAAATACTTTGTTTATTTTATTGCTGCAACGACAGCAGACTCTCCAATTCAAAGTGCCCGTTGGGCTTTTTGTGCTCAAATTTCAGATGACAATAATAGTAGATATACAACATTAAAGCTGTCATTTGGTGAAAAATGGTATAGAGAACATAAGTCAAAATGGTATCAGTTTGTTCAACATTGTTTAATTAAACTTAATCCGATACAAGCTTATAGTGGCTATGAAATTGGAAATTCGACAAACTTTAATATTGTTTCGCCTGAGTTTGAAACAGCAGAACGTATTTTTAGTGATTACTTTTATGGGCTGGATATAGATCATCCTAATATGAATCACTCCCATGATGGTTTGGATGGCTTTATCTATACACCTTCATTAGCCGCAGGAATTCGCACCCCAACTTGGTGTTTTTTATTATCTCCCTATTGGCTCGATAAATTAGGTTTAAGCGAGGAGCAAATCCGCTTAAAACTAGATGATCCACGGATAGAGATCACCAAATTGCTAGATGCAACAGATCCTGAAAAATTCAGTCTTTGGATTCAACTTGGGGAGCTGTCACTTTATCCTGTTGAAGAGGGTATTCCAGATTTATTGGTGAGGGCAAATGACCTGATAAAACCAATACGTTGTAATGACTTGAAGCTAACTACGTTAGATGCATGGGATGATGACCCTAATCCAAGATTTGATATAGAAAGTTCTCCCCAATGGATTGCCCGTTTTGATGAAGATAGCAGTTGGCCTGAAGGCAAACGAGTCAATAAGGTTAGTAACCTATCATTGGAAGAAGAAAAACTTAAAGTGAAAGGTGGAGAGCCATGCCCACAAACAGGCTATTGGCAAACTCCAGCACGACCTGATTTACGACAGTATTTTGAAGAAGGTGATATTCTTCCAACCTTTTCAGAACTAGACTGGGGAGAGGTCTATTGGTATTGGGATGGTGAAAAATAATTTAATCATTTTAGAAAAGCCATCCTCTTTCGGATGGTTTTTTTACTTTTACCGAATGACATGCTGGAGCGTTAATAAATGTCCATACAAGTAAATGAGCAGACAATAGATTGGCAAAAGTGGTTAAGTTTAGAAATAAAAGACCCTGCTTTATTTAGAGATAATTTGCTTGAACAAAAAATGTATAGCAAAAGATTTGATACATTTGTGAATGGGATATATTCCGTAACGGATGGTTTTAGTAATTATAAAAATGAAAAAAAATATGGTGGCTATATTGCGGCAGGTCATCAGCGTTTAAACGATGTCTTAAATTTAATGTCTTTACAGTATTCGGCAGGCGGAAGTCTTGAGTTTTTAAAAGAAATATATCCATATCTACTTCATTGGACAGAAGAGTACGCAGAAGCAAGCCATTTATATAATTTAAGTCCTGATGCTGATGGACGATTTGTTTGGCATATTAGTTTGGGAACAGAAGACTATTGGTATATTGCTTTACGTCTGATTTGTTTTGGGCTGTTGACTGGCTATGCAGACCAGATGGATCGGATTATGCCAATCATTGACTATGTAGAAGCAACACCTGAAGGACAGGAAAAAGATGGATTAATTGAACGTTTAGTTGCTCCATTTGTTGCAGATCGTGGAACTCCACCAGATGAAGCAAGACGACATTTGCCTTATCGTAAGCTGATTAACGTGTTTAATGCTTCACCTGAACAGCGTCCAGCTTTAATGCTGCAATATTTAGAAGATTGGTATGAGGCGAGCCGCCGAGAGCCTTATTATGATCAGCATCCTCAAACTGATTTAAGATCAGGAAGAGGTTACTATGGCTATTGGTCATGGGAAGCAGCAGCGGTAACGTGGTTGCTGGATATAGATGATACGTCATATCGTGAACATCAGTTCTATCCAAAAGATTTGGTTGATTTTGCTCGAACACAGTCAAAAGTAGTTTTAGATGATCAACAATTAGAACGAATGAAAGTTAAGGGTGGAGAAGCCTGTATTAAAACAGGTTATTGGAGAACAACAGCACAACCAGATTCACGACAATACTTTAAACAAGGTGAGATTGTTCCTGCACTTATCGAGCTCGATTGGGGGGAAGTGTATTGGTATTGGAATGGTGAAAAATAATTTAATCATTTTATAAAAAACCATCCTTATTTGGATGGTTTTTTATAATGACTAAATTATCTAAAAAATATGGCGGAGTAAATTGCTCGATAAGATCACCATAGATAGATTATTTGTGGCTGGATGGATTTATGAGGCACAACGCAGTCCGACCAAAGCTGCCGATCTAGTTATTGCAGAATCTCGTTTGGAACCGATCTCAAAAACAAATCTTTTTGCGATTGTAGAAATCAAGTTTCAGGGGGATTCGATTAAAGATAAGCAGTTTAACCAATATGATCGATTATTAGAGGCGTGTAAAAAGGCAAAGGAGAAAAAGTATGGCAAACATAACAACTATTCGGGTAAGGGCGTACATGAAGGTGGCTATATTTCTTTGTTTCGATACCCTGAAGATATCGCCTTAGAAGAAGGTAAGAAAAAACCGAATGAAAAAACAGGAACCAAGAAGTCTGCTGGAGGTGGGCGATAATGAGTACGGTTGAACCTTTTGTAAGCGAAGCAGACCAAGCTGAATGGATTGAAAAGATTAAAGCAACGGATAAACTCTGGGTAATTGGTGACGAAGGGGGGGATGTATACGGTATTGGACCCTATGTTTCTTTTTATGTTTATCACTCAGCAGAAGAAGCCCCACAACTGATTAATAAGTTCATTGAAATCTTTAATGAGTTTAACCAAATCAAAAATGAAGAATGGATTTCTTTCAAACATCCTGTTAAAGATATATTTGTTAAATCTGAAAATGCTCAAATGTTATTGGCAGATTTAGAGCAAACTTGCCAAAAACAATATGCTAGAGATGATTTTTTATCATTTGCTGCAACAGCCTCAGATGATACAGAAATTAGCTCAGCAGTATGGGCATATTATTTTAGAGTAACGCCATATACTGATACATATAGTGTCTTAAAAATGAACTTTAGGTATGCTTGGTATATTGCAAGTCAGGATAATAAAGAGAAGTGGAATCAGTTTGTTGAACGTTGTATTGATAAATTAAAGCCTCGTCATACCTACAGTGGATTTGAGATAGCTCAAGCCGCGTCTTTGCATTTAGGTAGTTATGAAATTAACAGTTTAGAAAAGATTGTTACTCAAGCTTTCTATGGAGTTGATATTGATCATCCGAGTTTTAATGGCAGTAATACTCATGATGACCCTGATGGTTATATCAATGAACGAAAATTAGGCTCTGGCATTCGAACACCTGTCTGGAGCTTTTTACTGGATCCATATTGGATTACAAAATTAGATAAAACTGCCGAAGAGATCAAAGCTTACTTTAACCGCTTTAAAGAAGTTGAAATTAAGGAAATCGAGTATCCAGAAAATCAAACAGGATTATGGATTCGACTTGGGGAACTCTCCATGTATCCTGTTGAAGACGGTGTGCCTGTTTTGCCTGTTTATGCCAATGCTTTAATTAAGCCGATACGTTGTGATGAGCTGAAACTGGTCGGTTATGCACAATGGGATGATGATCCAAATGAGCATCTGAGTTACGAAGAGGGTATTGCATGGATGCGTCGTTTTGATGAAGACAGCAGTTGGCCTGAAGGAAAACGAATCAATAAGGTGAATGGATTATCGTTAGAGGAAGAGGCGCTCAAAGTGAAAGGTGGAGAGTCATGTCCACGAACTGGCTATTGGCAAACTCCAGCACGACCTGATTCACGACAATACTTTAAACAAGGTGATATTCTTCCAACCTTTTCAGAACTAGATTGGGGAGAGGTCTATTGGTATTGGGATGATGAAAATTAATTGAATCATTTGAGAAAAGCCATCTACGTTTGGATGGTTTTTTACTTTTACTAAATGAAATGTTGCCGGAGTAAAAGAGTTGAATAACCAAATAAGTGATTTAAATATTGATTGGGAACAGCGATCTAATCAAAAAATATTAATTCATGAAAATTTTAGAGATAATTATTTAACAGAACTAGATTATCAGGAATGTTGTGATGAATTTTTAAATGGCATTTATTCAGTAACTGACGGTTTTCAAAAATATAAGGCAAATGCTAAATCCAGTAAAATTAGGCTGTTGGGCATCAAAGATTAAAAGATGCCTTAAATTTTATTTCATTACAATATTCTTAAGGCGAGGATATTGTATTTATTTAAGAACTTTCCCTATATCTTTTAAACTGGACAGAAGATTATGCCAAAATTCGCAGTCAATATATGTGGTGGGAATGATTTGGTCTTTGGATTTAAGTCATTGATGTGAGCCATAAGGAACTTAAGATGTTCCTTTTATATAAAATCAAGGCTCTCTAACCAAGGGTATGATTGTTCCAAAAGTAAACGAAACAATTTAAAACAACCAATAATTTTACTGTCAGATATAGCAACGATGGAATAACTTTGATGATTGGATTACTGAATGAAAGTGATTGGAAAATACAAAAAAGAGAACCATATCAAAAATATAAAGATTATGAATATGTTATAAATCAAGCTTTAGAGTCCGTCCAAACAATTGGAGAGAG
>ERZ650300.693-NODE-693-length-20350-cov-41.206553_pt1 | contig 20350 bp, 19 predicted proteins | sample MGYA00376236_ERZ650300 | MGnify/ENA primary metagenome ERZ650300 (study PRJEB26733, sample SAMN07839303) | wastewater metagenome | biome: urban; feature: wastewater treatment plant; material: waste water | place: USA: North Carolina | collected 2016-04-28 ...
AAATACTGACCTGCAAAGAAGCGCTGCATACGTCGATAAAATGATTGTGGTAAGCACTTGATGGGCAAGGCTTTAGATGCAGAAGAAAGATTACATGTTTGCTTTAAAATAATCACAAGCATGATGAGCGCAAAGCACTTTAAATGTGACTTGTTCCATTTTAGAGATTTGTTTAAGATAAGATATAACTCATTGAGATGTGTCATAGTATTCGTCGTTAGAAAACAATTATTATGACATTATTTCAATGAGTTATCTATTTTTGTCGTGTACAGAGTGATTTTAAATAAATATCAATTATAGGAAAAAAGATGACAACAACGTGGACCGATGGCTACCAGACTGAAGTAAATTACACCTATGGCTACTACAAAGATCTTAGCCCCAATTATCAGAAATTTTGTTTACTACTCAATGGTGTAGATTGCCCACCTGCCAAAGATGATCATAAACATTGTGAACTCGGTTTTGGACAAGGGGTCAGTCTGAATATCCATGCCACCTCTAGTTTCGGCTTATTTTTCGGTACTGACTTCAACCCTGCACATGCAGCACATGCCAATGTTTTAGCCGAACAAACGCAAGTTCCGCACCATTTTTATGATGCCAGTTTTGAAGAATTATTGAATAAAGATCTACCGATGTTTGACTCCATCAGCCTTCATGGTATTTGGAGTTGGATCAGTCATGAAAACCAACATATTATTTTACAGTTCATCCGAAAATTTTTAAGCCCAAACGGGATTGTCTATATCAGTTATAATTGCTTAACGGGTTGGGCAGCCAATATGCCGATTCGAGAGTTATTTCATAGTCATTTTAAATTTAACAGCACCAGCACCAACCCACTGCAAAAAGTAAATGACTCACTTGAGTTCAGTGAAGCCTTACTCACTCAAAATCCGTTATTTGCACAACGAAATCCGAATGCACTCAATAAAGTTCAAGACCTCAAAAAACAAAATCCCAATTATTTGGTTCATGAATATCTCAATCAAGATTGGCAATGTTTTTCATTTCAACAAGTGGTACGAATCCTAGAAGAAATTAAACTGACCTATGCAGGTTCAACTGATTTAAATACCCATTTAGATAATATTAATTTTAGTGATCAACACCAGCAGTTTTTAAATACCATTGAGCATCCGATCTTTAAAGAACAATGTAGAGATTACTTTGCCAACACTCAATTTAGAAAAGATCTTTTTATTCGTGGCAAAAATACCCTCACCCCACTCGAAATTCAGCATCGTCTGAGAAATACTGCTTTTGTGCTATTGATTGCACCTGAAAAGCTACCCACCACTATTGCTGGCTACTTAGGTGAATTTGATTTGCTCCAAGAAGTTTACCAACCTTTAGGCGCACACTTTAAAAATTCTGACTATCAGCCACAAACCCTTGCTCAACTCGAACAAGTCATGCCTGATATTACCTATGCCAAACTGTTAAATGCGCTGGTGATCTTGTGTCACTTAGGTTTAGCTCAGCCATGTCAGCACGAATTATCTGACGAAACAACACAACAAGCACAAAAGTTAAATCACTACTTCCTGGAACAAGCCAGTTATCATACCAATTATCAGGTTTTGGCATGCCCACTAACGGGAATTGGTATCCCAAGTGATCAGTTTACTCAACTTTTCTATCGTGCCCATTTTGTTGATGGTTTAAATTCTGCATCAGAGTTTGCTCAATATGTTTGGGATGTCCTCACACAATTAAGATGGTTGGTCTTGGATAAACAAGGGCAGCCTGTTTCTGACACTGAAACCAGCCTGAAAATTATTGAAGAAAAAGCACAGTTCTTTTTAGACAGCGATAAACTCAAAATTGCGAAACAATTGAAACTTTTTGCATAGCTTCTATTTAGACATCCCTACTGAAGATCAGCTAAGATAAAGCTGATCTTTTTTTATTGATGATATTCCGTGAACTCATTAGCACCTTCACAATTTATTTTCCCAGATCCAATAGAAGCTGATCCAGACGAACAAGGTTTAATTTGTATTGGCGCAGATTTAGATCCATCAACACTCTACGAAGCCTATACCCATGGTTTGTTTCCGTGGTTTTCTGAAGGTGAGCCGATTTGCTGGTGGAGCCCTGAACCAAGATGTATTATTCGTCCTCAAGACTATAAGCCCAGCAAATCACTGCTGCGCAACATGAAAAAGTTTGATTATCAAATCACCATTAATCATGCTTTTGAACAGGTCATTCGTTCGTGTTCACTGCCCCGTCAATATGCCGATGAAACCTGGATTTCTGAAGAAATTATTCAAGGTTACTGCCAAACCTGTTCAATCGGGTTTAATTCAGGCGAATAAGGCGGTAGCTTCAAGATAGTCAGGTTTGGTAAATTGCCGAGCTCCGTCTGGGCGAAAAAAGCGGCTGACTTTCGAATGATTTTGTTAGCCTGCTTTAATTCTTTGATTTCTCGCTCAAGTTCAGCGATACAAGTGGCTTGGCTATCAGTGCTTATAGGGGTCAGCACAGAAAACGGAAAAAATAGTACGCTAAGGAATTTTGTCGAGTATTTACAAAATTGATAATGGAATGAGTGTCTAAGAAACGGAGATTTATTAGACATATTATTTTTGAGAAATTTTAATGGGTTTATTGGGTATTATTTGTCTAAAAATTCATATATCAAATAGCGTATAATAAATCCATAATTTACGTTAATAGACAACCTTGCTTAAAAAGGCACTTATGAAAATCGGCTATGCACGCACATCGACCCTCGACCAAAATTTAGATTTGCAACTTGATGCCTTACAAAACTGTGGTTGCGAAAAAATCTACCAAGAACAAGTTTCCTCAATTAAAGACAAACGCCCTCAACTGGAAAACTGCTTACAATCCCTTCGAGCTGGAGATGTGTTATATATTTGGCGGCTTGACCGACTGGGGCGAAGTTTAAAAGACCTGATTAACATCGTCAATCAGTTGCAAGATATCGGCTGTGAGCTGGTGTCAGTTAAAGAAAGCATTGATACCAGCACCACCGCAGGCAAACTCACCTTTCATTTATTTGCCTCACTCGCAGAATTTGAACGTGAATTGATTCGGGAACGCACCCAAGCAGGATTAGCCTCGGCTCGAGCAAGAGGGCGAATGGGGGGACGACCCGAAAAACTCAAAGATTCAGAAAAACAAATGATTCGTCAGTTAATGACAGACCGTCATAACTCAGCCAATGATATCGCCAAACAATTTGGGGTCAGTCGGGCAACCGTTTACAATGTGGCAAAGGGTGTAACATTAACCCGTTAGCTTAAATTACTTTTTTAGCAAGGTTATTGCTATGCCACGTCGCTCCATCCTATCTGCTCAAGAAAAACAAACCTTATTGGCATTACCTGACACCCAAGATGACTTTATCCGCCACTATAGCTTAAGCGAAGCCGACCTCTCAATCATTGGACAAAAACGAAGCGATGCTAATCGACTGGGATTTGCGATTGGGCTATGCTATATGCGATACCCCAGTATTATTTTAGGGGTCAATGAATCGCCTCATCCCACGCTACTAGACTTTGTTGCCAAACAACTCAATGTAAACCCAAATTATTGGCAAGATTATGGCATACGGGAAGTCACAAGACGTGAGCATTTAATAGAATTACAACAGATTTTTGGCTTTCAAGCCTTCTCACATCTTAACTATTCGCACTATGTGGCATACATCACTGCCTTTGCCAAAGAAACAGATAAAGGTATTCTCCTAGCCCAGCACCTAGTGAATTACTTGCGTTCACAAAACATCTTACTCCCTGCGATAAATGCCATTGAGCAAATCTGTGCTGAAGCAATTACTCAAGCTAACAAAGCCATTTATGAGACCCTAACCGCTGATTTAACCCCGACACATTTGGAAAAACTCGATAAGTTACTAACCCTAAAAACAGGGACGAATCTTACTTGGCTGAGTTGGTTACGCCAATCGCCATTAAAGCCGAACTCACGGCACATGAATACTCACATTGACAGACTAAAATACTGTCTAGCTCTTGGTTTACCCGATGGCATTGAACGACGGATACATCAAAATCGCCTACTTAAAATCGCCCGAGAAGGCGGACAAATGCAAGCCACCGACCTTGCCAAATTTGAACCCAAACGCCGATATGCCACCTTGGTAGCGTTAGTGATAGAGGGTAAAGCCACCATCATTGATGAAATTATCGACTTACATGACCGCATTATTGGCAGAATTTTCAGCAAAGCCAAACACAAACACCATCAAGTTTTTCAAGAATCAGGTAAAGCCATCAACGAAGCCCTATTGGTCTTTAGAGGCATGGGCAAAGCTATATTGGAAGCCAATGCCAATCAACTTGACCTATCCAAAGCGATTGAAGCAGTAATTTCATGGGAAGCCCTAGCTCAAAGCATACAAGAAACCGAAACGCTGGTTCAATCCAATGACTTTGACTTTTTACCCAGAATCAATGACAGCTATCAAACCATTCGCCGATATGCCCCCGCCATGTTAGAAATACTGCCATTGCAAGCCACACAAGCGACCGATAGCCTAATGCAAGCCCTTGAATTGCTACGGGAAATGAAAATCGAAGATACTCGCAAATTACCCAAAAACCCTAACAAACCCATTCCCACAAAATTTGTCAAAAAACGCTGGCACAAGCTGATTTACACAGATGATGGGATTGATGTGCGTTACTATGAACTATGCGTACTGTCTGAACTCAAAAATGCCTTGAGGTCAGGTGATATATGGGTACAAGGCTCACAACAATTTAAAGCCTTTGATGAATACCTTGTACCGACTGACAGCTTTAACCATAACTGGCAAACCCAACAACTCCCTCTTGGCATTGAAACCGACTGCATCACTTACCTTAATCATCGTCTAGACTTATTAGCCAAACAACTCAAAATTACCAATAAACTTGCTAAAACGGATAATTTACCTGATGCCAGCATTACCCAAACAGGCTTAAAAATCACCCCCTTCGATACCAATTTACCTGAATCAGCTCAATCTCTTATTAACAAAGTCGCCAGTATGTTACCACCTATCAAAATCACCGAATTGCTATTGGAGGTTGATGACTGGACAGGGTTTAGTGATGAATTTACCCATTTAAAAACTGACGATACGGTCAAAGACAAACACTTACTATTCACCGTTATTTTAAGTGATGGCATTAATTTAGGCTTAAAGAAAATGGCAGAATCTTGCCCTGGTACAACTTACTCGAAACTATCGTGGTTACAGGCTTGGCATATTCGTGATGAAACTTATACCGCTGCATTAGCCGTATTGACCAACGCTCAATTAGCCAACGAATTTACCCTAAATTGGGGCGATGGCACAACCTCATCCTCAGATGGGCAACGCTTTCGAGCAGGGGGTAAAGCTGAAAGTACAGGACATATCAATCCCAAATACGGCTCAGAACCTGGCAGACTTATCTATACCCATGTTTCTGACCAATATAGCCCCTTTTATAGCAAACTTATCAATGTGGGGATTCGGGAATCAACCTATGTGCTGGATGGTTTGTTGTACCATGAATCGGATTTAAAAGTAGAGGAACACTACACCGATACTGCAGGTTTTACTGACCATGTGTTTGCTCTCATGCACCTGCTAGGGTTTAAATTTGCCCCTCGGATTCGGGATTTAGGTGATACCAAGCTGTTTATCCCAAGGGGTGATAATCCCTACCAAGCTCTCAAACCCATGATAGGCGGTACGATTAACACCAAAGTGATTGAAGATAACTGGTCTGATATTCTACGGTTAGCGACCTCCATCAAACAAGGAACAGCAACTGCCTCACTCTTGGTTAAAAAACTTAGCAGTTATCCCCGTCAAAATGGGTTAGCTCAAGCTTTGAGAGAAGTCGGGCGGATTGAACGCACACTATTTATTCTCGATTGGTTGCAGAATGTTGAACTAAGACGGCGGGTACAAGCAGGCTTAAATAAGGGTGAAGCTCGTAATGCGTTAGCCCGTGCGGTGTTCTTTAATCGGTTGGGGGAATTTCTTGACCAAAGCTTTGAAGGGCAGCGTTATCGAGCAAGTGGCTTAAATTTGCTGACTGCTGCGATTGTGTTGTGGAATACGGTATATATTGAACGTGCCGTTAATACATTACGAACCAGTGGCTATGAAATTAATGATGAGCATTTGCAGTATCTGTCGCCACTTGGTTGGGAACATATTAACTTGACAGGTGACTATGTTTGGAAAAGCAGTTTTGAGGTTGGCAAAGGTAAATTTAGACCATTTAGGGGCAATAGTGAAGACTAATATGGTTAAAACTCAACAAAATTCCTTAGCGTACTATTTTCTCCGTTTTCTGTGATGACCCCTCATAGAAGAACAAGGGAAAAAGATAAGTGATGTATGTAGTGGTCAACTAATTTTGGACAGATAGAAATTACTCAAAAATACTCGATAAAATCCCTTACCGTCCTATTTTTTTCCGTTTTCTGTGCTAATCCCTTAAATATCAAAAATTAAACACGTCGTAGTCGCATGTGCATACACTTTACCATCTACCCCAATAATTTTTCCTTCAGCAACCGCTGTCTGTCTACCCACGTGGAGGGTGCGACCTTCTGCTCGGATGACAGGCAGTTCTTGTGTTAGAGGACGCATCATATTTACTTTAATTTCAAGGGTCGTATAGCCTTTACCTTTAGGCAGTTGTGTCTGTATAGCACAACCTACGGCTGAATCTAATAAGGTACAAAACCATCCGCCATGCACTGAACCTAAAGGGTTATAATGATGAAATTGGGGATTACCCTGAAAGATAACCTTGCCTAATTCAACGTGAATTAAGATAAAATCTAAGGTATTAGCAATAGGTGTTGAAGGCAATTCACCTGCAAGCATTTTTTTAAGAAATTCTAAACCAGTGTAAGCGGCTAATTGAGCAATTGGTATGACACCGACTGGATGCAGACGCTCACGAACTTGCCGTTCTTCTTCTAGCCACTGGTTTAATATATTTTCAGAACTCATAAAATTATCCATCGTTATAATAAAATCTCTGTAACAAAATCGACCATGTTTTTTGCCCAGTTTTGGTAGGTGAACGCACTTGGGTGAAAACCATCTTTGGCAAACAGCGTGGTTTTATCTAACCCAGCTTTCTCAAAATTTGCCAGCAAATAGTGCACATGTTGATTACCAGCGGTGGGCGTATCCTTTACGACCTTTTGTAGCACTTTGTCCAAGCGTTGTGCCATCCTACCTATAAAGTTATTTAACGGACTGGGCAGTGCAGGCATCAGCTGCATTGGCGGAATACTAACAAATAAAATATGCCTAGCTAAAAACTTGCGTTTTAATATAGCAATCATCGCCTGTAGGTTGTGCTGCCATTGGGACACAGCTACATTCATCACCGTGTCATTGACACCCACACTGATGACCACAATATTAACAGCATGGGCTTTCATGACATAAAGCTGACGCAATATGTCAAAACTGGTATGTCCAGTGGTCGCTTCCAGTTGCCAATCTATATGCGAGTAATATTGCGCCAATGCTTTGTCTTGGCTTAACCCAGTAACAAATTGACCTAAAAATGCTTGGTCTTGATGCTCGACACCCACACCGACCCCCGCACTGTCACCAATAATTAATACCTTAAGCGGGGGTTGCTGGGGATTGGCGTCAACAAAAGCGGTGGTGCCGTATCGCTCACCGATGGGCTCATCAAGGCGTAACGTGTTTTTTTTGACTTGTTTGACTTGGTATAGGTAGAGTGGACTTAACAACAAGTGCTGCCATGTCCACAATGGTTGGATTGACATAGTGCAAAACCATCCTTTTGTTAAAGCGTTGGTTATTAGGACGGATTGTATAAAAGCGACTGATTCATCGTTGCTTCAATCCATGATAAGACATTTTCCCATAATGGTTGGGCGCTGGCTCTAAAATAGCCCATATGCCCAATCTTGGGCAGTGACGCGGTTAAGGGAATGTCTAGCAAGGTTAAGTCTGCGTTTGTATAGCCTTGCATAAAGGCATCCCGAGATTTTGGCAATGCCCACAAATCATCCACCGCGTTTGCCGCCACAATAGGCACCTTTATTTGGGCAAATTTTTCTTGCATTTTTTCTGATACAATTGGGTCATCAAAAAAATAATGCGGATATTTGCACCATTGTCGCCACTGCTTATAGACCCCATAAGGCAAATCTTCACCCATTCCCAACATTGACATTGGGGTATAGCCTTTAAAGAACGTTAAAGCAGGTAAGATAGCATTCCACAACAAATTAACACGCATCGATTCTCGGCGTGTCATCCATCCACGCCACCCTGCACCCGTGGCAAAGACATACATACCCGAAATTTTATAATGGTTGGGTAGAAGTCCAAAGGCATGACCACCAAATGAGTGTCCAACGATAAAGGTTGGGGTTTCACCTGTGGCAATTTCATCAATCACTGCCGCCAAATCTAACCTAGCCCAATCAAGAAAACTTGCTTTAAAGCCTTTAAGCCTCGCTACCTTAGATCGACCAATCCCTCGATAATCAAACGTCACTGTGCGATAGCCATTGTCTGCGGCAAACCTAGAAAATCTTTGGTAAAATTTTTGTGGCACACCCGTTGCCCCTGCGATCACAATCGTGGCTTTATACTCTTCAGGCTCATAGCTTGTGGCTGCCAATGCAAAGCCATCGGCTGCTACAACGGTAAAATCTCTTTGGGTGAAGTGTTCAAAAGTAGGTGTCATAAGTCACAATTCATTGGGTGATAAAATGGGTTGATAAAATGCGTCGATAAACTAGGCATTGGCCTTAGTCATCTCTTTACTTGCCTTGAAACTGAGCTGGCCGCTTCTCTCTTAAGGATGCCACACCTTCTGCAAAGTCTTGGGATAAAAACAAATCTGGTAAGTAACCAAGGACATTGGCAAAGGCAGTTTTAGGATCTTGCTCAGTCCCTTGTTTCGCAGATTGTAATAAACGTTTGACGGCTAGAGGGGCAGAATGGCTGCTAATCTGTGTGGCAATCTTAAGTGCGACGGCAAACTGCTCGCCTTTAGGCACTACTTGGCTGACCAATCCCATCGCATCTGCCGTGGCGGCATCAAAGCGATCGCCAGTGAGCAAATAACGCATGGCTTTTTGCCAACCTGCCGTTTGTACAAAACGGATGGTTGCCCCACCAAACGGCATCAAGCCTCGTTGCACCTCCATTTGGGCAAAGCAGCTGTCATCACTGGCAATCACAATGTCGGCATTGAGCATGAGCTCGATACCCGCGGTAAAACAAAGCCCTTGTACCGCAACAACGTAAGGTTTAGTACGCGGCATGCCAGATACACCCCAGGGGTCTATACAGTCGTTCGGATAATCAAAAATACCTGACAGTACCTTGTCTTGCAGCTCCATTAGATCAAGCCCTGTGGTGAAATTCTCCCCACGCGCATACAATAAGGCACAGCGTAATTCATCCCGCTGCTCATACTCAGTAAGCGCCTTTGATAGCTCTTGAATCATCAAGCTATCAAAGGCGTTATATTTTTCTGGGCGATTGAGCTCAATGAGTAATACGCTATCTTTTTGTTCTACATTCAGACGGACATAATCGGTCTGGAAACTGGCTTTATCTTGGTTATTAGATGTCATCTCTGACTCCTTGTATTAGTTGGCTAAAACTGGCTTACTGGCTAATTGAGCATCGATGCGTTCATAGACACCTTGTAGATAACTGGGGTCATCATAAATTCGCCCCAGTAAAATCGCCCCTTCATAATCCGCTACACTTTGCTTGGCGAGGGCAGACGCCTGTGCTTTGGGATATACCTCATCAAATAACACCTGCATGGCTTGTTGCCAACGGGTGAAAAACTGCTGCGTTAATGCCAGTAGCGATGGCGATAAATACCTTGCCTCACCGCCAATCACTGCTACCAAACAGCCCATACCGCCTTGGCTAAAAAACTTGACCGCTTGCTCATGTAGCCGTTGATAACGTGATTGGGCCGAGCCCGCCTTATCCACCAAACTCAATAATTTATGGTCAACCAGGTCGTGTACATAGCTGAGCATATCCGCCACTAAGCTTTCTTTGTCTTGATATTCGTAATAAAACGCACCTTTTGTCAAATCACAGGCACTTGCCAACATCGCCATACTGGTGCCTTGATAGCCATGTTGTTTAAAAACAGGCATGCAATACTGTAATAGCTGCTCTCGGCTGAGTTTTTGTGGTCGCATCTTGGCTACGCTCCATTCTTTAAGGTGAAGGGCTTTGTCATCTGTACATAGCCCATGACATACGCTAATAGCCCAATCGCCGCAAGTGCCTCTAGCCAAATAAACGCATGAATCTTAAGGCTAATGTGCTCACTGGGGATGAGATAGTGACCCAATACCAATAAACTCATTAGGCAATACAGCACCATACTCACCAAGCCCCAATACAAGCGCTGATGTTTAATTAGCCAAAGTGCCAAAAGGGCAAATGGGGTCATCACAAACCAAAATGCATCCACCAACATGGGATTGAGCCAAGTAGGTTCGGGATAATGCGCAAAAAACAAAATATTATCCACATAGTGCAAAATCGTGGTAAAAATATTGAACCATACCAACCATTTTAAGCTGGTATATGTCCAATATTTGCGGTTAGGTTGTTCAATTAGCATATTAACTCGTTAACGATGTCCATTTAGCTCTTTAATGATCATAATAAAATTAATTTAAACGAACGTTTAAAAATAGTCAATAAACATTTTGCTATTAGTGCATGCTGCAAATTAGTACTTTAAGGTACTCCCCAATGTCTAGACCCATCAATTACCGCCATCAAGTATACAAAGCCCTTGGCTAGGCGAACGTAGGTGATATCCGTATGCCATAACTGATTACACCGTGTAATGGGCACACTCATCTCGGGGGTGAGCTTGGCTTGGTGCTTTTTAATCAGTCATTTAAGCATAGCCTTGGTCTTGCGCGCGAGCGAAGCAGTGCTTCGCTATTCCTCGTTCATGCTACGATAATGCCCCTATTGAGAGCTTCTTGGGTGAGAAGCACTGCTTCGCAAGAAAAAACGAGCTGGTTTACCATAAAATTTATGAAACTCGTCAGCAAGCCATCGTTGATGTTACAACGTACATTGAGATTTTTTACAACCGTCAGAGAATACAAAAAGGGTTAGGATTTAAGTCACCTGCAGGGGTTTCCAGGTCTTTTATCGTCAGGCTGCCTGACATAATCTACCAAGTGTTTTATTCCGTTGTTGACAGCAGAGGTCAATCTAAAGTCTGTCGATAACGTAGCATTGCAATAATACCTACAATAATTAGTATGGCAAGTAAGGCTAAAAACTCATTGGATAATAAACTTAATGATGTGCCTTTTAGCATAATTCCTCGAACAATACGTAAAAAATGCGTTAAGGGTAGGATTTCACCTAAATATTGTGCCCATTTAGGCATCCCCTGAAATGGGAACATAAAACCAGACAACAACATCGAAGGTAAAAAAAAGAAGAATGTGAGCTGCATTGCTTGCATTTGAGATTTTGCAATTGTGCTGAAGGTAAACCCTATTGCTAAATTTACCAATATGAATAACCCTACGCCTAACCCAAATGTGGAGCCAGAACCAACGAATGGTAGATGAAATAACATATTACTTGCCAGTAAAATAATCATCGTTTGCACTAGACCCATGAGTACATAAGGTGTGATCTTACCAATCATCACTTCGAGCGGCTTACTAGGCATTGCTAGTAAATTTTCCATCGTCCCTCTTTCAGCCTCACGAGTCATGGCGATGCTAGTAATCATGACCATAGTCATGGTCAAAATCACTCCCAACAGGCCTGGTACAATATTAAATTGACTGATACCTTCAGGGTTATACTTATTATGCACAAGTGTAGTAATAGAACTAGGTTTTGGTTTCAAATAATCCAACGAACCTATTTGGATATCCGCTAGGGTTCTATCGACAATTGGCTTGATTTGAGCTACCGCCATTGCGGCAGCAGCAGGGTCAGTCGCATCAGCTTCCAACAACAAACTGGGTTTTTCACCTCTTACCCAAGCTTTGCTAAATCCTGAGGGAATAGTTAAAACAAAATTTACTCTTCCTGATTGTAATAAACTCCTAGTGTCTTGCAAAGGGGTGTCACCCCGATAAGCGTTTAAGGTATTGACATCATTTACAATATCAAAATAATCTGACTGAGCCATATTATTTATAATACTACGGGTGATCTCGGTATTTTCTTGTAAATATATAGCGGTTGGTAGATGTTTAGGATGGTTGTTAATAACGAATCCAAATAGTACAAGCTGCATAATCGGTATCATTAACAGCATCGCAAAGGTGAGCCTGTCACGCTTCATTTGAATCAACTCTTTGATTAAAATGGCCTGAATTCGACTAATTGACAGTCTATTCGGACTACGCAAATAATAAGTCATTAGCGATTATCCCCACCTGTTTGCTTCTCTAAGGCAATAAACGCATCTTCGAGAGTTGGTGTTATGGTTTGCCAATAAATAATAGGTTGCCCTCGAGATTGCAAGGTTTGATTGAATATGACAAAGTCTTGTTCCATGGCGTGCCTATCATGCCCACTGACTTTGATTTTATCGGCATAGAAACTAGCTTCTTCGATACTAGGCAGTGCTTGAATGTCTGATAGCAAACTTCGAATAGTATTTTCTGTAGGACTTTCAGGCTGGGTTGACTGCACTTCGGGTGTGTAATTGTTCGTGGTTTCAAATGAAATCAGACCCGATTGTTGAATAATCTCATTGACGGTACCTTGAGTAATTAGCTTACCATATGCCAAATATACAATATGGTCGCAGCGTTCTGCCTCATCCATATAATGGGTCGATACCAATACTGTCAGTCCTTGTTCACTTAAACGATGGATTTGCTGCCAAAAGTCACGCCGAGCTTGTGGATCAACGCCTGCAGTAGGCTCATCGAGTAATAACAGCTTGGGCTCATGCATGGTTACTGCTGCCAATGCCAGCCTCTGCTTCCAACCACCTGATAAACTACCTGCCAGTTGATGCTGGCGTTTTTCCAATCCTAGATCAATTAAGGTTTTTTCTACAATTTTTCTGCGATTAGGCATTTCATACAACCTTGCCACAAAATCCAAATTCTCTTTAATCGTTAAATCTTCCCAAAAACTAAATTTCTGGGTCATATAGCCTGTTAAGTTTTTGATTTCACGAGATTGCTTGACCACGTCAAAACCTAGACAGCTCCCTTCTCCTGAGGTTGGTTCTAATAATCCACATAGCATACGAATTGTCGTGGTTTTACCCGAACCATTAGGTCCTAAAAATCCCCATACTGACCCTATAGGCTGTGCAATTGATACATTCTCTACAGCAACTTTGTCACCAAACTTCTTGCATAAATTTTTGACATCAATCGCTAACGCCTGTGGATGATTAATAGTTGACAGAGACTGCGTATTATTGCTAGAAGTCGAATAGGTAGAAGATGGCATAAGATTTATATCGTTCATTTTTATTCAAACATGACTTGGACAGGCTGACCAACTTGCAAATTGGGCGTATTTCCTGTGGAATTAAGTACCCCTTCCACTCGAAAAGTGAGTTTGTCAGCGTTTTCATTGCTGTAGATAACAGGAGGGGTATAACTCGCTTGTGGACTTATATAGCGAATGCTAGCGTTTGACAAGGATTGCTGACTTCCTATGCCTTGTAAATTCACTACCTGCCCAACTCTAAGCGTTGATAATTTATCTTGGGGTATATAAAAGATAACTTTGCGATTGGCATGGGGCAAAATTTGCACAATCGGCTGACCTTGGGTTACATATTCGCCCGTATGATAATAAACTTGGCTAACTTCGCCCGCTAACTCACTATTTACATTCAGTTGACTTAAATCATATTGGGCTTTTTCTAACGCCGCTTTAGCCGCTTTACTGGTAGCGATCGATGCTGTCAGTGTCTGCTTTCTAGCGGGTAAATTAGCTGCCCGAATTTGTGCTTGAATACTATCAACGGATGCTTGTGCTGTTTTAACTTGAGCCACCATTTCATCCACTTGGACTTGTGCCACTGCCCCTGACCGTTGGAGCATCTGAAACCTTTGAAGCGTTTGTTTAGCAAGCAATAATTGAGCTTGCGCAGATTTAAGCTGAGCTTGTAGACTGGCGATTTCTTCAGGTCTGGCACCGGTAGTGAGATTTTGACTTTGAGCAATTTGTGATTGCAATTGGGCATCAGCTTGATTGACGGCAAATTGTTCAGCATCACTGCGATAGTTAAATGCCAATTGTCCACGATGGAGGGTATCACCAAGATTGACGGTAACAGACTTTAACCACCCACTGCGAGGAGCAACTAAATAGCGATAATCGCCTTCGATATAGCCAACAGTGCTATGTGTCGCTGAAATTTTTTTGGTATCAAAAACATGACTAATTTGCTCACAGCCTATCAAAGAGAAAGCCATTATCGTCAGTGCAGCGGTATAGAGAAATTTTTGCATCGAGAGACCAAGCTCCTTAATCATCGTAGGATTTTAAAAGGTACTGATAGCCACAAGTCGTGAAAAGTAAACTTGCCTTAAAAAATAATAAAATGCCCTAAACCGTTATATTTAGCTTGCTAAATTTTTATCAATGGCATCGGCTTTATTGAGTCGCTGTCAGATAATTCATTAATATCTTTTGGTGGACCTGCAATAAGGCTTGAATTCTTGCTCTATCTGCTTGTTTATCTTCACCGAAAAACAATACTTGCATTAATACGCTTAAAATAAAGGGTGCTATAATAAGTTGCGCAGTGAGCATTGGCTCAGGCACATTGAGTAATTTCTTTTGATGGGCTTTTTCCAAAAATAATGCCAATTGAGACAAGGCGACATTTATGACATTTTGCTTATAATGTTCGACAATGATAGGAAAATTTTGACTATCACCTATCATAATTTTAATTAATTTAGGTAATTGGGTATCGACTAGTATGTAGGTTATTTCATCAAAAAAACCTTTAAAGATTTTTTCAATCGATTGTTCTGTCTTATCAAAATTATTTAAAAGTTGAGTGAGCTTTTGAACATTACCTAATGCCAATCGTTCGATTAATGCTAAAAATATGGCTTCTTTATTCTCAAAATACAGATATAAGATACCTTTCGACAAACCCGCCTGTTTAGCAATATCTTCTAAACGTGTCGCATGAAATCCTTTTTGAAAAAAAATTTCGATCGCAGCATCTAATAATTTTTCACGACGCTGGGTTTTTTCAAACTCTGTGGTAGCTCGCTGTTTCATCATTTAATTACCATCTTGACTTTTATCAACGTATTTGCCAAGATTATATCATTAAATAATTATCCAGTCAGTAATTTATTTTGTTGATTTATTCAATATTTTTTTCGAGGAGGCTGTAATGGCATCTAAATTGGGGTCAGCACAGAATTCGGAGAAAATAGCACGCTAAGGAAATTTGTTTGGTCTTTTTATGATTGAAAATACTGTCTATAAAACGATGGTTTTATAGACATTGTGTTTTAACCATTAAAAATCGATAAAACCCAATCAAAAGTGTTTAAATACTTGTGCAGTATTCAAAAAATATAAAACCAGAAATTTTAGCTTTTTAAACAAATTGCTATTTCTTAGACAATAAAAAGATTATTCAAATATCAATAACTTAAATTCAATATAAAATGCTTAGCGTGCTATTTTCTCCGAATTCTGTGCTGGCCCCAATATTGCTTGTTTGCGTTCTAGACTGTATTGCGCCATGGTTGTCTCCTTTTTCCCCATTTGGGTTGTTTAGGTGAGGGTGACAACTATTCTGACAGTGGGGGTTACTGTCTAATTACTAATTAGATGATTTATGTAAAATTTCAACCGTTAAGTATAATTAGCTATTTCTCAACAAAAAAAAATTGTTATAATTATGATATCCAAAATTTAAAAGAACTTTAAATAATATATAGTTTGGATAATTAACGCGCTTCAAAATCAATAATAATCAACTAATTAAAAAAATAAGGATAATAGACATGAAAGCACAACAAAATATTTTAGTCACTATTTTTGATGTATCAACTGAAGCCTACAAAGCCTTTACCGAGCTTAAAGCTTACAAAAGCAACGCTGAAACCTTGATTGCGCAAGCGTTACTCATTAAAAAAGAAAACAGTGTGATCACAACGGTCGATAGCCTAGACCAAGGCGAACAAATTAGTGGTGGGGCGGTTATGGGCGGTCTGTTTGGTGCGTTGCTTGGCGTATTGGGCGGACCTGCAGGCCTGTTAATCGGCGGTTCACTGGGTATGGTACTCGGTAGTGATGTCGGTGCGGCAGCGTCTTTTGGTCAATCATCGTTACTTGAATACGTTGCCCAAAATCTAAAAGACGGTGAAGTGGCGATTTTAACGTTGGTTCAAGAGCAAAACGAGCAACCACTCAACGACTTTTTTGCGCAGTATAACACGCATAGCCAACGCTTTGACGTAGCTCATGTACAAAGTGAAATAATCGCAGCCAAAGAAGCACATGACCAGTCGGTTAAACACTTGCAACAAGTATGGCGTGAACAACGCAAAGCTGACCATTCGTCAAAATTGGACGCATTTCGTGATGAAATAAACCAAAAATTTCATCAATTGGGTGAAAAACTCAATCTCCATAAATAAATCAAAAACCGTTAGTGTTTGAACATGCTAACGGTTTTTTACCTTTCAATCTAATTAAAAATAGTCGACGGCAAATACGATAATATCAAAAAAATTTACCTTAATCATCAATTATAAAGTCGCGTATTTGCTCATTAACGCTAGGTGAACCATCCTGAATTTATCGGAGACAGATTTATTTGCGTCAAGCAGCATAGCAGTCCAAAAAACGCTGGTTTTTTAGACGACAGCTTTTTAGACACTTGTAGAATATGAATAATAGACGATTTGTTGGACTGGTTGTTTCAACAAATTGTCTAACTATCTACCAATAACCAATCCACCGCATGAACCACTTGAATCCCTTCAATCACCCCCACGTCCATACGATTTAGGGTAATAATCGTCTTTTTATAATTATCCGTAATATGCAGGAGGTTACGCTGTTCACGGTCGCTATCGACAGGTAACTGATATGCCACCTGAAAATATTCCTTTTCTTCACCACGAAAACACACAAAATCAATCTCTTCACTATCCAGTTTACCCACAAATACTTCATAGCCACGGCGTTTTAATTCCATAAAGATGATATTCTCGAGCTGAGACCCTAAATTTCCGACTTGACCCAATACCGTATTTCTTAACCCTGTATCTACCACATAATACTTTGCTCCCGTTTTTAGTCGTGCTTTGCCTCGAATATCATAACGATTGGCTTCATAAAAAATAAACGACTCTTTTAACAAGCCAATATAATTATCAATACTAGTGGAATTGGCCTTTGTCCCTGCCGATGTCAGTGTATCAGCTATTTTTTTTACCGACACTGACTGCCCGATAATATCGAGTAAATAGGCAATCACCCGTTCAAGCATCGCCATTTCTCGAATCGCTCCACGACTGGCGACGTCTTTAAGTACAATACTGCTATAAATGCCTTTTAAAATATCTCGTTTGATTAATTCATTATCAATACTCGGTAAATTGGGAAAACCGCCCCATTTGAGATACTCTTGAAACAACAGCTCATCATGTTTGGTATTTCCCAACTCTCGAGAAAACGCCACAAATTCCGCAAAACTTAGCGGGTAAACTGTCATTTCCATATAGCGACCTGCCAAGTAAGTTGCTAACCCACCTGACAACAAATTGGCGTTCGAGCCAGTGATATAAATATCAGCATTAAAAGCTACTCGCAAACCATTCACCAGTTTTTGCCAGGCTTTGACTTCTTGGATTTCATCAAAAATAAAGTAGATTTTGCCTGTTAAAGCTGAGACTCTTTGCTCAATATCCGCATACAGCTTTTCAAAACTGTTTAACCCAAAATTATCAGGGTGTTCAAAATTATAAAAAATGATATTTTCTGCCAAAACGCCCTGTTCTAACAAATAATCTTGATACAACCGTAAAATCACCGATTTGCCAGAACGGCGAACGCCTGTGATGACTTTGATAAATTCATTGTCCTTGGAAGAAATTAACCAATTTAAATAAGTTTGACGTTTTAGCATAAGAAACCAAAATTATATTTTTAATTTAAAAAACTTATCAATTTTAAAATAATTAAATTATAATTGAAATACATAGTTAAATCGATATATTTTTAACTTTATACTAAAAATCTCATGATTCAGCCGTTTTGATTTAAAAACTCTAATTCAATAAAAACAGATGTTTTTATTTAAAACTTTTCAAAGGCCAGATTTAGTTGTTTTTACCACGATTTTATTCAATAATAATACCTATTATTTATTTCAATAAAAACCTATCATTCATATTGTATGCACAAAATATTATTGTAATTTTTTGTCAAATATATGTTGACATATCAAAAATTTTTTTATTTTTAGAATGTCATTTTTAAACTAGACTATTGAAATATTCTAAGCGTATTTGTTTACTTTTAACCATTGATTATTTTTGAACATTTTTATTTATTTTACTTTTATATTATATTTTTTCGTCAATTATCCTGATGTTATAAATTTTGCATTTTTGATTTTGAGATTATGATATCCAAATTTATCGATTTGGTAGTTGCGACAGATTTTTTTATTTTAGATACTTTTATATAGTGTGAAAGTTTTAAGGTGTTTTTTATGACCACACAAATTATTGGTTATGCCCGAGTATCAACTAAGGAACAAGATTTATCTTTGCAGCTTGATGCACTCAATAAACATGGCTGTGATCGTATCTTTACCGATAAGATGAGTAGTGTGAAAGAGCGCCAAGGACTGAATGACGCATTAAGCTATTTACGCGAAGGTGATACGTTGGTGGTTTGGAAGTTAGATAGGTTGTGTCGTTCCCTACCCGATTTGATTAAGATTAGTGAGCAGATTCGTACCACGGGTGCTGGACTTGTGAGTATTACTGAGAGTATTGATACGAGTACGCCAGCAGGTCGTTTGTACTTTAATATTTTAGGTGCACTAGGTCAGATGGAGCGCGAGCTAATTCAGGAGCGGGTGAAAGCAGGACTGGCAGCTGCTCGTCGCCGTGGTAAGGTACCTGGTAAACCACGAGTGAGTGAGGAGAAGCTTGAACTTGCACGTCGAGAGTTATCGAGTGGTCGAACTTACCCCGATGTAGCGAGAGTTTTAGGAATTCATCCGCAGACATTGTATCGACTGGTGCCTGTTAAATCACTCACTGATGTGTGATTCAACAGGTTAATAAACCTTTTAATGGTCAGGTGATTCAAGCTTTGGCCGCATTTTTGCCACAGCTTCTACTAGTAGCTGCTTAAATTCACCTTTTTCAAACTCAACTTCATCAGCATGAGCGGCACAGAGATAACGAGTAGATTGCCAATCGTCTGCTAGTTGTTTTGCCCAATCACAAAAAGCTTTACCAGCATTGGTTTCAGGTTTGAGTGCAAGTTTAGTCAATGGATTTAGAAAAAGCTTTTTCGGGCTATAGCCAATTTTTTCTAAAACGCTTTCGATGGTATCAAAATGCGGTAAGGTGTTGAAGGTGTCGTCAACGTGTAACGCCTGACTTGCAGGATGATAAACGAGTAATGAACCCACATGAATGTTTTCATTAGGATGGATATAGTAGATTCCTTTAGCCATACTAAATTTTAACTCTGGATAGCCGTTAGCAACGGCTTGGCTTTCAACAGTGTCGGTTGCCCAATTAAGGTGAGGGAGCTTTTGTTGATGACGAGCTGAGCCGTACAAAGTAGCATTTGGAAAGTCATTTGCCATTTGTTCACAATACACTGTATGAAAGGGATGAACGTTTAAGATGGCTTCGACCTGTTTGCCGTTGTCTGTCATGGCCATGACTTTGTCTTTAATCTCACCTGTTAAGCTATAGCTGTCTAAGAATATAAAACGTTTATTGTCGAGCTGAATGAGTGAGCATTGTGTGCCAATGTTGAGTACACCGCCAACATGAAAATTGCCGCGAATATTATAAAAGCCATTACCCAGGTCAATGATTTTTTCACTCATGTTATAGACTCTATAAATAGTTGATTTAATTACAGACAAATTGTGGCATAGCTTTATTAAGTATTCAGTAGACTTTTCGATAACAGTGTTTTTAAAAATGGGTAGCTAATGAGACTTTAAATGAATTGATTAGAACGCATTACCTTACACAACAATAATTTATAATTTTCTACTCAGCACACGACAAAAAAACGAAAAAGTCTGTTAAAGCAATGGCATAATAACAA
>ERZ650300.696-NODE-696-length-20335-cov-4.357988_pt1 | contig 20335 bp, 20 predicted proteins | sample MGYA00376236_ERZ650300 | MGnify/ENA primary metagenome ERZ650300 (study PRJEB26733, sample SAMN07839303) | wastewater metagenome | biome: urban; feature: wastewater treatment plant; material: waste water | place: USA: North Carolina | collected 2016-04-28 ...
GGCATTCAGTCCCACACCGGACAGGGCCGTAAGCAGCGTTTTGCCGTACAGACGATTGACATTACCGTCAGTGACGATTCCGTAGCGCGAAGCTTTATGATTTTTTGCGATCAGCAGAACCACCCGGTCCAGAATATTCCGTCCGATGCGGATCTCATGGGAAGAAAGAGCTTTTTTATCCAGATGGACTTTCAACATTTTCATATCGGTTCCCCCCTGGATCAGCCGCGCATGGCTTTGGCAAGCGCGCGCACGTCGTCCATTAACATATAAAATTTTTCCGGTTTGAGCGATTGCGCCCCGTCGGAAACCGCTTTTTCCGGCTCCGGGTGCACCTCCACAATGATGCCGTCCGCGCCCACGGCCAGCGCCGCGCGGGAAAGCGGAATCACATATTTCCAGTTGCCGGCCGCGTGGCTGGGATCGATCACCACCGGCAGATGCGTCAGACTTTTGAGCACCGGCACGGCGCTGATGTCCAGCGTGTTGCGCGTGGCCGTTTCGAACGTGCGGATGCCGCGCTCGCAAAGGACCACGTTGGGATTGCCGGAAGAAAGGATATATTCCGCCGACATGAGCAGCTCCTCGATGGTCGTCATCATTCCCCTCTTCAGCAGCACAGGTTTCCTCGCGTGGCCGACTTTCTTGAGCAGCGCGAAATTCTGAACATTGCGCGCGCCGATTTGCAGCATATCCGCGTAGGATTCCACCAGATCCACATCCGCGGGATTGACCACTTCCGTCACCGTCGGCAGGCCGGTTTTCCCGCTCACGGACTCCAGGACTTTCAATCCTTCCTCCTCCATGCCCTGGAAGCTGTAGGGAGACGTGCGCGGCTTGAAGGCGCCGCCTCTCAGAATCCGGCCGCCGCCTTTTTTGACGACATAGGCGCTCTCCAGAAGCTGTTCTTCACTTTCGATGGCGCAGGGCCCCGCCATGACCACGAATTCCGGTCCGCCGATCGCGATGGCGCCCACACGGACCACGCTGTCTTCTTCATGGAATTCCCGGCTGGCCAGTTTGTAGGGCTTCAGAATCGGCATGGTCTTTTCGACGCCCGGAAGGTTTTCCGCATATTTCAGCGCGGCTTTGTCGCGTTGGTCCCCGACCGCCCCGATAATGGTTCGTTCCACGCCGCTGGACGGATGCGCCTTGTAGCCGACCGATTCAATCCAGGCAATCACATCCTCGATCTGCTTTTCCGTTGCGCGGCTCTTCATGACAATAATCATACATCCCCCTTGAAAAAAAAGGCCATGGCTTTTCGCCGCCATGGCCTTTTAAAACAGAAAAGCCATGGGCAGCTTTCGCTCGATCTCCCCATGGCTGTTTTGGCTTTGTTACCTTACCAAGTCCTCCCCAGCGACAGGCAGACCGACGCATCGTAATAAAACCAATAGCCAAAAGCATTGCTGTTTGCATTGATCTGTCTGTTCATTGAAAAAAACCGTCCTCTTTCTTGGCCTGCCCTATAAACGAGCGCTCCGGGCTTGTCAAGAAAATTTTTCAATCCCGATTTCCCCGACGGCGCAGCGCCTCATCAAAGACATGTTTGAGTCTCGCGGTCGCTCCGGCCGGATCATCGGCGCTGCAAATGGCCGAAACAACGGCCAGGCAATTGGCGCCTGCTTCAGTCACTTCGCAGGCGTTTGCCTCGCTGATTCCTCCGATGGCCACCAGGGGATGGCGGCTGAATGCCTTGATTTTTCTGAGCCCTTCGAGTCCCCACGGCTCTTTCGTATCGGTCTTGGTCGGCGTGGCAAAAACGGGGCTGACACCGAGGTAATCGACATCCAGATCACGACTCGCCTCGACATCCGCCCAGGTTTCCACGGACAGACCGATGATCGCTTTCGGCCCCAGCAGGCGGCGGGCCGTTTCATACGGCATATCCTCCTGACCGATATGAACGCCGTCCGCGCCGCAGGCCAGCGCCACATCGATCCGGTCATTGATCATCAGGGGAATCCGGTGGGGTGCAAGGATGTTTTTCACGGCAAGGGCTTCCTCCACGAATGCGCGCGTGGGCATCTCCTTTTCACGCAGTTGCACACAGGCTGCGCCGCCTTTGACCGCCTGCGCCACCACGTCCAGAAGCAGTCTGCCGCGGCACAACCCGCGGTCCGTCACCAGATAGATGCCGCGCACCGCTATCCCTCCACTTTCAGACGGCGCTCCATGTCCTCTTTCGTCAAACGGTACAGCGCATCGATCAAATGCATCTGGAGCGAGCCGGGACCGGGCGATTGTTCGGCGGCGATCTCTCCGGCAATGCCCATGACCGCCATGGCTTTGGCCGCCGCCGTCAGCGGATCCCGATCCACCGCCGCAAAAGCTCCGCAAAGCGCGCTGGCCGTACAGCCCAGGCCCGTCACTTTCGGCATCATCGGATGGCCGTTGGCTACTTTAACCAGACGCTTTCCTTCTACGACATAATCCACAGCGCCGCTGACGCATACGGCGCACTGACAGGTTCTGCTGATGCTTTGCGCGGCGTAAAGCGCCTCATCGGATGCGGCGGTGCTGTCCACTCCCTTCGTTTTCAGACGGTCATCCGTCAGCGCCAGAATTTCGGAGGCGTTGCCCCGGATAATCGTCGGCCGGCCGGATCGGATCAGATCCCGAACGGTCTCGGTTCTGTAAGGTGTGGCCCCTGCGCCGACTGGATCGATCACCACCGGAACCCCTCTGGATGCGGCTTTGGCAAACGCCTTGAACATGCCCCGAACCCACGGGGCGCTGATCGTTCCGATATTGATGACCAGCGCGCCGGCAACCGCCGCCATGTCTTCCACTTCTTCCTCGGCATGGATCATGACCGGCGATGCGCCGATTGCCAGAAGAGCGTTGGCCGTGTTGTTCATGACCACATAATTGGTGATGTTGTGAATCAGCGGCCTTTCGGCCCGGATATCCTCCACCGATTTAAAAATCTCCACCGCCGTTATTGCCATGGTTTGCGATCCCCTTTGTTAAATAAAAACCCTTTCGCCGTGTCCGGAAGAAAGGGTTCATTTTTTTCTCTATCCTCCCTCCGCCGGCATTATCCGGATCAGGTTCAACGGGTATCATCTCAGACAGATTTTGTTTTCTGCCACCCCGAATTTGCATTTTTATGTAGCAATACAAAACGGCATTGTCAACGATTCACGCTTTTGCGCTAAATCTTAAGCAATATTCCGGTTTTTTTTATTTCTTGCGAAAGCGCGCTGTAACGATCTTCCACATCTTCCGGCGCAAAGGGCAGTGGTTCGATGTGCGAATCAATTTCCAGAGCCAATTTTCGTAAAAGGACCATTTCTTTCCAGTGATCCTTGCCGAATTGAGAAGAAACGATTGCCAGATCGATGTCGCTCTCCGGCTTTGCCGATCCTTTTGCGTATGAACCGAACAGCACTACTTTAGATACGTCGATTCCTTTTTGCCTGAGCAACAGGACATAACGGTTGATAAGATCCGTTTCTTTCTTTTTTAAAGTTGCGCTCTTAGCCATATTAAAATCTCTCTTGTTGCAGCAATGTATTTTGCCGCAAATCGCTTCTTCGCTTTCTTGTAAAAGCTTAGTTTATAATCGTCGTACCTCGCCTGAATATTAAATGAACTGATCTCCGCCAACTCACCTTTCAACTTATCCGATAAGCTGATGCCCGTTTTTTCCGCTAAGCGCACCAGATCATGGACAAGCGGAGGAGCTGCATGTGTTTTCCTGACAATGAGCGCTTTAAGAATTTTCTCTATGCTCAAATGACAGAAAAATAAAGCGTGGCTGTACTTTTGGTTCTCAAAGAGAATTTCCGCTGTTTCAAAATCTTGCTTTGAGGTGGTCGACCAGTATTTTATGATTTCTCGTTCGTCACTCATGGTGTGATTCTAATGTAATTGCCTTTTTATTGCCATTAAAAAATGGGCGCTTTGACCGGACTTCATAAATATTCCCAACGATGCTGCCCCTTCCACTATGGCAACTGCATTCATGATCTGATGAAATTGGTCCATATCCGTTCTTCCGGCGCCGGCAGCGCAACTCCCGATTTTTTACCCGCCTGAATGGATTTTAAAAGCCATGCCATATTGCGGCCCAGCCCCCGCATGGTCTGCATTCCTTCAAGGTCCTGAAGCACTTCCTGCGGTGTGTTGCCGTGCACCATATTCCAGTATTGGGATGAAACCACCGGCATGTTGTTGATGGTAAAATATTTATTGAGCTGGTCCAGCGCAGCGGTGGCGCCGCCCCTGCGGCAGCTCACGATGGCCGCGCCGGGTTTGTAGGCAAAGACATCACTGCCGGCAAAAAAGCAGCGGTCCAGAAAGGATGTGATGAAACCGGACGCTCCCGCGTAATGGACCGGAGAACCAAAAACAAAACCGTCGGATTGAGCGGCCTTTTCAAGGGCGACGTTTACCGTGTCGTCAAAGACGCATTTTCCCGTCTCCAGACATTTCCCGCATGCCGTACATCCTCTGATGGGCTTCTGTCCGAGGTAGAGGATCTCCGTTTCAATCTTCTGCTTGTTCAACTCCTTTTCCGCTTCACAAAGGGCGGTATAGGTGCATCCTTTTTTGTTCGGACTTCCATTGATTAACAGCACTTTCATTTTATGCCTCTCAATAGTTTTGATTTCTTTTGATGTTGTCCTGCGAGCGTGAACCCTGAACATACAGCTGTTTTGCGGCCTGCTCGGAGAACAGTCCCTACATATCACAGTTTACCGCGTTAGTTGCAGGACGCGATCTCCGAGCGCCGTTAGCCCGCGGATTGATCGGGGATCAATCCCTACAACAAATTCCCCGTAGGGCGGGTTCCCCGAACACGCCGTATATATTATCGCCCTTCGATTATTTTTATTTCATCTTGAAATTCTTATCAATAATTATCTTGCGGGTACGCTTTTTTATTTTCACATTCCAGTGTTGCATGGTATTGAACGCAAAAAATTAAGGACATTGCCATGATGAAAGCCCCCCTTGTTTTCGGGATCGGCCAGTGCTCTCTGGATCATCTTGGTCTGGTCGCGGCTTATCCCCCTCCGGATGTAAAATGTGAATTCACCAACCTGCTCTTGCAGGGCGGCGGACCCGCCGCCACGGCGCTGGTCGCGCTCAAACGCTGGGGCGCCCGCTGCCACATCGCCGGCGTCCTGGGCGACGACGGCTTTGGAACACAAATCAAGGCGCTGCTGGACGCCGAAGGCCTCGACACGTCCGGCCTGCAAATCCGCAAACAGCATCAGTCCCAGTTCGCGTTTATCGCCAGCGAACCGGCGCTGGCCCGTCGGACGATCTTTTACCAGATGCCCACGGGAGAACCGCTCCGGCCGGAAGAAATCAACACCGGCATCCTGCTTTCGAGCCAGGCGCTGCATACCGACGGGCTGTTTACCGAAGCCTCGCTTTTCGCCTGCCGCAAGGCAAAGGAAGCGGGGATTCCCGTCATTGTGGACGCGGGGACCCTGCGCGACGGCATGCTGGAGATGGCGAAAATGAGCGACTGCTTTGTCACATCGGAAGTATTCTCCAACGCTTTTGCCGAAACGCCCGCCGAAACCTGCCGCAAACTCGCCGGCATGGGCGTGCGGCTGGCCGGCGTCACGCTGGGAAAGAGAGGGTATGTGGCCCTGGTTGACGGGTGCTTCATTGAAAAAGAAGCTTATCCGGCCAAAGCAATCGACACGACGGGTTGCGGCGACGTTTTTCACGCGGGATTGATTCACGGAATCCTTCACGGGTGGAGTCCGGAAAAATGCCTGGACCTGGGCGCCTGGGCAGCCGCGCGCGTGAGCGAACAAATGGGCGGCCGCAGCGGCATTCCGGACATTCACACTCTGCAATTAAAATATTCCGATGAAATGAATCGATAAAACAGGAGAAACAAGGAATGACCGACGCAAATGGAAAGATCATGAGCGGCGGTTTTCCTTTGACAGAGACGAAGGGTTTCACTATACTCGCCAGCGAAAGAAATCCGTTTCCTGAATGCGCAAGAGATCGTTTAGTCTGAAGACCGGCCGGGATTTCGGCCTGAATATTTTTATTTTCGGAGAGGAGAAGGCTTATGTCGGATTATGATGTCGTGGTGATAGGCGCCGGCAACGGCGGGCTGACGGCTGCGGCGGGACTTGCCCAGAAAGGGCACAAGACCCTGCTGCTCGAAAGACACAATGTTCCGGGTGGATGCGCGACAAGCTTCGTAAGAGGCAGATTCGAGTTCGAAATTGCGCTTCACCAGTTGAGCGGCATGGGACTTCCCGAATTTCCCGGCCCCCTGAGGGGGCTGCTTGGCGAACTGGGCGTGCTGGATAAAATCGATTTTATCCAGCAACAAAACCTCTACCGGGTTGCCATCCCCGGCCGAATGGACATCAATCTGAAAGCCGACAGACAGGCGGTCATCGAGACGCTGATAGAAAAATTTCCGGCGGAAAAGGAAGGGATTCAAAAGTTTTTTGACCTTCTCTATGCGTTCTGCAACGAACTGGTGAACGTGCTGTTCATTCATGATCCGGAGGCCAGTCCCGAAAAATATCCGCTCTTTTTCAAACTGGCGCTGCAAAACTCCCAGGGCATTCTGGACCAATACCTCAAGAACCCCCTGCTGCAGACCGTCGTAACCATTTACTGGAGCTATGCGGGGCTGCCGCCGAGCCGGCTGAGTTTCATGGAGCTGGCCATGGTGATCTGGGCGTACATCGAGTTCAAACCCTGGCACATGAAGGGCGGATCGCAGGCCATGTCCAATGCGATCTGCGACGCCTTTCTCCGCTTCGGCGGGGATACTCGATTCAACTGCGCGGCGAAAAAGATCCGGGTTCAGAACGGAAAAGTCGTCTCCGTCGTCACGGAGGATGGGGATGAAATTTCGACAAAATTCGTGGTGTCCAATGCCGGTCCGATTCGCACGCTCATCGACATGGTCGGGGCGGAAAACTGTCCGGAAGACGAGCTGAAAAAGCTCAACGCCCGCACGGTTGGACTGTCGGCCTTCACGCTGTATATGGGCTTCGACTGCGATCCTTCGGAGATGGGAATCGACAAGGCCACCAACTTCATCTGCGGCACAGCGGACGCGGATTACGCCCACAGCAAAATGAAAACGCTGGACGGGGCGGAGTACTCCCTGCTGACGTGCTATGATGTTGACGATCCGGATTTTTCACCCCGCGGCGCCTGCCAGGTTTCCCTGGTCACGCTCCAGTATGCACAGCCCTGGATGAGCGTCCCCCCGTCGGAATATTATGATACGAAATACCGCTTCGCCGAAAAACTGATGGACCTGGCCGAGAAAGTTTTCCCCGACCTCCGGAAGCATCTGGAGGAGGCCGAACCGGCAACGCCGCTGACGCACATGCGCTATCTCGGGCATCCGGGCGGCTCGATCTACGGGTCGGAACACTTCACGCGGGAGACCAGTCTTTTCGTCGATTCCAAATCGGCGATCGAGGGGCTGTATTTCACGGGCGCATGGAACGGCTCCGGCGGCTTTCAGCCGACGCTTCAATCGGGCGCTTCCGCGGCGCGGCAGGTTTCACGACTTCTGAAAAGGCAGTAAGGGGGAAAATATGGCCAGAAAAGAAATCATGCAAAAAGTAGCCGGATACGATGAAATCATCCGGGACAATACGATTCTCGAGAAGTACGGATTCGACTATCCCGCCAGAAAGGGGGAAGTTCAAAAGATCATCGATTCGCTGCACCCGCAAAGGCTCGATCTGATCGTGTCGGAAATCAGGGAGCAAACCGCCAGCGCCAAATCCTTCAGACTGGTGAGCGGCAACGGCGCTCTGCCGCCGTTTCAGTCCGGCCAGTACATCAATGTTTTCCTGGAGGCAGGCGGCATCAGGACCAGCAGGCCCTACAGCATCGCGTCCTCCCCCACGCAGACCGGCTATTACGAAATCACGGTCCGGCGCGTGGAAGACGGATTTGTTTCCAATGTTCTGCTGGATGAACTGAAGCCCGGCGACCGGCTGCAAGCCTCATCGCCCGCGGGGAACTTCCACTACAATCCGCTTTTCCACGGAAACCGGCTGGCGTTCATCGCGGGCGGCAGCGGCATCACGCCTTTCATGAGCATGATCCGTGAGATGGCCGACCGAAACCTGGACCGCCGGCTGCATCTGTTTTACGGCAGCCGCGTAGAGGAGGATGTGATTTACCGGCAGGAAATCGAACGGATTGCCGAAGCTCACAAGAACTTCACGTGGGACCTGGTCGTGTCCGAACCGGATCCTTCCTTCAGCGGATGCCGGGGATTCATCGACGCCAACCTGATCGGGAAAAAGCTTGAAGGAACGGACTGGACATTCTTTGTCTGCGGGCCCGAAGCCATGTATCAATTCTGCCTGCCGCAGTTGGAAAAGCTGTCGATTCCCGCGAGAAAAACAAAGGTTGAAGTCATGGGCGCTCCGAAAAATATTGTTTCGTACCCCGGCTGGCCGGAAAACGTCAAAGCCGGCGACGTTTTCCAGGTTGCCGTCAAAGGGAAAAAGTCCATCCGCGCAGCCGCCGTGGAGCCGCTCATGATTTCGCTGGAAAGGGCGGGGCTCGCCATTCCCGCGCTTTGCCGCTCCGGAGAATGCAGCCTCTGCCGGACAAAACTGCTTTCCGGAAACGTATATCAGCCCAACGGCGTCAAACTGAGAAAATCCGACAGAACCTTCGGATATATCCATCCCTGCATGGCGTATCCGATCTCGGACATTGAAATCCTGCTGTAAGGCCGGGAAAAGCCTGTGATGAACGTTGTTTTTTTAGGCACAAACGGCTGGTATGACACGGACACGGGGAATACGATCTGCACCCTGATTGCGACTCCCGAGGCCGTCCTTGTTCTGGACGCGGGCTACGGCCTCGCCAAGCTGGATCGATATGTGCAGCCCGGCGACGCAAGGCCCGTGTTCCTTTTTCTCAGCCACTTTCATCTGGATCATATCGCGGGCCTTCACACGCTGACCAAATTTTCGCTTTCCGGCGGATTGACGCTCTGCTGTCCGGAAGGCGGCCGGGCTGTTCTTGAAACATTCGTAAACGCGCCTTTCACCGTCGCGCTGGAGGCCCTGCCCTATCCGGCAAACGTGCGTGAACTGCCCGAAGAAGCGGCGTCACTCCCCTTGCCCGTTGAGGCCCTGCCGCTCGTCCATTCGGGGCTGACGCTCGGTTATCGTCTGGAGATCGGCGCAAAAGTCATCGCCTACTGCCCGGATACGGGGTACTGCCAAAACGCCGTGACGCTGGCGCGGGGCGCGGACCTGCTGATCACGGAATGCGCCTACAAAGAGGGGCAGTCCTCCGAAAGCTGGCCGCACCTCAATCCCGAAACGGCCGGCCGGATCGCGCGGGAAGCCGGAGCTCTGCGTCTGGCGATGACCCACTTTGACGCCCGCATCTACCGGAGCCTTCCGGAAAGAATGGAGGCGCAAACAGCGGCCCGGAAGGAATTCCCCGCCGCCTTTGCCGCCTGTGACGATATGATTCTTGAATGCTGATGGTGTCCGCGATGGATCTTCATCCTTTGATCAAATCAGCTCCGGAAAAATGTCTTCGCCTCGTGCAAACTTTCTTCATTTCCTCCATGCACTCGCTGAAATATTTTTTGCCGGCCGCTCTGCTTGTGACGCTTCTGACGTCCTGCGCCCCGCAATATTTTTCACCCGTCTCCGGCGATGCTTTCACGCGCAGGGATCTGCAGGCGCTGTCCGGCCGAGAGCTCTGGCACGGCTTTGTTTTCAACGGCGAGAAAGTGGGGTTTGCCCGCCTGAAGATAGAACCGGAAGCCGGCGGCCAGTCTTATACGCTGTTTTCCGAAGCCAGTCTGCGCATCCGTTTTCTCGGAATGGGAAAGAGCGTCAGCATTCGGGGCGAGGACCGGGTGGCCCCCGATCTTTCTCTGCTCTCTTTCCGATATGAACAGACGATTGACGAAAAAACGCTGGCCCTCGAAGGCGGCATCCGCAACGGTCTCCTTTCGGTTGTTCAACGGTCCGGGAACGAGGTCAAGACCTCCGAAACGAAGATTTCATCTCCACTGTATCCCTCGAGCGGAATCAACCTTTATCCGGTTCTCCGGGGAATGAAGACCGGCGCCGATTATGCCTATCCGGTCTATGATCCGCAGACGCAGTCGATCGTGGATGTAGCCCAGTCGGTCGTTGCCTTTGAAGAAAGCCGTCGGCTCGGGATTGAGCCCTCCTTCAAACTGGAAACGCGAATGTCGGGGCACGTCGCGGAAAGCTGGATCAACCTGCAAGGAGAGACGGTCTTCGAGCGCGGCATGGGAGGCGTACTGATCACGTTCAAGGAAAGCGAAAGAGGCGCGAAGAGCTTTCTGGCCGAAGCAAGCATGGGCAAAAAGGATTTGATTTATGACTTCAGCCTCATCCGGACGGACACCCCCATCACCTGTCCCCGAAAAGCGGATTTTCTGGAGGCCACCGTTGAGGTCCCGGAAAAAACCCTCTCTCCTCTGCAAAGCCCCCATCAGCATATTTCCCCGCAGCAGCAGGACAAAGAGACGGCTTGGATCTACCGCATCCACAAAATAGCCCCCGATGTTCCGGATGCGCCCCGTCAAGCGCTCAACGCAAAAGATCGCTTCCTTTTCCTCGCCCCTTTCCACCACATCGAAAGCGATCATCCGGAAATTCTCGAGGCGGCCCGGAAAGCGGTCGCAGGCGCGCAAACGACCCGCGGGAAAGTCGAACGGTTAACCTCCTGGGTGGCGAATGAAATCAAGGATGAGCCGGTGGATTCTTTCTCGGCGCTGGAGGTCCTTCACAACCGGAAGGGAGAATGCCAGGCCCACACCCTGCTTTACACGGCCATGGCGCGGGCGCTGGGAATCCCCACGCGGCTGGCCGGCGGCATTGTCTATATGGAAGGCATGGGGTTTTTGTATCACGCGTGGGCGGAAAGCTTTGTGGACGACTGGCTTCCCGTGGATGCGACCTTCAACCAGGTTCCCGTGGACGCAACCCATATCAAGCTGGTGGAGGGCCCCGACTGGATATCCCTCCTGCCCATGGGCAGCGTCATCGGACACATCCGAATCAGAAACATCCGGTTCCATTGTGGTGAAAACGGGAATTGACAAACGCTGTCCTTCCCCGTGTGAAGGCGAAGAGATCTGAACGTCGAAGAGGTTATCGCTTCATCTTTCCCCAGGTTCCGTTTTGGAGGACACAGATGGTATAGTCGTAATCTGCCTGAGCATTTTCATTAAATGTAATACGCCCCAAAGCGCCATCATACGTTCTGTTTTGATAATTCGCGAAAAGCACTTTGTTCTTCTTCCCATGACGGCAAAACCGATCCAGGGACTTGATCAAATCGTATCCTTCAGCGCCAAAAGCAGACATTCTGTATCCGTATTTCCTCTTAAAAGACGCGAAAATCGGGAGAGTTTCATTAAGGTCCGGATAGGAAAACATTAACCCCCTTGCCGTTGGCTCAGCAAGCAATGGAGCGGTTAATGTCGGCCTTGTCCCAAACATCCGGGACTGAATCCGGATTTTGGATGCCTGTTTGGCAATTTGAACGGCTTCCCTTGTGCTGATTAAAGCAAGCGCATCCGGATGAACCGCCTTTACTTCATTCAACGGATGCGTAAAATCCACATCGGTATCGGTGTAAGCGATAGACTTGACGAGTTTGCTTCCCAATGTCGACTTTAAGGCATTGTTCCAGGAAATGCCGTAATCGTTATTGAAATACATGACGGCAACTTTGTTGTAGCTTTGCAAGTAATTGGTCAGGTATTGAATTTCTCTGCCGACGTCACCGGTGAACCTCACACAGTTTTTCTGATCGGCATGATCAAAGACGGCGCTGCCCACCGCCATTTGCAACAGATGGTTTGATTTGATCTTTGCGGCAAGGCCGTTGCTGATCCAGCTTGCCAGCGTAACCACCACGGTATAACCACCCTGCTGGATGACTTCGTTCAATTTTTGTTCTGCTGTTTTTAAATCACCTTTCGTGTCAAAAAACCGAACATCGATCTTTTTGGTTTCCGATAAGCCCAGCTCCATCGCCTGTTTGGTTTCCAGACCAAATTGGCTGTAATGTCCCGATAAATCCAATAAGGCCGCAACTCTTATGGGATCTTCTGATGCGTGGGCTGACTGCACACCGCTGCCCGACAGAAAGACCAGGGCAGTAAAACTCAACACGATAAATTGGAGGGCTGTTTTCATAACGGCTCCTTATGGCCGGGTTGTCCGACGCTTTTCCCCAGCAGATCCAGATAATCCTCCATGGCGGCATTCACGACTTCCAGCGCGCGGTCTCTGCCGTAGAGGTTTTCAATCCAAATGGACTTTTCCTGTCCCGGAATTAATTTGTAGGTGCTGAAGTAGTGCTTCAGGCGTTCCACAAGAACTTGGGGCACCCAGGGCAAGTCTTCCACCTTGTCCCAGACCGTGTCGTTTGCCAGAATACCGATGATCTTGTCGTCCGCAAGGCCGTTGTCGATCATCTGAATGCCGCCCACGACGCGGGCGTTCAGGATCACCTCCGGGTGGTTCACCGAACGCTCGCTGATGACACAGATATCTAGTGGGTCGCCGTCTCCGCCCGAGGAGCGGGGAGAAAGTCTGCCCAGCTTTTCACCGCAGTAGGTGCGGGGGATGAACCCGTAAAGCGTTGGCGGCTGCGACGATGTGCGCTGCGGACGGTCCACCCGGAGATAACCGGAGAGTTTGTCCACCTCGTACTTGACCGTGTCAAACGGGGTGATCTCGATGTAAGCATGTACAATGTTCGGCGGATGGGGGCCCACCTCAAGCCCATGCCATGGATGGGGCCGCCAGCGGGAAAAAGAATCATTTTTGTTCATGGCGGAAGGCTAAATCCTCACTGGAATTATTGCAAGGGGAAAAAACACGCCTCTCAAAAAGTCTTTTCCGCCCTGAAATGGCCGGGCGCGGCTGATTCAGAAAATATACGAGGTCGATCCCCTGGTCTGTCCAAAATGTCAAGGCATCATGCGTATCATCAGATTCATCGAAGATGCGCAGGTCATCCGCGACACCCTCACCCATCTGGGACTCCTGTCAAGCCCCCGCATAAAATGATTTGACAGAATTTTTGTGATCGATTATGCTTGCATACAAGTAAATTGCCTGCGAGACGGATTTTGCATCCTATGAAGAAAAACGATTGCATCTTCTTTCAATTCGCCAAGACCTATCAGCTCTCCAGCCGGTTTCTCGCCCAGAAGGTTTCGGAACTCAACCTCACGTCCGTTCAGGCCATGGTTTTGGGATTTCTGACGGAAGAAGACCAGATCACCTCCAGGGAACTGGGCAAACGAACGGAGCTCGACAGCGCCACGCTCACGGGCATTCTGGATCGGCTGGAAGCCGCGGAATTTCTCGAACGCAAAAGCAATCCAGACGACCGCCGGTCCATCCATATCCATCTGACCCCGAAAGGCAAGGCCATGGGCCGGGAAGCGAGCCGGGTGATTGTGGAAGCCAATGCCGAGTTCCTGCAGGTCCTGACGGAAGAACAAAAGCGTGATCTTCACAGTATTATTTCAACCCTGCGTCTTAACGTCCCGCGCCCCTAAGACGCGCAAGCCCCGGTGAATCCGCCGGAGAAAAGGATCGAACATGGGAAAAATATTTAAAACCGGCTGTGTCCTCTGCGCGCAAAACTGCGGTTTGGAAATCGAAGTGGAAAACAACCGCATTGTCAAAGTTCGAGGCGACAAATCCAACGCCAAAAGCGAAGGGTATATCTGCCGCAAGGGTCTGAACGTCGCCTATCACCAGCACAACGCCGACCGCCTGAAATATCCGCTCAAAAAAGTCAGGGACAAATTCGAGCGGATCTCCTGGGACCAGGCCATCGATGAAATCGCAACGAAGCTCAAGGGCATCATTGACGAATACGGCCCCCGCTCGTTTGCCTACATGGGCGGCGGCGGACAGGGCTGTCATTTTGAAGCGGCTTTCGGCGTGCGTCTGATGCGGAGCCTGGGCTCTCAATACCAGTACAGCGCGCTGGCGCAGGAATTTTCCGGCGCCTTCTGGGTTTGCGGGCGAACGCACGGCAAGCAGTACCTGCATGATCAGCCGGATGTCGATAACACCGATGTTCTTTTGATATTCGGCTGGAACGGCATGCAGAGCCATCAGATTCCGCAGGCCCCGCGCAAGCTTCAGCGTCTGTCCAAAGACAAAGACAAAATGCTGATCGTGGTCGATCCGCGTAAAACCGAAACGGCAAAACTCGCCGACATCCATCTGCCCATCCGCCCCGGCACGGACGCCCTGCTGCTCAAAGCCATGATTTCCCTGATTCTGAAGGAAGGCTGGGAAAACAAGGCGTACCTGGCCGACCATACGTCGGGCTTCGATTCGGTGAAATCCTGTTTCGAAAACTTCGACGCTCGCGCCGCCGTAAAGACCTGCTCTCTGGACTTCGAGCAGGTCCGTGAAGTCACCCGCCTTTACGCGACGCGCAAATCGTCGCTGCGCTACGATCTGGGCCTTTTTATGGGACGCCACAGCGCTCTGAATTCCTACCTGATCGTGATTCTCCAGGCGATCTGCGGCAGGCTCTGTTCTCCCGGGGGCAATGTGATCAACGGCCACCTGATGCCCATCGGGCCGCATACGGATGAAAGAGATTCCAAAATCTGGCGCACCATGGCCACCAATTCCTTTCCGGTCTGCGGTTCCTTTCCGCCCAATGTCATGCCGGAAGAAATTCTGTCGGATCATCCCGAACGGCTGAGAGCCGTGATCGTTACCCAATCCAACCCGCTGCGCTCGTATGCGGACACGACGGCGTACGAAAAGGCATTTCAGCGCCTGGACCTTCTGGTGACCGGAGAAGTCGCCATGACGGAAACCGCCGCTCTTTCCCATTATGTCCTGCCTTCGCGCACCGGCTACGAATCCTGGGACGGCACGTTTTTCCCGATGACCTATCCCGGAATCTACTTCCAGATGCGGCGTCCCATTCTCGAACCGGAGGGAGAGCCGCTGGAACTCGGTGAAGTTCATCTGCGGCTTGCCGACAAACTGGGATTGATCCCGCCGATTCCCGAAAGCCTTTATCAAGCGGCCTTTGCCGACCGCGCAACCTTCGGCAAAGCGCTGATGGAATATGCGATGACGGAGCCGAAAGCCCTGAAAGCCATGCCGTTTATTCTGGGAAAGACACTGGGCAAATCCCTGGGCTCCGTTCATCTTGCGGCGCTTTGGGGCATGCTGCTGGCCGCCCCCAAATCGTTGTACAAGAATGCCGTTCGCGCGGGCTTCACATCCGGTCCCGGCCTGGGCGAAGAATTGTTTCAGCAGATTCTCGATCATCCCGAAGGCATCTGGGCGGGAAAGATCGATCCGGAAAACAACTTTGCCGAGGTCAAAACCGAAGACGGCAGAATCCATCTGTTCATTCCCGAGCTGATCGATGAACTCAACACCGTCGAAGCGGCACGGGAAGAGGCGGCGCTCAGGCTGCCTGCCGATTTTCCGCTCATCCTGATGGCGGGCCGCCACACCGACAAAAACGCCAACACACTCATGCGCGACCCCGCCTGGAATGAAGGCAAACGCGCCTGCACGCTGGCCATGCATCCGGAAGACGCGGCCGCCTTGAATCTGAAAGACACAGAGCAGGTGCGGGTCATCACGGAGGCCGGCACGGAAGAGATTGAACTGGAAGTCACGGATACCGCGCACAAAGGTCATGTGGTGATTCCTCACGGATTCGGAATGATTTACAATGGCGTGAAATACGGCGCCAACGTGAACCGCCTGACCAAAAACACGCACCGCGACCAGTTCGGCACGCCGATTCACCGGTATGTACCGTGCCGGGTGGAGGCAATATAAACTGAAAGGAGCCAATATGGGTGAACTGGTAAAAATTTCCATCGCAGACCACATTGCGGATGTCCGTTTCAACCGGCCCGAAAAATACAACGCGCTCAGCTTTGACATGATCGACGCCATGGCCGATGCCATCAACCGGCTGGCCAAGGAGCCCGGCGTCCGGGTCGTGGTGATTTCCGGCGAAGGCAAGAGCTTCTGCGCCGGGCTGGATGTCGAAAACTTCGCGGCTCTCCTGTCCGGAGAAAAAAGGTTTCCCCATCTGACGGAGCGCTATCAGAATCGGATCACGAACATCTATCAGCATGTCGGCTACGGGTGGAAAGTGCTTCCCGTGCCGGTAATCGCAGCCATTCACGGCGTAGCGCTCGGCGGCGGGTTCCAGATTGCCATGGGGGCGGATATTCGCTTCAGCACGCCCGATGCCAAGTTCTCACTGATGGAAATGAGATGGGGACTGATTCCGGATATGAGCGTTACCCAGACCATCCGCGATTTCGTGCCGATGGATGTGGCCAAGGAACTGATCTTTACAGGCAAGGTGATCAAAGGCGAAGAAGCGGCCCGGTTGAATCTGGTGACGCACGTCTGCGAGAAGCCCCTTGAAGAGGCCATGGCTCTGGCCCGGGAGATTGCATCCAAAAGTCCCGATGCCGTGCGCGCGGCGAAAAAACTCATCAATGAAGTCTGGCACGGAGATTCCGCCAGGGGGCTCATGATGGAATCCGAACTGATGATGACACTTATGGGAAGTCCCAACCAGTTGGAGGCGGTGAACGCAAACTTCACCAAGCAGTCGCCAAAATTCATAGACCCGGTTTGAAGAAAAGGAGGAAGGCATGGACCTGAAAAAAGTCAATGAAACGTTGAACACGTACATCCGGCCACAGACTTTTCCCATCGCCGTTAAACTTTTTACGGCTCAGGAAGCGCTCCCGTCCAGGGTTAAGGTCCCCGTCAGGGATCTGGGCTACCCCATTGCGCTTTGCCAGGCCTGGGCTCTCTCCCGGCGACACGGCATGGTTGTGGCCGTCGGCAAGGAAGATCAGTGCTGCATCGGGGGCCATGTCGCCATGGGATTTATGGACAATCCCACGGCGGGAGATGCCAGCAACAGGCATGAGCCGGGAACATACGCCTACATGCTGTCCGCGCCCATCGACCGGACCGATTTCGAGCCGGCGTTGATTGCTCTTTATGTCAATTCCGCCCAGGCCATGCGTCTGGCGCAGGCGGCAACAAACGGAGGCGGCGGCATCGGACCGACGTTTGCGACCGGCATGGGCAGCTGCGGCGACATGGTGGCGCGCACGGTCAAAACGGATCTGAGCCAGTTTATTCTCCCCTCGGGCGGAAACAGAGTTTTCGCGTCCACACAGGACGACGAACTCATTTTCACGATTCCGAAAAGCAAAATCGACCTGATGATGAAGGCGCTGGCCGACACACACGCCATCGGATTCCGCTATCCCGTCCTGGCGGATGTACGGCACCGTCCGAACCTGCCGCCCTTCCTCGAAATTCCGAAGAATGCGTGACCCCGGGAAAGAAAATCAATGAGGTGAAACCATGTGGAATGCTTCAAAATGTGATTTATGCGGCGATTGTCTGGTCAGGTGCCGCTACGTCGATTACGACAGGGACAGGGCCGCGCGCGAAATCAGGCTTCTCATGGAAGGCCAGGCGGCGGACATTCTGGGGAAATGCATTACCTGCAACGCCTGCGTTCAATACTGCCCGACCGGCGCCGATCCGGCCGATCTCATCTATGCCCTGCAGGAGAAGACCGGCGCCAGCCCGATTGTCGCAGGGTTCAAGCCTTTTATAGATGCCGTCATTCAGGGGTTTGAGGAAGGCGGCCCGGACCGGATCATCGAAGGAGAGGCGGGCAAACCCGTTTTGTCCATGGACTCCTTCGGCATCAAACAATTCCCGGAGGGAACGCTGGAAAGCCGGCTGTTCAAAGGCATGACCGTAGTCCGGGGAAAAAGATTCGCTTCCCTGGTCGGCATGTGCCACATGGGCGGAGCGAGCCTTGCCGGACGGTATGCCCGACAAGTGATTGAAGGGCTGGCCGCGCTGGGCAAAGACATCGTTTACCTTCACAACGAAGGATACGTTCTGGCCCACGTCCAGGCAAGGGAGCTGGGCATTGACGTCCCCTACCGGTATCTGCACCTTTTCGAGTACCTGCGGGACTATCTGAGAAACCATGCAAAAGACATCACCGCGCTGAACCGGAAAATCGCCTACCAGCCCAACTGCGCCGTCCGGTGGATTCCCCATCAGGACGCCTGGCTTGATGAAATTTTCGATCTCATCGGCGTGAAGCGCGTTTCGAGAAAATACGAAGGAGTGGACGCCCTCTGCTGCGGCGGACCGGCGCTGGCCGTCAACCGGGATCTGGCGACAAAGATCCAGAACGACAACATCCGGGACGCCATGGACCACCAGGCCGAGGCCCTGGTCACCATCTGTCCCATGTGCAACGTCGTGCTCGGCGCACCGACCGCAAAAGCCGGTCTGCCGAAAATATTCATCACCGACCTGTGCCGCATGGCCCTGGGCGAGGCGCCCTGGCCCGCTACTGCAAATTGAACTGCTTCATTTTCCGGTAAAGGGTCGCGCGGGAAATGTTCATCTTCTGAGCGATGCGGTTTTTGGGCATTTTCGAATTCAGCAGTCCGGCCAGCGTCTCCCGGTCGGCCTCCTGGCGCGCTTCGGCGTCCGCGCCGAATTCATCCGCGCCGTCTGGACGGCGGATATGGTCCGGAATGAGATCGGCCGTCAGCACCGGCGTCTGGAGAAAATTAACCATTCGTTCGATGGCGTTCTGCAACTCCCGCACGTTTCCCGGCCAGGTGTAGCGCATAAACGCCTCCATCACCTTTTCGTCCACGCGGGAAATGTTTTTTTTCATCGCAACGGCATAGCGCCGGATAAAGCAGTCCGCCAGCAGCGGAATGTCGTCGAGCCGGTCCTTAAGCGGAATCATCTCGATGGCGAAAACGTTGGCGCGATAGTAGAGATCCTCGCGAAAATTTCCCTTGCGGACCTCTTCCCGCAGGTCCTTGTTGGTTGAAAAAATAATGCGCACGTTCACCGGCCGGACGCGCGTGCCGCCGATGCGCAGCACGGATTTGTCCTCGATGACCCGCAAAAGCGCGGTTTGCAGCTCCAACGGGGTTTCGGCAATTTCATCGAGAAACAGCGTGCCGCCGTCGGCCAGCTCGAATTTGCCCTGATTGCCGCCTCGCCGCGACCCCGTGAAGGCCCCTTCTTCATGCCCGAACAGTTCACTGGCAATCAAATCCCGCGGAATGGCGCCGCAGTTGATGGCGACGTAGGGGCCGTTTCTCCGGTCGCTCTCGTTGTGAATGGCCTGGGCAAAAATGTCCTTGCCCGTTCCGCTCTTTCCCAAGAGCAGGACATTGGAGCGGCTCCGGGAAACCATTTTGGCCTGGTCCACCGTCGTCAGAAAGCGGGGGTTTTTCCCCTGAATATCTTCAAAGTGAAAATTGGCGGTCGCTCCCATCATCCGGGTCACCATGGACTTGGCCCGCTGAATTTCATTGAGAATGATGACCTTGCCGATGCTGTTTTTGCCGGACGACAGAATCGGGTTACAGGTCAGCGTAAAATCGCCGGAAAGATGTTTGAAAAAAATGCGGACTTCCGTATCGGTGACCGTTTCCTGGTTTTCGATCAGATCGAAAAACCGTTCGTTTCCCCGTTTAAAAATATCCCGGAGCCGCCGCCCTTCAAAGTCGGCATCCTCCGGGAAGCCGAACACCTTCCGTGCATTGTCGTTCATCAGCGTCACATGGCCCGCGGAATCCACCGCGATGAGCGCCTCCTGAATCGATGAAATCACCGTCTGCTGATAGCTGTAGGCCACACGGGTTTCAGACAAGGCTTTTCGGGTGCGCAGCTCATTTTCAATGGCATTTGCCGCCGCCACCGTCATGCCCAGCGTGTGAGGGTTGGCGCGGTAATACCGGCCGAACAGCGCGAGACAGCCCAGCAGTTGTCCTTCCGGGCTGAAAACAGGCGAACCGCATCCCGTCGCGCCGTGATACATCCGGACGTAATGCTGCGCGCCGAACACCTGCACGGGATTTTTATAAAAAACAACGGCGCTTGCGGCATTGTTGCCCGTGTTTTTCAGGTCCCAGCAGGCCCCGGCATAGCCCCTGGCCGTCTGCACCAGTTTGTCCTCTTCGGGATCGCCGAAAATCTCCAGCACATACCCCTTGCTGTTCAGAAGGCTGACCATGAATCCCGATCCCTCCAGAAAGCGGTACAGGTTTTTCATGAACGGACGGCTGACATCAATGAATTCTCTGTGCTCCGCAAGCAGGGCCACCAGCGCATCCCCGGTCAATACTTCATTCTCCGGATAGGCTAACGGATCAAGGCCAAGTTCAGCGCAGTTTATCCACAAGTCAAACACCTGCTGAGGGATAATGGAGCGGTCAATGTTGCGTTTGCCCGAC
>ERZ650300.699-NODE-699-length-20306-cov-15.475581_pt1 | contig 20306 bp, 16 predicted proteins | sample MGYA00376236_ERZ650300 | MGnify/ENA primary metagenome ERZ650300 (study PRJEB26733, sample SAMN07839303) | wastewater metagenome | biome: urban; feature: wastewater treatment plant; material: waste water | place: USA: North Carolina | collected 2016-04-28 ...
CTTAAGCTTGCTTGTTCATTGATTTGTTTACGATTTATCGATAGGTTTTGTTAGCGGCTCTTAATGCCAATGATCCATTCACACCATGGTGACTGACTACTAGCTAGGAGGAGCGCTGCGCTGAAGTTTGGTCAGCCGTGCTTATTGGGCGGCCGGCGCCTGGGTGGCGAAAGTCAGCTTGCTCAGGCTGGCCTGGCGGGCGGCTTCCATCACGGTTACCACCGCCTGGTGCGGCGCCTTGCCGTCGGCTTGAATCACCACGCTGGGGTCGGCCTGGCCGCCAGCGGCTGCCTTGAGCGCGTCGCCCAGGGCGTTGGCGGCCACGGGCTGCTGATTCACCAGGTATTCGCCGGCCGGGTTCACCGCCACGCGGATTTCCAGCGGTTTTTCCTGCGGGGCGTCGGCGCTGGCGGTGGGCAGGTTGATCTTGAGTTCGGCAAAGCGATTGTAAGTCGTGGTGACCATCAAAAAGATCAAGATCACCAGCAACAGGTCAATCAGCGGAATAAAATTGATTTCCGGCTCTTCGCGCTTGCGGCCTCGGCTGAAGTTCATGCCGCTCTCCTTAACGGTCGCGGTCGCCGTGGACCACGTCCACCAGATGGATGGCCTGTTGTTCCATGCTCACCAGCAGGGCGTCCACCTTGGCGCGGAAATGGCGGTAGAAGATCATGCTGGGAATCGCCACCACCAGGCCAAAGGCGGTGTTGTACAGCGCCACCGAGATGCCATGCGCCAGTTGCTGCGGGTTGGTGCCGGTGGGGCTGCTGGCGCCAAACAGCTCGATCATGCCCACCACGGTGCCCAGCAGGCCCAGCAGCGGGGCCATGGCGGCGATGGTGCCCAGCGTGGTCAGAAAGCGCTCCAGCTCGTGGGCCACCACGCGGCCGGCTTCTTCGATGGCTTCTTTCATCACTTCGCGGCTGGCGCGCTGATTTTTCAGGCCGGCGGCCAGGATGCGCGCCAGCGGCGCGCCATTGGCCAATTGCTCGTACAATGCGCGGGTGTCGCCTGCCTGACTGCGGTTGAGCACGTCTTCCAGCAGGCCCGCCGGCGCCACCAGGCTTTGCCGCAGGCTGTAGAAGCGCTCGAAAATGATCGCCAGCGACACCACGGAAGCCAGAATGATGGTCCAGATCGGCCAGCCGGCCGCTTCGATGATCGACAACACGCAAGACCCCTTTTATGCGTAGACAGTACAATCTTTAAACTCTACGCGAAGGCGTCAGCTGCGGCAAGACATCTGACCGCCACCAGGGGGATTTTCTCGGTGTTTTCTGGGTAATTTTACTTAAGACCATGGTTTGTCACGGTTTTTTGCATTCATCCACACAAACTGTGGATAACCATGTGGACAAACCTTGAGTGAACCGGCAAACCCCTAGTCAGGCAAGGCTTTTTTCTGGATTGCCCATTTGCTGGGCAGGCTGGCTAAGTCTATAAAAAACAAGCACTTAAAAAATAATTGCGCTTTCATGACAAACCCTCTTGACAGAATGCCAGCAAGGCCAAGGGGTGTGGATGACTTGACAAGCCAGGAAAACCACCCATGCAAGACGTTTTACCCGAGCTGGTTTCGGTCAGCGAACTCAACCGCCTGGCGCGCGGCCTGCTGGAGCGCGGCCTGCCGCCCTTGTGGGTCAGCGGCGAGATTTCCAACCTCACCGTGGCCGCCAGCGGGCATGCGTATTTTTCGCTGAAAGACAAAGGCGGCCAGATTCGCGCGGTGATGTTTCGCGGCCGGGTGGCCGGCCTGCCGTTTCGTTTGCGCGAGGGCGTGCAAGTTGAGGCGTTTGGCCAGGTGTCTTTATATGAAGCGCGCGGCGATTATCAAATCCAGCTCGACCGCATGCGCGAAGCCGGCTTAGGCCGGCTGTTTGAAGCCTTCGAGCGGCTCAAGCGCCAACTGGGCGAAGAAGGGCTGTTCGACCCCGCGCGCAAGCGGCCGCTGCCGGCGTTTCCGCGCCGCATCGGCATTGTCTCCTCGCCGTCCGGCGCGGCCTTGCGCGACGTGGTCAGCACGCTGCGTCGGCGCATGCCGTCGGCGCAATTGGTGCTTTATCCCACCCTGGTGCAAGGCGAGGCGGCGCCGGCGCAGATTGTCGCCGCCATCACCCAGGCGGCGCTGCGCCAGGAAGTGGACGTGCTGATTGTCTGTCGCGGCGGCGGCAGCATTGAAGATTTATGGGCGTTTAACGACGAAACCGTCGCCCGCGCGCTGGCCGCCTGCCCGATCCCCACCATCAGCGGCGTGGGGCACGAAACCGACTTCACCATTGCCGATTTTGTTGCCGACCTGCGCGCGCCCACCCCCACCGGGGCGGCCGAGCAGGTGTGCCCGGACCGCCAGGCCTTGCTGGCCGAGCTGGCGCAGCGCGAGCAGCGCCTGCGCCGCGCCATGCAGCGCCTGCTGCACAGCCGCATGCAAGCGCTGGATGCCTTGTCCGCCCGGCTCACCCACCCCGGCCAGCGTCTGCGCCAGCAAGCGCAATTGCTCCAGCGTGATCAAGCCCGGCTGGCCAGTCTGGCGCGCAGCGCCGTGCAGCAGGCCGGCTGGCGGCTGGAGCGGCTGGCCGAGCGTCACGCTCGCCTGCGCCCGCAAGCCGCCGCCGCGCAAGCCGGCCTGGACGCGCTGGCCGAGCGCCTGCGTCAGGCCATGCGCCGGCAACTGGCGCAAGCCGCGCTGCATCAGCAGCACCTGGCCGACCGGCTGAGCGCGCTGAATCCGCAGGCGGTGCTGCAACGCGGCTACGCCATCGTGGAAAACCGCAAAGGCCAGGCGGTGCGCAGCCCGGATGCGCTCAAGCAAAGCGAGCGCGTCACCCTGCGCCTGGCCGACGGCGTCACCCAGGCCGAGATTCGCCACCCGGACGGCGGCCAACGCCAGCTGGATTTATAAGCCGATGGCGCAGCCCTGGTTTTTGTATGTGCTGGCCTGTCAGGGCGGCGGGCTGTACACCGGCGTCACGCCAGATGTGGCCCGCCGCTGGGCGGCGCATCTGGCCGGCAAGGGCGCGCGCTACACCCGCAGCTTTCCGCCGCAGCAACTGGCGCTGGTGGTGGAGTTCGCCAGCAAGGGCGAGGCGCTGTCCGCCGAGCGCGCGGTGAAAGCCATGCGCGCGGCGGACAAACGCGCCTGGCTGCTCAGCTGTGGCGGCCAACTGCCCCAGCCGCATGCGGGCGCAGACGCACCGGCCCGGCTTCCCGCTCAATATCGGCTTGCAGGGCGCGCAGCAGGCCGCAGGCAAACAGCCATTCCGCCACCACAAACAAGGGGCCGATCACCAGCCCGGTGAGGTCGTCGACAAACGCCGGCTTGCGCCCCTCGAACACATGGCCGATAAACTGGATCACCCAGCCCAGCGCAAACAAACCCGCGCCCCATTGCCAGCCGTGCGGCCCGGCCGCCAGGCTGCTGCCCAGCGTCAGCGCCGCCAGCATGGCCAGCGCCATGGCCGCCCCCAGCGCCACATCCAGCCAAAAATAAAAGCCGATCACCGCCAGGGTGACTAAATGAGCGGCGGTCAGCCCGCCGGGCAAGGGCAGGGGCAATAGCGCCAGCAGGCAGGCCACGGCGACGACAATCATCGGGATGCCGACAAAGTGCGTGCGGATATTGCGCGGGTCGCGGTGGTAATGCGCGTAGTTGACGAGATGGCGGGTCAGCGGTTTCATGGTGTGGGCCTCGTGTCGCAATATATTTTTAAACGTCGCTCACCAAACCTGGCGCGGCGATCTTGGCCGTGTCGCACGGCAAGGTCACGCCAGGCGGGTGAGCCGCTCAGTCAATGCCGCGCTGCTTGGCGCGTGGAGACATCATGCCCCGCTCTGCCGCCGACTTCTGTCAAAACTCCGACACAAGCACCGCGCCCACCCTGCTGGAGCGCGACCCCTGGTTTGCCGGCCTGCCCGAGCGCGCTCAGGCCGGCTTGCGCGCGCTGGGCCGCCCGCGCCTGCTGCCGGCTGGCGGCTGCTTGTTTTTGCGTGGCGATGCGGCGGATGGCTTGTATGGCGTGCTGGCCGGCAGTGTGCTGATTGGCGCCAGCAATGCGGTGGGCAAGGCTGCGCTGCTGTCGCGGCTGGGCGCCGGGCAGTGGTTTGGCGAGCTGGCGCTGTTTGATCATGGCCCGCGCAGCCACGACGCCTGGGCCGACGAGCCCTGCCTGCTGTGGCACACGCCCCAGCGCGCGCTGCTGGCCTGGCTGGACGCCGAACCTGCCGTATGGCGCGACATCGGCCTGTTGCTGGCCGGCAAAACCCGCAAGCTGATGAATGGACTGGAGCAGCACACCTTGCTGTCTTCACGCGCCCGCGTCGCCCAGCGCCTGTTGCTGCTGGCCGATGGCGCGCCCAGCCTGCGGCTGAGCCAGGAAGCGCTGGCCAGCGCGGTGGGGTTGAGCCGGCAAAGCTGCAACGCCATGCTTGGGCAACTGGCCGAGCTGGGTTTGATTCAGTTGGGGCGCGGGGTGATTACCGTGCGGGATGCGGTGGGGCTGGCGCGGGAGAGCGAGGGCTAGCGGCGCCACACACCTGCCAAACCCGCCCGCCCAGTTTGTCCATTAGTTTAATTTGGAATTAACTACAATTCAAAACGTCTAAAAAGTTATACCGCAGTGGGCTAGCATGCAGACTTGTTTGATCTGCATGAAGCGAGAACGCCGTGGAATGGGGTTTTGTGGTGGCCGGCCTGGTGGTCGGGTTTGTGGTCGGTCTGACCGGGGTGGGCGGCGGTTCGCTGATGACGCCGATTTTGCTGTGGTTTGGCATCAACCCCGCCACCGCTGTGGGCACCGACCTGCTGTACGCCTGTATCACCAAGATGGGCGGGGTGTGGGTGCATCACCAGCATAAGCAGATCGACTGGCGCATCACCGGCTGGCTGGCGCTGGGCAGCATGCCGGCGGCGCTGCTCACCGTGCTGGTGCTGCATGGCCTGCACCTGGAAACCCATTATATCGAGCGGCTGATCAAGCTGATGCTGGGCGTGGCCTTGATGCTGACCGCCATCGCCATTTTGTTCAAGCCGTGGATTTTGCGCCAACTGGCCCGCATGGTGCCGCCGCGCCCGGAAGGCGTGCTGCCGGTGAAAGCCACCGTGCTGACCGGGGTAATGCTGGGCGTGATTGTCACCTTAAGCTCGATTGGCGCGGGCGCGCTGGGCACCCTGGCCATCTTTGCCCTGTATCCGCTGCTGCCGATTGCCCGGCTGGTGGGCACCGAGATTGCCCACGCCGTGCCGCTGACCCTGGTGGCCGGTTTGGGTCACGCCAGCATGGGGCATATGGATTACGGCCTGTTGGCGCAGCTGCTGATGGGCTCGCTGCCGGGCATCTGGCTGGGCAGCCACATGACCCGCCGCGTGGCCGAGCAATGGCTGCGCCCGGCGCTGGCGGTGATGATGGCGATGATCGGCGCCAAGCTGGTGTTCTGAGTTTCCGCCCCACCCACTGAACTGAAGCTGCATTGCGCCCCCCGCACGCCATCCATGGCGGCGGGGGGTGTGCTTTTGCTGGTCACACCACGTCTGGCTGGCCAAACACCGCCTCCCACAGCGCCTGCACGTCGGCGTAGTGGCGGCGCAGCACGTCGTCCACTTCCACGCTATTGTGCTCGTTCAGCCGCTGGGCGTGTTGCAGGCGGCGGTAATGGCGGTACGCCGCCTGGCAGGCTTCGGCCTGGTCGTGCTCGATCAGCCCGGCGTTGGCGGCCAGGTGCAGCAGGGCGATATTGCCGATATTGCCGGTGAGTTCCGGGTGGTAGTGGCTGTAGGCCAGCACCAGGTACTGGACGATGAACTCCAGATCAATAATGCCGCCGCGCGCGTGCTTGAGTTTGTCTGGCTGCGCCGGGTGGGTTTCCAGCATGCGCGCGCGCATGGTCAGCACTTCCTGGCGCAGCGCCGCCAGGTCGCGCGGTTGCGACAGCACCTCAAAGCGCACTTTTTCAAAGGCGTCGCCAATCGCCGCGTCGCCCGCCACAAAGCGGGCGCGGGTCAGCGCCTGGTGTTCCCACAGCCAGGCGTCGCGCGCCTGATACTGGCGGAAGGCTTCGACGGTGCTCACCAGCAGGCCGGATTGGCCATTGGGGCGCAGGCGCAAATCCAGGTCGTACAGAATGCCGGCCGGGGTGGCGCTGGTGATCCACGCCGACAGCTTGCGCGCCAGCCGGGCGTAGCCGTCGGCGGCGTCCGGGTGTTCGTCTTCGTATAAAAAAATCACATCCAGATCAGACACATAGCCCAGCTCTTTGCCGCCCAGCTTGCCATAGCCAATGATGGCGAAGCGCGGGGTGTCGGCGTGGCGCTTGGCCACGTCCTGCCAGGCGTGGCGCAGGGTGGCGTCCAGAATCATGTCGGCCAGCTGCGAGAGCTGGTCAGACAAGGCCTCCAGCGGCCACATGCCGGCCAGGTCCTGCGCCACCAGGCGGAACTGCTGGGCGTGCTGCACATGGCGCAGGGTGTCCATCTTGGCTTCCACATCGCTGCCGCACTCGGCCATTTGCTGCTCCAGCTGGGCGGCCAGCGCCGGCCAGTCTGGCTCGGCGTACAGCTCGCGCGCGTCCAGCAGCTCGTCCAGCAGGATCGGGTGGCGGGTGAGGTAGCTGGACACCCACGGGCTGGACGAATACAGCGTGACCAGCCGGCGCAGGGTTTGCGGGTATTCCGCCAGCAGCGCCAGATACGGCGCGCGGCGGCTGATGGCTTCCATCAGGTTGATGATGCGCGCCAGCGTCACATCCGGGTTGCCGCACTGGGCGGAGACTTCAATCAAGGGCGGCATCAGCGCGTCAAAGCGCTTGCGCGTGGCGGCGGGCAGTTGCAGGTAGCGCTGGCTGCGCGCCAGGGTGGACAGCTGGTGCGCCACCGCTGGCGCATCCTGAAAGCCCTGCGAGGCCAGCCGCTCGACCACCGCCTCGGGCGCCTCGCCCACGTCCAGCCACAGGCTGGCCAGCGGGTGGCCGCCGTGTTGCTCGGTGGGCAGCAGAAACACCTGCTGAAAATGCCGGTTGACCCGCTGGCGCTGGCGGTTGAGCGCGCTCACAAAGCCATCCCAATCGGCAAAGCCCATGCTGCCGGCCACCCGCTGGCGCGCCTCGACGCCGGCCGGCAGGGTTTGCGTTTGCTGGTCGTCCAGGTATTGCAGGCGGTGCTCGACGTCGCGCAAAAAGGTGTAGGCCTCCAGCAGCTCGCTGACGGTTTCTGGCTCCAGCAGCTTGAGCTCGGCCAGCCGCGCCATCGCCTCGCGCGTGCTGCGCACTTGCAGGCTTTTTTCCCGACCGCCGCGAATCAGCTGGAACACCTGGGCGATGAACTCCACTTCGCGGATGCCGCCAGCGCCCAGCTTGACGTTGTCGGTCAGCTCGCGGCGCGCCACTTCGCGCTGAATTTGCGCGTACAGCTCGCGCATGGCGCCGTAGGCGTTGTAATCCAGATATTTGCGGTACACAAATGGCCGGATCAGCGCATTCAGCCCCTCGGCGTCGCCGCACAGCGCCTTGCCCTTGATCCAGGCGTAGCGCTCCCACTCGCGGCCCTGGCTGAGCAGGTAGTTTTCCAGCGCGGCAAAACTCATCACCAGCGGGCCGGAATCGCCATACGGGCGCAGGCGCATGTCCACGCGAAACACAAAGCCGTCGCCGGTGGGCTCGGACAAGGCGGCGATCAGCTTTTTGCCCAGCAGGGTGAAATATTCATGGTTGCTGATATGGCGGGTTCCGCCCTCGGTCTGGCCGTCTTCCGGGTAGATGAAAATCAGGTCGATGTCCGAACTGACATTCAGCTCGCCGCCGCCCAGCTTGCCCATGCCCACCACAATCAGCGATTGCGGCTGGCCGCTGTCTTCGCCGATGGGCTGGCCAAAGTGCGCCAACAGCGGCTGCACATGCGCCAGCGCCGTGGTCACGCAGAACTCGGCAAACTGGCTGATGGTCGAAACCACTTCGTTGAGGTCGGCCAGCCGGCCAATGTCGCGGGTGATCAGGTGCGCCATCATGCGCTGGCGCAGCTTGCGCAGATTGCGCTTGAGCGCTTCTTCGCTGTCGGCGGGCAGGCTGGCAAAGCCCTCTTGCATGTGGCGCAGCGAAAACGGCTCGGCGGCCTCAACGGCGATGCGCTCGGCCAGGGCCGGGTCGGCGGCGAACAGGCGGGTCAGGTAGTGGCTGTGCGCCTGGGCGGCGGACAGCGCATGAACGGGGCTGAGTGACATATAATGACCATTTCTGAAAGTGCTGGCGCAGGGCCAGCCGGCATTTCACTGGGTGAATTTCCCTATCATATCCTGAGCGGACGCCTGTTTTGAACGTTTTCCCCCGCCTGATCTCCGCTCGACTGCTGGCCTGGCGCCAGCGCCCGGCCGTGCGCCGCGCCACCCGTGTGGTGTTGTGGCTGATTGTGTCCGCTGCCTTGCTGCTGGCGGCGCTGGCCTGCGCCATTCAGTTTTGGCTGCTGCCGCGCCTGGGCGACTACAAACCGGCGCTGGCCGATGCCCTGTCGCGTGCCACCGGCCAGCAGGTCAGTATCGCGCAACTGGGCGGCGGCTGGCGGCATGGCCATCTGGTGCTGTTTGTGCGCGGCGTCAGCGTCAGCCAGCCGCAAAGCGGCGCCACGCAACGCTTTGCCAAGCTGGAGCTGGCCCCGTCGCTGAGCTCGCTGTGGCGGCTGGAGCCGCATTTCAGCCGGATTGCCCTGTCTGGCCCGGTGATTCACATCCGCCGCGACGCGCGCGGCGCCATCCTGATCAACGACATCGACCTCACCCAGGGCAGCGGCGACACCGCGCTGCTGGATTGGCTGCTGCGCCAAAGCGAAGTCAGCATCGACCAGGCCACCCTGCACTGGCGCGATGAATACGCCGGTCTGGCCGAATTGACCCTGACCGATGGCCGGGTGGTGCTGCGGCGCGGCCTGTTCAGCCACAGCCTGGCCATTGGCGCCCGCCCGCCCAGCGATTGGCTGTCCAGCTTTGCCCTGGCCATGGACTGGCGCGGCGACCGGCTGGCCGACTGGAAAACCTGGCGCGGCCGCGTGCGGCTGGACGTGGGCGGCGTGCGCTTGTCCGCCTGGGAAAACTACCTGAACTTCAACAGCAGCCGGGTGCTGCCGCAGGGCGAAGGCCAGAGCAGCGTCGAGCTGAACTTTGACGGCCCGCGCATCGAGGCGCTGAACGCGCAACTGTCGCTGCGCAATGTGCTGCTGCGGCTGAACCCCAGCGAAGCCGCCGTGCGCGTGCCGGTGTTGTCCGGCAAGCTGGCGCTGGCGCAGACCCGCGATGGGGTGTGGACGCTGGCGGCGCAGGATTTGCTGGCGGTGGCGGAAAACGCCGCCATCTTCAATCACGCCGATATTCAGGGCGAATGGAAAGACGGCGCCAACGGCCACGGCAAGCTGACGCTGTCGCAAGTGGACCTGGCCGCCATCAAGCCGCTGCTGCGCCATTTGCCGCTGGAGCAAAACGCCGCCTGGAAGGCGCTGGCGCCCACCGGTTTTGTGGAAAAAGTCCAGGTAGGCTGGCGCGGCGATATTGTCGCCCCCAGCCGCTATCAGGTGTCGGGCGCTTTTCGTCAGCTGGGTTGGCAGGGCTCGGGCGTGCTGCCCTCGGTCACCGGCATGAGCGGCGAGCTCAACTTCGACGAAAGCCGGGGCGAGCTGAACCTGCGCAACCAGGGCGCCGCCAGCGTCACCCTGCCTGGCGTGTTTATCGCCCCGCTGCAATTTGCCGACCTCAACGCCCGAGTCAACTGGACGCGCGAGGCGCAGGGCGTGGCGGTGGATCTGGGCAAGATTCGTTTTGCCAACGCCGACGTCAGCGGCGAATTGTCTGGCCGCTACCGCTATGTGCCCGGCCATGCCGGCCTGGTGGACATTCAGGCCACGCTGGGCCGCGCACCGGCCAACCGCGTGCCGGCCTATTTGCCGCTGAGCATCGACCACGACACCCGCAACTGGCTCACCCAGGCGCTGCGGCGCGGCCACGCCGACGGCGCCCGGCTGCTGCTGCGCGGCGACCTGGATCATTTTCCGTTTGCCGACGCCAGCAAGGGCAATTTTGAGGTGCACACCCGCGCCGACGGCGTGACCCTGGCCTATGCGCCGGGCTGGCCGGCGCTGGAGAACATCAGCGGCGAGCTGCGCTTTATCCGCAACCGCATGGAAATCGCCAACGCCAGCGGCCAGGTGATGGGCGCGCGGCTGTTTAACGTCAATGGCGTCCTGCCAGACATTGAACACAGCAGCAGCCATTTGCAGATCGACGGCCAGGCCAGCGGGCCGACTCAGGCATTTTTGCAGTATCTGCGCGCCACCCCCATCGACCGCGTGCTGGGCGGGCTGACCCGCGCCGCACAAACCCAGGGCGCGGGTGCGCTCAAGCTCAAGCTGGATATTCCGCTGGCGCATGCCGATGCCACCCAGGTGAGCGGTGAATATCAGTTTCTGCGCAATGGCGTGCGCCTGGTGGGTTATGCGGTGCCGCCCTTGAGCGAGGTGTCTGGCGTGCTGCGCTTTAGCGAAACCGGCGCCGACAGCGACGGCCTGCGCTTTACCGCACTGGGTGGCGCCGGCCAGCTGCGCATTGCCCGCGAGCCGCAGGGGCGCATGCGCTTTGGCCTGAACGGCCACGCCGATATGCGCGCCGCCGCCCGGCAATACCTGCCCTGGCTGGCGCCACACCTTAACGGGCAAAGCGAGTATCGCGGCGAATTTCACATCAGCCGCGACCTGGACGCGCTATGGCTGGAATCCTCTTTGCGCGGAGTCAGCAGCCAACTGCCGGCCCCCTTGGCCAAGCAAGCCGCCGACACCTTGCCCCTGCGGCTGGATTTGGCCCCAGAGGCGCGCGGCGGCCTGCGCCTGGGCGTCAAAGTGGGCCAGACGCTGCAAGGCCAGTTTGCCCTGGCTGACTCGGGCGAAATCCAGCGCGGTGCGCTGCGTCTGGGGGCGCACGCCTCCTTGCCGGCCATGCCGGCGCGTGGCGGCGTGGCGGTGGCGGTGCAGGACGAGCGCTTTGAGCTCGATCCCTGGCTTAGCCTGGGCAGCGGCGACGCCGACGGCGCCTGGCCGGCAATGAGCGTGGCGCTGGACACCCGGCAACTGCTGGCCCAGGGCCGTGTGCTGCATCAGGTCAAGGCGCAGTTGCAATCCAGCCACGGCGATTGGGAAGGCCAGGTCAGCGCGCAAGAGCTGGCCGGCAACCTGCACTGGCAAGCCGGTGCGCATAAACTCAGCGCCAAGCTGTCGCGGCTGAACCTGCCGCTGAGCAGCAGCGCCAACGAGCCAAACGACACCAGCCTGGGCCGCCAGGCCGCCAACCTGCCGGCGCTGGACATCACGGTAGATGCGCTCAGTTATCAGCAACAGCCGCTGGGCCATCTGCAACTGGCCATGCAGCCACGCAGCAATGGCTGGCAACTGGATCAGCTGTGGTGGAGCGGCCCGGAAGGCCGCGCCCGCCTGACCGGCATGTGGCAGCGCGACGGCCGCGAAGGCGTCACCGCCCTGCGCGGCCAGTTTGACAGTCAGGATCTGGGCGGCCTGCTGGCACGCTTTGGCTACCCCGACACCCTGCGCCGTGGCCGGCTGACCGCACAAGGCGCGCTGCAATGGCAGGGCGGCGTGCTCAGCCCGGTATTGTCCTCGCTGCGCGGCGACCTCAGCCTGCGCGCCGAAAACGGCCAGTTTGCCAAGATCAACCCTGGTGTGGGTCGCCTGCTGGGGGTGATCAGCCTGCAATCGCTGCCCCGGCGCTTTCAGCTGGATTTTCACGACATCTTCAGCGAGGGCTTTGCTTTTAATGCGCTGACCGGCAAGGTGAATGTGGACAATGGCGTATTCACCCTCAACGACATGAAAATGACCGGCCCGGCCGCCGATGTCAGCCTGCGCGGCCATGCCGATCTGGGCCGTGATCGCCAGCAATTGCGTGTCACCGTCGAGCCGCACCTGTCGGAAGGGGTGGCGCTGGCTGGCGCCGCGCTGCTGAATCCGGTGCTGGGCGTGGCGGCGCTGGCCGCGCAAAAAGTGCTGCAAGACCCGGTTGGCAAGCTATTTGCCTATGATTACGAAATCACCGGCAGCCTTGCTGCGCCGGACATCCGCAAACTCGACCGCTTTGGCGGTGACGCACCCCGCGAGAAACCCTGAACCATGACCGCTTCCACCCTGACTGTTGCCAGCATTCAAATGGTGTCCGCCCCGGACGTGCCCAGCAACCTGGCCACCGCCGCCCGCCTGGTGGCGCAGGCCGCCGACGCCGGCGCGCAACTGGTGGTGTTGCCCGAGTATTTTGCCCTGATGGGGCTGAACGACACCGATAAGGTGAAGGCGCGCGAGCCCTGGGGCGATGGCCCCATCCAGCGCGCGCTGGCCGATATGGCCCGCCGCCATCAGCTGTGGCTGGTGGGCGGCACCTTGCCGCTGGAGGCCCCCGAGCCGGACAAGGTGTACAACAGCTGCGTGTTGTATGGCCCGGATGGCCAGGCAGCGGCGCGCTATGACAAAATCCACCTCTTTGGCTTTTCTGGGTTGGGCGAGCGTTATTGCGAGGCGGACACCATCACCCCAGGCAAAGAGATTGTTGCGGTGGATACCCCGCTGGGGCGCATGGGTTTATCCGTGTGTTATGACTTGCGCTTTCCGGAGCTGTTTCGCGCCATGGGTGAGCCGGACATCATTATCTTGCCGGCGGCGTTTACCGCCATCACCGGTCAGGCGCATTGGGAGCCGCTGCTGCGCGCGCGCGCGATTGAAAACCAGTGTTTTGTGATTGCCAGTGGCCAGGGTGGGGTGCACGCCAGCGGCCGCGCCACGCATGGGCATAGTATGGTGATTGATCCGTGGGGGGTGATTGTGGCGGAGCAGGCGCAGGGCGAGGGGGTGGTGTTGGCGCAGTTGGATAGGCGGCAGTTGGCGTCGGTGCGCACGCGTTTGCCGGCGTTGGCGCATCGGGTGTTTTGAATATAAATAAGGAGCCGCGCTGCGCGCGGGGTTTGATTTTGGGCGGGAGTTCGTCCCGCTTGCCGACATCCTTTCTTTGCTTCGCCAAAGAAAGGATGCAAAGAAAGGCGACCCCAGGACGCCCGCCCGTCCGCCGCCTGCGGCGACGGTGGTCCCTTGCGCTTCTCGCCAGCCCGGGCCGTCCCGGAAACTCGCGTCAGCTGCGCTGCCGCTCAAACAACCGGGCCGGACTGCCCCCGGGCTGGCTGCGATGCTCAGCGGGCTTTATGGGGGGTAAAGCGGCTAAGCGCGACGGTTTATAGATTGGTTTAAGAGTGACTCTAAAGAGACGCTCTAAAGAAATGCTGAAAAAATTGTCATTCCCGCGAAGGCGGGAATCCAGAGTTTTGATTTTATCGGGCTTGTTGTGCGCCAGCGGTGTGCTGGGCGTGGCCCTTTATTTTTGCCGTTTTTGCGTCACTCAAGGATATTTTAAGGATACCGTGTATGAACTCTGATCTCCTGCTCCAGACTGACGCCTTGTTATTGGCCCCTGCCGGCTTGGATGAGTCCGCCTTGGGTGGGGTGTTGGCGGATATGCTCACCCATCAGGTGGATTACGCCGATTTATATTTTCAGTACACCCGAGGTGAGGGCTGGAGCCTGGACGAGGGTATCGTCAAGTCCGGCAGTTTTCACATCGACCAGGGCGTGGGTGTGCGGGCGGTGGCGGGTGATAAAACCGCGTTTGCTTATTCCGATGAAATCTCGCTGCCGGCTTTGCGCCGGGCGGCGGGGGCGGTGCGGGCGATTGCGGCGGCTGGCGGTCAGGGCCGGGCGGCGAGTCCGCAGGTGGTGGGCGGGCGTGGTTTGTATTTGCATGCCGACCCGATTGCCAGCCTGGACGCCGCCGCCAAGGTGGCCACCCTGGAAAAACTCGAACGCCTGGCGCGCGCGCGCGATCCGCGTGTGGTGCAGGTGATGGCCAGCCTGGCGGCGGAGTGGGATGTGGTGTACATCGCCCGCCACGACGGCGTGCGCGCGGCGGATATCCGCCCGCTGGTGCGCCTGTCGGTGACGGTGATTGCCGAGCAGCACGGCCGCCGCGAGCAAGGCAGCGCCGGCGGCGGCGGGCGTTATGATTTCAGCTACTTTACCGACGCCGTGCTGGAAAGCTACGCCCGTCAGGCGGTGGATCAAGCCCTGGTCAACCTGGAAGCCCGCCCCGCCCCGGCCGGCGCCATGACCGTGGTGCTGGGCAATGGCTGGCCGGGCATTCTGCTGCACGAAGCCATCGGCCACGGCCTGGAAGGCGATTTCAACCGCAAGGGCAGCTCGGCGTTTGCCGGCAAAGTGGGCCAGCGCGTGGCCGCCCCCGGCGTGACCGTGCGGGACGACGGCACCCTGCCCGACCGGCGCGGCTCGCTGTCGATCGACGACGAAGGCAACGCCACGCAATGCACCACGCTGATTGAAGACGGCATCCTCAAAGGCTATATGCAGGACGCCATGAACGCCCGCCTGATGGGCGTGGCCCCCACCGGCAACGGCCGGCGCGAAAGCTACGCCCACATCCCCATGCCGCGCATGACCAACACCTATATGCAAGGCGGCGCGCACAGCCAGGAAGAAATCATCGCCTCGGTCAAAGACGGCCTGTACGCCGTCAACTTTGGCGGCGGCCAGGTGGACATCACCAGCGGCAAATTTGTGTTTTCCGCCAGCGAAGCCTGGAAAATCGAAAACGGCAAACTCGCCTACCCGGTAAAAGGCGCCACCCTGATCGGCAACGGCCCGGACGTGCTCAACTACGTGAGCATGATCGGCAACGACATGAAACTGGACACCGGCATCGGCACCTGTGGCAAAGAAGGCCAAAGCGTGCCGGTGGGGGTCGGCCAGCCCACCTTGCGGATTGATGGTGGGTTGACGGTGGGGGGGACGGCGTAAGCGGGGGTTTTGCCAGATGCGCGCAGGGCGGCGGCAGCCGCCCGCGTCTGGCGGTGAAGCGCTTGCCGTCATCATGCAAGTGTTTTACAGTGGCTTGAATCATTTCGCATGATTTGGATCAGCCCACCATGTCACAAATAAGCCAAGTCCACGGCAACCATAATCTGATCATCCAGGCTGAGGGCGACCATATCAGCATCCAGCTGGGCAGCCCCTACCTGACCCTGACCCGCTACCAAGCCAGTCGCCAACCTCGCCTCGACATCCAGCAACTCTCCCCCTACAGCCGCTTTACCCCCTTGCTGGGCCGCGACAGCGAGCTGGCCAGCCTGCATGCCTGGCTGAACGCCGCACCGCCGTTGGGCTGGCGGGTGATCATTGCCTCTGGCGGCGCCGGCAAAACCCGGCTGGCGCTGGAACTGTGCGAACAAGCTGCCGCACAAGGCTGGGACGCCGGTTTTGTCAGCAGCCGCGAGCTGCAACGCTTTGGCCAGCAACAAAACCTCAGCGCCTGGGGCTGGCAGCGCCCCACGCTGATCGTGGTGGACTACGCCGCCCAACGCCATGCCGAGCTGGCGCATTGGCTGGACGAACTGGCCGACCAGCCCAGCCCTGCGGCCCACCCGCTGCGCATCCTGCTGCTGGAGCGCCACGCCGACACCGATAACGGCTGGTTTGCCGAACTGTTCAGCAAAGATTGGCATGGCCTGCACCGCCGCGAAGGGCTTGACCCAACAGAACCCATCCACTTATCTGCCTTGACCACGCTGGCCGACCGGATCGCCCTGCTCAAGGCCATGCTGCCTGCCGAGATGAGCTTGCCGGAGAACGACCCCGGCTTTACACAAAAACTGATGGAATTAAGCTGGGGCGGCGACCCGCTGTTCCTGATGATGGCGGCCCTGACCATGGGCACACACGGCTGCGCCCAAGCACTCACCCTGGGCCGCACCGACCTGGCCAACACCATCGCCAGCGAAGAACAGCAGCGGCTGTGCAAATTGGCCAAGTCCTGGCAAGTGGACGAGAGTCTGCTGTGCCACCTGATGGCCGGTGTTTGCCTGGCGCAGGGCATGCCGCGTGATGTGTTTGAGCAATACGCCGACGCTGAAAAAACCGCCCTGCGCCGCCCCAGCGGCGGCGATGCTGGCGTGCTGGCGGATCTGCTGGCCGAAGCCTGGCCCGATGGACAAGGCGGCATTGCTCCTATTCTGCCCGACCTGATTGCTGAAGCCTTCATCCTCAATCATTTGCAACGCGGTGAACACGCCGTGCTACGTTGCTATCAACAGGCCGGGCCGGCGGTGATCGAAAGCCTGGTGCGCTGTGTGCTGGATTTTCAGCAAGCCGCTGAAAAAAACGCAGAGAAAAAACTGGCGCAGGGCCTGGCCTGGCTGGAGGCGCTAGGGGATGCGCTGGCGGAGGATGAAGCGGCGCTGGAGACATTGGATGCCGCCTTGCCGATGGAAAGCGTGACGTTGCGGGCGTTTAATCTGGGCATTGCCCGCAAGCTGTATGCCTATGCCCAGACAGCATCGCCGGCCAAGCGAGCCAGCCGGGCAAATCATCTGGCGATCGCGTTGAGTTACGCTGGTGAGCGGGAGATCGCGTGTGAGCGCGCGCAAGAAGCGGTCGGACTTTACCGCCAACTGGCTGCGCAACGGCCTGAGGTGTTCCAAGCGGAGCTGGCTACATCGCTGAATACTCTGGCCAACATGCTCCGCGCCCTGGGCCAGCACGAGGCAGCGTGTGAGAGCGCGCAAGAGGCGGTTGAACTTTGCCGCCAGCTGGCCGCGCAACGGCCTGAGGTGTTCCAAGCGGATCTGGCCATGTCGCTGAACAATCTGGCCGCCATGCTCAGCGACCTGGGCCAGCACAAGACGGCGTGCGAGAGGGCACAAGAGGCAGTCGAACTATACCACCAGCTTGCTGCGCAACGGCCTGAGGTGTTCCAAGCGTATCTGGCTACGTCGCTGAGCACTCTGGCCAACATGCTCCGAGCCCTGGGCCAGCACGAGGCGGCGTGCGAGAGGGCGCAAGAGGCGGTCGAACTTTACCGCCAGCTTGCTGCGCAACGGCCTGAGGTGTTCCAAGCGTATCTGGCTGGGTCGCTGAACAATCTGGCCAATGGGCTCAGCGACCTAGGCCAGCACGAGGCGGCGTGCGAGAGGGCGCAAGAGGCGGTCGAACTTCACCGCCAGCTTGCTGCGCAACGGCCTGAGGTGTTCCAAGCGGAGCTGGCCATGTCACTGAACAATCTAGCCGCTATGCTCAGCAAATTGGGCCAGCGCGAGGCGGCGTGCGAGAGGGCGCAAGAGGCGGTCGAACTTCGCCGCCAGCTTGCTGCGCAACGGCCCGAGGTGTTCCAAGCGGATCTGGCTGCATCGCTGAGCAATCTGGCCAACATGCTCCGCGCCCTGGGCCAGCACGAGGCAGCGTGCGAGAGGGAGCAAGAGGCGGTTAAGCGATACCGCCAGCTTGCTGCGCAACGGCCTGAGGTGTTCCAAGCGGATCTGGCCATGTCGTTGAACAATCTGGCCGCCATGCTCAGCGACCTGGATCAGCACGAGGCGGCGTGCGAGAGCGCGCAAGAGGCGGTCGAACTTCGCCGCCAGCTTGCTGCGCAACGGCCTGAGGTGTTCCAAGCGGATTTGGCTATGTCGCTGAACAATCTGGCCGCCATGCTCAGCGCCCTGGGCCAGCACGAGGTGGCGTGCAAGAGCGCACAAGAGGCGGTTGAGCTATACCGCCAGCTTGCTGCGCAGCGGCCTGAGGTGTTCCAAGCGGGTTTGGCCATGTCGCTGAACAATCTGGCCAATCGGCTCCGCGCCCTGGGTCAGCACGAGGCGGCGTGCGCGAGGGCGCAAGAGGCGATTGAACTATACCGCCAGCTTGCTGCGCAACGGCCTGAGGTGTTCCAAGCGGGTTTGGCGCGCAGTCTGATCGTGCTGGCTTTATGCACCGAGCACGCCGATAGCCCACTGGCGGCGGTTGGGGTGGTGCGAGAAGCCGTCGCAACGCTGAGCCCGGCGTTTATTCGTTACCCAGCGGCACATGGTGGCTTGCTCACCGCGATGCTGCAAGACTATCTCCGCTTGTGTGATCTGGCCGAGCAGCAAGCGGATGTGGATTTGCTGATGCCCTTACTACCCTATTTGACATCTGAAGAACAGGACTGACCATGCTCGATATTGCTGCCCTCGCCACCTCCGCCGTTGCCGCGCTCACCCCGCTATTGAGCCAGGCGCTGGAGCAAGGCGCCGCCGCTGCCGGAGAATCAGCGGTGAACCATGTGCTGGATTGGTTCAAAACCCGTGTGCTGCCGTCGGGCGCCGAGCAGGTGCTGGAGGATTTGCGCGCCGCGCCGCAGGATGCAGACATTCAGGCTGCTGTGCGCTATCAGCTGAGAAAAGCGCTGGCGGATAATCCGGCCCTGGTCAGCGAGCTGGCGGATTGGCTGAAACAGGCGCAGCAGGTGCAGGCGCAGTGGGGCGCCACGCAACATGCTACGGTGACGGGCAATGGCAATCAGGTGTTTCAGATTGCCGGCTCGGGGATCAGCATTCAGCGTTAAGCAGAAGATAGCCATTATTTGCCAGTCATCGCGCAAACCGCTCATTCTTCGTCAGCTTGTCTGCACTTCTTCTGTTGGCGCTACCCATTTGGTTGCACCGTGGTAAATCCGGCTGATTGAGGCTGGCATACACACGATAGCGGTGCGGCAAATGGCCAGTGAGGGTCGGCGTTGCCGGATAGTCGCGGCAGTATGGCGACAGTGGTTTAGCGGCTGGGCTGCTGCGATTGGCCCCCGCCAGCCAAGCCCGGCCAGCAACCGCAGGCCGGGCCACCACCCCACCGCGTGGCGCTTACTATGCGGCAGCCGAGCGGCGCAAGCCGTAGGCCAGCCCGGCGCTGATCCACAGTGCGTTAAACATCGGAAACCCCGACAAGCTCAGCGGCACGCTGCCTGCCAGGGTGTGGCTTACTCCCACCACCAGATCGACCAACTGAATGGCCACCATGCCCCAGATCCACGGCCGGTGTGCCTGTGGCTGTCGGGCAGCCCATAGCAGGGCGGCGCCATACACCAAAAAACGCGCGGCCAGCATGCCCAGCGGATAGCGGATATCCGCAGCAATGGCGCTGTGGCCCATGGCGGCCAGCAGCCAGTCTGGCACGGCCAGATACAGCACCCCCAGCAGCAGTTGCACGATACCGACCAGGCGCATCAAGGTTGCCAGCATGAGATTTTCTCCATATGTGAATAGTGTTCACATATGGTAAGGGCAGGGTCGGGATGGCACAAGAAGGCACTTTTTGCTCAGTGACTTACCTGTGGGTAACCACCAAGGTGTGGGCGGGCGCTGCCACAGCCGCCAAGGGCGTTGGCGCTGTGCACAAAGCGCGCCGTGACCGTATTTGCTGTTTGCGGGCGCCTGTCTGGCCAGAAGCTTTTGTCGGGGTGTTGTGCATTGAGCCAATACCATGACAGACAGGCAGAATGCGTCTGCGTACACAAGACGGGGCTTTTCATGTAATTAAAATTAACATATGCTGTGACTTGATTGGCCCGCCACTGCCGGGCCATGTTATCCGGAGCCACCGCATGTCCGCCTCCCCGTGTTCTTCTGCCTGCCCGGTTCAGACCGTCGTGGACCTGATCCAGGGTAAATGGACACCACAAATTCTGCGCGCCTTGCTGCCCGGCATGTGCCGCTTTACCTGTCTGCGCCGGCAACTGCCCGGCATCAGCGCCAAGGTGCTCAGCCAGCGCTTGCGCGAGCTGGAAGCCCAGGGCCTGTTGCTGCGCACCGTGCTGCCTTGCGTGCCGCCAGCGGTGGAATACCGGCTGAGCGCCAGCGGCGCCGAGCTGGCCAATCTGCTGGGCAGCCTGTACCACTTTGGTGTGCGCCATCTCAATCAACACACTCGGTACGCCGCATGAGCCTCGCCCCGCAACCGATTGCCCGCCCACCCCGGCTTTATCTGGGCACCCTGCTGCTGTCAACCCTGGCCCATCTGCGCTGCCCGTGGCCTTTGTGGCTGTCGATTTGGTGGCGTGGTGCGCTGGCGCTGCCCTTGCTGGTGTGCGGTGGATTGCTGGCCTGGTCGGCGTTTGCCACCTTGCGCCGCGCCGGCACCACCGGCCACCCCGGCCGCCCGAATAACGAGCTGGTGACCCATGGCCCGTTTGCCTGGTCGCGCAATCCGGTATATGTGGCGATGACGGCACTGTATTTTGCCCTGGCGCTGGAAATCGGCAGTGTCTGGCCGCTGCTGGCCTGGCTGCCGCTGTGGTTATTGATGCATTACGGCGTGATTCGCCGCGAAGAAGCATATTTATTGCGCCGTTTTGGCCAAGCCTATGCCAATTATCTGCAACATACCCGTCGCTGGTTATAAAACCCCCTTAGCGTCGTTGCACGGC
>ERZ650300.700-NODE-700-length-20278-cov-9.632152_pt1 | contig 20278 bp, 16 predicted proteins | sample MGYA00376236_ERZ650300 | MGnify/ENA primary metagenome ERZ650300 (study PRJEB26733, sample SAMN07839303) | wastewater metagenome | biome: urban; feature: wastewater treatment plant; material: waste water | place: USA: North Carolina | collected 2016-04-28 ...
GAAGGCCAGCCCGCTCCGCTCTTTTCCCTGCCCGATGCCGACATGGAAATGTTCGATCTGGCCTCGGTACTGGGTACCCATCATGTGGTCCTGTATTTCTACCCCCGTGACAACACCCCCGGCTGCACCCGCCAAGCCATTGATTTCAGCGATCACGACGCCGATTTCGCAAAGGAAAAGTGCATCGTGATCGGCATCAGCCCCGACGATTGCCTGACCCACGCCGACTTCCGCGACGAGCATGGCCTGTCGGTCGAACTGCTCGCCGACGAAGAGGGCGAGGTGTGCAAGCTGTACGGGGTATGGCAGTCGGAGACGCGCGATGGCGTCATGAAGCGCGGCGTGCGCCGCTCGACCTTCATCATCTCGTCCGACGGGGTGCTGAGGCACGTGCTGCACGATGTCAATCCGCGGGGCCACGCGGCAGAGGTCTTTCAGCTGGTAAAGCAACTCAACTCAAGGAAACTAAATGGAAATCGCCAAAAACACGGTCGTCACGCTTAACTACACGGTCAAGGACCCCGACGGCAACATGATCGACGACGGCCACCACCCCCTGGTGTATCTGCATGGCGGTTACGACGGCATCTTCGCGCTGATCGAAGAGGCGCTGCAGGGCAAGACGGTCGGTGAAAACCTGAAGGTCAAGCTGGCTCCCGAAGACGCTTTCGGCGAGTTCGACGAGGAGTTGGTGCTGGTGGAGGACGCCGCCCTGTTTCCGGACAACATCGAAGTGGGCATGTCCTTCGAGCGCGTCGGCGAGCATGGCGAGGAAGACATGATCTACCGCATTACCGACATCGCCGAAGGCAAGGTGGTGGTGGATGGCAACCACCCCCTCGCTGGCGTTGCACTGATTTTCGACGTCACCGTCAAAGATGTGCGCGCTGCCACGAGCGAAGAAATCGGCCACGGCCACGTGCACGGCGACGGCGGTCACCACCACTGATGGATTTCGGTCCGGATGCGGGTTTCGATACCCGCCTCCGATCCTGAATCACTGACTTGAGCGGACCGCCCTGGCGGTCCGTTTTCATTGCGATGAACAGACTGGAAAAGCAAGGTCCGGCGCTGCTGAAGGTCGAGCAGCTGCAGGTGGAGCTCGGCCCCCACGGCAAGACCGTGCGCCCGGTGGACGGTATCGGCTTCGAGGTGCCGGCCGGGCAGACGCTGGCGCTGGTGGGCGAATCGGGCTGCGGCAAGTCGATGACGGCGCTGGCTTGCATGCGTCTGCTGCCGGCTGGCGGACGCATCGCCGGCGGTTCGGTCACCCTCGGTGGCGAGGCTCTGCAGGATCTTCCCGAGACGCGCATGCGCGACATCCGCGGCAATCATCTGGGGATGATCTTTCAGGAGCCGGCCACCAGTCTCAATCCGGTCATGACCGTCGGCGACCAGATCGGCGAGGTGCTGGTGCGCCATCGCGGGCTGCGCGGCCAGCCGGCCTGGGACGAAGCCGAACGCCTGCTCACCGCGGTGGGCATCCCCGATCCGCTGCGCAGGCTGTCCGAATATCCCTTCCAGCTTTCGGGCGGCATGAAGCAGCGGGTCATGATCGCCATTGCCCTGGCCGGCGATCCGAAGGTGCTGATTGCCGACGAACCGACCACGGCGCTCGACGTGACGATCCAGGCCCAGGTGCTCGATCTGCTGGCAAGATTGCAGGCCAGCCGCGGCATGGGGATGCTCTTGATCACTCACGATCTGGGCGTGGTGGCGCGCATGGCCCACCGGGTCGGCGTGATGTACGCCGGCGAACTCGTCGAAACCGGCGGGCGCGAGGATTTCTTCAGCGCTCCGCTGCATCCTTATTCCCGCAAGCTCTTTGCGGCCTTGCCGACTTCCGCTCAGCGGGGCCGGGCGCTGGAAACCCTGACCGGTCAGGTGCCTCGTCTCGGGACGCTGTCGGCCGGCTGCCGCTTTGCCGAGCGCTGTCCGCAAGTCCATGAACTGTGCCGCAGTACCGCGCCGGCCATGCATCAGGTGGGACATCAAACCGTGCGCTGCCATCTCTACGATCCGGCCGGACGCATGGGTTGGGTGGTGTCGTCCCATCACGCCGAGCTGCCGCCCGTCCGTCAGTCGAGCGAAGGCAAGGCGCTGGATGTGCAGACCCTGCAGGTGCATTTTCCCGTTCGCAAGGGTCTGTTTCGTCGGGTGGTCGGATATGTGAAGGCGGTCGATGGCGTTTCGCTCCATGTGCCGGTCGGGCAAACCCTGGCGCTGGTGGGCGAATCCGGCTGCGGCAAGACCACCGCCGGCAAGGCTTTGCTCAATCTGGTGCCGGCCAGCGGCGGGAGCGCCCGCTTCGGCGAACATGACTTGCTGACGCTTTCGCCGCGCCAGTGGCAGCCGCTGCGCCGTGAGTTGCAGATGATTTTTCAGGATCCGTTCAGCTCGCTGAACCCACGTATGCGGATTGGCGAGATCCTCGAAGAGGGCATGGTGTCGCTTGCCGTCGAGGCGGACGCCGCGGTCCGTGCGGACAAGGTGGACGCCCTGTTGCGCCGGGTCGGTCTCGATCCGACCATGCGCAACCGCTTTCCCCATGAGTTTTCCGGCGGCCAGCGCCAACGCATCGCCATCGCCCGGGCTCTGGCGGTATCGCCGAAGCTGATCGTCTGCGACGAACCGACCAGTGCCCTCGATGTGTCGGTGCAGGCCCAGATTCTCAACCTGCTACGCGACCTGCAGGCCGAATACGGGCTGTCTTATCTGTTCATCACCCACAATCTGGCGGTGGTGGATTACCTGGCCCACCACGTGGCGGTGATGTACCTCGGGCGGATCGTCGAGCGGGGAAGCGTCGAGGAAGTCCTGCGCGACCCGCGCCATCCTTACACGCGCATGCTGCTGGCAGCGGTGCCGAGGGTCGAGACGGCCGGCGCGTCGAGGCTGGCGACGACGAGGGAAAGGCCGGGAGGCGAAATGCGCGGCGATATGCCTTCGCCGCTGAATCCGCCGTCCGGCTGCCATTTTCATCCTCGCTGCAGCGAGGCCGCAGAGGTGTGCCGGACGCACTACCCGGAGGAGACGCGATTGTCGCCGACGCGGGTTGTGCGCTGCCATTTTCCGGGCCTGAAAAATCAGGCTTGAAAACGCCGAAGGCCACGCCTCTTGAGAGGGTGGCCTTCGGTGCGCTGCCGAACGCCAGGTGTTCAGCGATGTTTCTTGGAGGGTTTGGCCGGCGGTGTTGCCGCGTGTTTGCCGCCAGAGCCCTTGCTTCGGCTGGATTCCGCTTCGGCCGAATGGCGACCGCCCTTGCCGCTTCTGGAGGATGCCGCCGGTTCGTTGACCGGAACCCGGCGTTCGATCACCACCGTTCGGCCGTGCTTACGAACTACGGTGTGATGGACCAGCGCACGCGGCGGAGGGGGCGGGGGCGGTTCGACGGCACCGGCCTGGGGCCGGCTGGGCATCAGGCTGGACAGGCTGATGCGATCGCCTTCGCTGTCGGAAGGCACGATCAAGGTGTAGCCGCTGCCGATGCGCGCCCGCGGCGACAGACCATTGACCTGACGCAGACGGGAGGCGGAAATTCCCAAGCGGTCGGCGACGCCTTCCAGCCCTTCGCCCTCGCGCAGCTCGTAGGTCTTCCAACTGGCGCTGGCGGGGTCGTGTTTTTGCAGATTGATGAGGAAGGCCTCGACCTTGTCGGCCGGAATCGCCAGCGACTGGGAGCCGTTGGTGGGCAGCACCGGGCGCTTATAGCCCGGGTTGAGAGCCAGAATTTCATCTACCGGCGTTTCGGCCAGACGGGCCGCGGTGGCCAGATCGAGGGCGACGCGGCTTTCGACGGTGACGAAGTAGGGGCGGTTGGGAATCGGGGGCAGGCTGATGCCGAACAGTTCGGGTTGGGCGACGATGTTTTTCAGAGCCTGCAGCTTGGGGACGTAATAGCGCGTTTCGCCTGGCATGTTGAGGTGCTGGTACTCGGTGGGCAGGCCCGCGGCGCGGTTCTTGGCCACCGCGCGGCCGACGGCGCCTTCGCCCCAGTTATAGGAGGCCAGTGCCAGCTGCCAGTCGCCGTGCATCTCGTAGATGGCCTGCAGGTAGTCGAGGGCTGCGTTGGTGGAGGCGATGACGTCGCGCCGCTCGTCCACCCACCAGTTCTGTTCGAGCCGGTAGCTCTTGCCGGTCGAGGGAATGAACTGCCACAGGCCCGAAGCCTGGGCCGACGACAGGGCCATCGGGTTGAAAGCGCTTTCGACCATCGGCAGCAGGGCCAGCTCGGTGGGCATGCCGCGGCGTTCGAGTTCTTCGACGATGTAATAAAGATAGCGCTGGCCGCGGGTGAAAATTCGCCGCAGTGCGCTGGGGCGGTTGATGTAATAGATTTGCCGGTCGGTGACGAGATCGGTGTTCAAATCCGGCATCGAGAAACCCCGGCGGATTCGCTCCCACAGATCGTCGGGTTCGACGGTGAGGTCGATCGTGGGCACCTTGACGTGCTGATCGCGGATTTCAAAGGCCTGCGGCGGCTGCGCGGTGTCGTCGGACAGGGAATCGGCCTGGACGAGCCGGAGGGAAAAGTCGTCACTCCCACGGGCGTCGAGGCCGTCGGCCATCAGCGGGCCGGCACCCAGAAGAGACAGAAGCAGCGCGATAACTCTCAGAAACATCAGGTTTTGTCGCGCAAAAAGCAAAGGCGGGATTTTATCCGTCTGCAGTGCGGGGGGTCAAACCAATGCAGGGTGGGCTACGGTCTTTGGCCGGAATCCGCTAAAGTACGCACCGCGCAGAAAAAGGCGCTCGTGGTGCGACTTTTGCGTCGCTTCGATCAGGAATTCATTCGAGACCTTCCTCCCCGTGAAAGCGCTACTGATAGAAGACACGCTGACGAGTGCCACCCTGGTGTCTCATCAATTGCGCAAAATGGGGATCGAGCCGGTTCTTGCCCGGGATGGCGAAAAGGGCATCGAACTCTTCAAGCAGGAACGCCCCGACCTCATTCTGCTCGACATCATCATGCCCGGCATGGATGGTTTCGAGGTCGCCCGGCGCATCCGTCAGCTCGAGCAGTCCGGCGAGTGGACGCCGATCATCTTCCTGACAGCCCGGACGGGCGATGCCGATCTCGAAAAAGCCATCAGTGTCGGGGGCGACGATTATCTGATCAAACCGGTTTCCGAGACGGTTCTTGCCGCCAAGGTAAAGGCCATGCAGCGGATCGCCCAGATGCGTTATTCGCTGCTGGTGCTGACCCGCAAGCTCGACGATGCCAACCAGGAACTCACTCGCCTGTCTTCCCTCGACGGTCTGACCGGCATTGCCAACCGGCGCCAGTTCGACGAAACCCTGTTGCGCGAGTGGCGTCGCCTGTGCCGGCAGGGCCGGCCGCTGTCGATGCTGTTGTGCGACGTGGATTACTTCAAGCAGTTCAACGATGCCTATGGCCATCAGGTCGGCGACGAATGCCTGAAGGCGGTGGCGCGCACCCTGCAGGCCGTGCTGCGCCGTCCGGCCGACCTTGTCTCTCGCTACGGCGGCGAGGAGTTTGCGGTCATCCTTCCGGATACCGATCTCACCGGCGCCGTGCAGGTGGCCGAGGCGATGCGTGCGGCAGTGGAAGGGCTGCGCATCACCCATCGATATTCGAAGGGCAATGACGTGGTGACCATCAGCATCGGCGTTGCATCGATCATGCCGGGCAAGGGTGAAAGCGATTCCGCCATGTTGCTCAAACGCGCCGACGATGCGCTTTATCGGGCCAAGCAGGCCGGGCGCAACCGCCTCGCGGCCGCGCCTGTCGTGTCCGCGGTCTGATCAGAAGCCGTTTTTCCATTCCCGCAGCGCCGCAAAGACGTCCACGGGCCCGATGAGGCTGCGCTCGGACCGGGTTTCGGCTTGGCGGATCACCGCCGGCTCGCCGGTGCGCAGGAAAGGATTGGTCAGCATTTCGCCCGCCAGCGGGAAGGGCACCGTGGGGCGGTTTGCGGCGCGAAGGGCTTGACTGGCGACGATGCGTTCGGCGATGGCGCCGTTGTCGGGTTCGACGGCAGCGGCAAACGCCAGGTTGGACAGGGTGTATTCGTGCGTGCAATACACCATCGTGTCGCCCGGCAGCGCGGCCAGCTTCGCCAGCGAGGCGAACATCTGGGCCGGCGTGCCTTCGAACAGCCGGCCGCAGCCGGCAGCGAACAGGGTGTCGCCGCAGAACAGCGAGGCGGCGCCGTAATAGCCCACGTGGCCGGCGGTATGGCCGGGAATGTCGAGCACGCGCAGTTCGACCTTCAATTCGGGCAGTACGACCACGTCGCCTTCGCCAACCGGATGGTCGATGCCGGCGATGGCCTCGTGCGCCGGGCCATAGACCGGAACCGGCGCCTGGGCCAGCAGTTCGGCCACGCCGCCGACGTGGTCCGGGTGGTGATGGGTGATCAGGATGGCGGCAAGAGTCAGGCCTTCGTCGGCGAGGTAGCGGAGCACCGGCGCGGCTTCGCCCGGGTCCACCGCGACGGCGTGCGCTCCGACGCGCAGCAGCCAGATATAGTTATCGCGGAAAGCGGGAAGAGGAATGATCTGCATGTTTCCACCATCGTTGGATTGGCTTGCCCCGATACCGGGCGCCATCGGGGCATCCGCCGATACGGTCAAGCCGGAACGCTCGGGAATCTCCGCATGTGCGCCGCATTCAATCCATGAAGGAGCGCTGCAGGCTTCGGGCGGTTTCCGAACAAAGGCCGTGCGGAGAGCGGAATTGGTTCAGGCTGCAGACGTATAATCTGCAGCCCGCCATTGTAGGCGATCGCCGCCGCCCATCCCCGTTTTACCCGATGACTCCGTCCGAATCCTTCCCCGGCCTCCACGCGTGGCTCGACACACCGCTTGGGCGCTACGTGATGGCGTGGGAAGCGGCACGTTTCGACGGGTTGGTGGCGGACATCTTCGGCTACAACGCGGTGCAATTGGGAGTGCCCGAATCCGACTTCCTGCGCGCCAACCGGATGCCTTTCCGCTTCCGGGCCGGGGCCGGCGATGTGCTTGTCGAAACCGATTACGCCGCTTTGCCTTTTGCGTCCGGCAGTCTCGATCTGGTGGTGCTGCCCCATGTCCTGGAGTTTGCCGTCAACCCTCATCAGGTTCTGCGCGAGGTGGAGCGGGTGCTGGTGCCCGAAGGGCATGTGCTGATCGCCGGTTTCAATCCGATCAGTCTGTTCGGCCTCAAACGCCTGGTGGCGGGCAAGTGCGGCGCTTATCCGTGGCGCGGGCAGTATTTGTCGATGCGTCGGCTGAAAGATTGGCTGGCCCTGCTCAGTTTCGAAACCGGCAGTCAGGCGTCCGGCTGTTTTGTGCCAGCCCTGGAACAGAAGGCCTGGATCGACCGGCTGAATTGCCTGGACCGGGTCGGCGAGCGCTGGTGGCCGATCGGCGGCGGGGTGTATCTCATCCACGCCATCAAGCGGGTGCATGGCATGCGGCTGATCATGCCGAAATGGGATCGCAAGGCCGGCGCGCGGGCGTTGGCGCCGCTCATCCAGAAAGCGGGAACGCCCAAAGGGCATCCCCAGAAAACCACCGACGAGAGAAATTTTGGACGAGATTGATATCTTTACCGACGGCGCCTGCTCGGGCAATCCCGGGCCCGGCGGCTGGGGCGCGATTCTGCGTGCCGGCCCTCACGAAAAAGAGTTATGGGGCGGCGAGCCCGCCACCACCAATAACCGGATGGAGTTGCTGGCGGTGATCCGCGCCCTTCAGGCCCTCAAACGCCCGGTCGCCGCGCGGATTCACACCGACTCGCAATACGTGCAGAAGGGTATTTCCGAGTGGATTCAGGGCTGGAAGGCGCGGGGCTGGAAAACCGCCTCCAAGGCTCCGGTGAAAAACGAGGATCTGTGGCGGGCGCTTGACGCCGAAGCGGCACTCCACCGGATAACCTGGTTGTGGGTCAAGGGGCACGCGGGCCACGTGGAAAACGAAAGAGCCGACGCCCTGGCCCGACGCGGCGTCGATGCCGTCGGGAAAGCCGGCCGAGCCGTGCATTCAGAGGAATCCAAAGCATGAGACAGATCGTTCTCGATACCGAAACCACCGGCCTCGACTGGAAAAGCGGTGACCGGGTCATCGAAATCGGCTGCGTCGAACTCCTCGACCGCAAGCTCACCGGCCGGCATTACCACGTCTACATCAACCCGCAGCGGGACATTGACGCCGGCGCGATGGCGGTGCACGGCATCACCAACGAATTTCTCGTGGACAAGCCGGTGTTCAAGGACATCGCCGACGAGTTTGCCGAATTCGTCGAAGGCGGCGAGTTGGTGATCCACAACGCGACTTTCGACGTGGGTTTCCTGAACTATGAACTGGGGCTGCTGGGCCGCCCGGTCCTCACCGCCCTGTGCCCGAGCGTGATCGACACGCTCAAGTTGGCAAAAGAGCAGAACCCCGGCAAAAAGGCGTCGCTCAACGCGCTGTGTTCGCTCTACGAAATCGACAACACCCACCGTACCTTGCACGGCGCCTTGCTCGATGCGGAGTTGCTGGCCGATGTTTACCTCGCCATGACCCGCGGTCAGGAGAGCCTCATCATGATGCTCGACGAGCCGCCGCCGCAGGTGGACGACGGCGAGGGCTGCGGCCCGATCGAGCGCCCGCCGCTGCGCGTGCTGCGGGCGACGGACGAGGAACTCGCCGGCCACGACAAGGTGCTCGGCGAGATCGCCAAGGCCAACAAAGGCCATTGTTTGTGGATTCCACCGGAGCCGGCTCCGGCAGCCTGAGCGCTTCCGATCAAAAATCCAAACGGCCGTCGGACAAGATGCCGGACTTTTCCAAGCGCCTGAGGGTCGGGGTCAGGTCCAGCCCGGTCGCCGCCTTGAGGGATGCCGCCCGCACGCGGAGTTCGGCAAGGCTGCTTTCGACCGGCTCGCCGACCGCGCCGAAAGCCACCACATTGCCGCTTTCCAATTCCGGTAGCGCCAGCACGCGGCCTTCGAAAGCCTTGCCGAGTCGCTGGACCTGGGTTTTGAAGCCGCGCAGTTGCCCGAACAGGTTCACCGCCAGCAAACCCCGGTCCGACAGGCGTGCCCGGCAGGCTTCGTAGAACGGCTGGGTGGCCAGGGCTCCGGCACGGGCATGGCGGTCGAAACCATCGACGGCGATCAAATCCCATTGGCGGGTGTCCTGAGTGACGAAATCGGCCCCGTCGCCGATGACGATCTGGAGGCGTTCGTCCTCGTCCGGCAGCTTGAAAAACTGGCGGGCGACGGCATGCACTTCCGGCGCAATCTCGACCACCGTGGAGTGCGCTTCGGGCAGGTGGCGATGGATGAACTTGGCCAGCGAGCCGGCCCCGAGGCCGATCAGCAGCACTCGCTTTGGCCACGCTGCATCGCGCAGCAACAGGCCGGCCATCATCTCACGGGTGTAGTCGAGTTCAAGGGCGTCGGGCTTGCGGATGCGCATCGCGCCCTGAACCCACTCGGAGCCGAAATGCAGGTAACGGATGCCGGATTCTTCGCTGATGTCGATGGGAATGGTCATGGCTGAACGGGTGTATGCTGCACTGCGATAAATGAAATGCCGCGACTTTACTTCGGTGCGCGTCCGGCAATGGCAAGGAAACGGAAAATGACTACCTTCGAAAACTTCAACCAGGAACTCGCTTCCATCGATCTGGAAATTGCCCGTTTGGCGCAGTTGTGCGGCATTCGCATGCTGGAGCCGGGCGTTGCCGAGGCGGTGCTGCGCGGCGACAGCAGTTTGTGCAATCAGGCCAATCCGATTGCCTGGGACAAGCTGCGCGGTTTGTTGGTGCTGCATTACCACGTCGTACACGAAGCGGCGGCCACCGATGGCGTCGAAGCGGCTGCCGAGAGCGTGCGCCTCGCCCAGCAGAGCGTGCGCGACCGCCTGCGTCCCAAGCAGCAGTGAGTCTTCGACAAACTCAATTGTTTTGCCGGGGCGAATAGTTGCGCGGGCTGTAGCGGAATAGCCGTTTCGCCCCGGGTTCCACGTCCACTTTCACCCAACCCATGAAGGGCGAGCCGTGGGTTTCAAGGCGGGTGAAGTTCGTTATTGCGGCGCCGCTCGCCGGATCGCGCAAAGGCTGGTCGATGCGGTGGAAGTGGCTGTCGCCGTGCACCAGCAGCACTTCGCCGGCAAAACCGCGAGTTTCGGCCAGGATTTGCGTCAGCAGTTCTCGATAGGCGCGGTTCGGTCGTCCAGCGCTGAAATCCTCGATGTCCATGTTGGCCTGCAGCACCAGCACGATGCCTTCCAGTTTCTGTGCCCGCGCCCGCGTGAAGGCCGCAGCGATCCAGGCCTTTAGCGCTGCGCTGCGTTGAATGAACTCTTCGCTCGGCGCGCTTTTGTTGCCGTAATTGTTGTGGCTGCCGGGCACGTTCAGCGTGACGAAAAGCACCGGGCCGGTCTGCCAACGCTGGTGTTCGCGCCAAGTGGAGAAAGCTGGGTCGTCGGCCTGGGTGTCCACGGCCCGCGGGTAGCGGCCGAGCGTCCGGTGGGGCTCGGGGAAAAAACGCGTGCGAAGGCGGGCAAGGCGCTCAAGGGGATCGAAGCTGCCGTTGCTTGTGCGGTGGCAATCGGTCCAGTCGTTGTCGCCAGGAACGAATACGAAGGGGTGAAGGCTGCTCTGAAAGACCGCCAGACGTTCTTCGAACAAGCTGTCGTCGCATCGCTCGCCACCGCTTTTCAAGTCGCCGTCGTGAATCACCACGCTCAGGGGTTCCGCGTCCATCTCGGCGATCAGGGCCGGCAGATGAAGCCGCTCGAAGCCGTTGTAGGGCGTGTCGCCGAACACGCCGAAGCTGAACGCTCCGGCGGCTTGGACGCCCGCAGCGGCCAAGGCTGCGCAACAGGCGAGAACGAGGTGTCGGGGCGACATCAGGCGGACAGGCGCTTGAGTTCGTAGAGGGCTTCGAGCGCTTCACGCGGGCTCAGGGCATCCGGATCGATGCCGGCCAATGCACCGAGCACCGGGTGCGAAGGAACATCCGGTTCATCCGGCGGCAGGCTGGCGAACAGGTCGGCCTGGGGGCCGGCACTGACTTCACGATTCTCGAGTGCGCGCAGGCGGCGTTTGGCGTCGCGCACCACCGCCGACGGAATGCCAGCCAGCGCGGCGACCTCGATCCCGTAGCTCTGGCTGGCCGGGCCTTCTTCGAGCGCATGCAGGAAGACGATGCCGTGATTGTGTTCGACCGCGTCGAGATGCACGTTGGCGCATTCGGGGTAGTCCTGGGCAAGCCGGGTGAGTTCAAAGTAGTGGGTGGCGAACAGGGTCCAGCAGCGGTTCTTGTCGAGCAGGTGGCGGGCAATGGCCACCGCCAGCGCAACGCCATCGAAGGTGGAGGTGCCGCGGCCAATCTCGTCCATCAGCACCAGGCTCTGGTCGGTCGCGCCGTGGAGGATGGCGGCGGCCTCGGTCATCTCGACCATGAAGGTCGAGCGCCCGGAAGCGAGGTCGTCGGAGGCGCCGATGCGGGTGAAGATCGCGTCGATCGGCCCGATCCGCGCCGAGCCGGCCGGCACGAAACAGCCCACATGGGCGAGCAGCACGATCAGCGCCACTTGGCGCATGGTGGTCGATTTGCCGCCCATGTTGGGGCCGGTGATCAGCAGCATGCGCCGGGTCGGGTCGAGCCGGCAGTCATTGGCGATGAAGTTTTCCACCTGACGCTCGACCACCGGATGCCGCCCTGCCTCGATGTCGATGCCCGGCTGCTCGCTGAACTGGGGCATGGTGTAGCCGAAACGGGCGGCGGCCTCGGCGAAAGCGGCGAGACCGTCGAGCACGGCGCAGGCGCGGGCGATCCGCTGAAAGCGCGGAATGTCGCCGGCAAGGCGATCAAGCACCTCATCGTAAAGCAGCTTTTCGCGGGCGAGGGCGCGCTCCTGGGCCGACAGCGCTTTGTCCTCGAAGGTCTTCAGTTCGGGGGTGATGAACCGCTCGGCGTTCTTGAGCGTCTGCCGGCGGCGGTAGTCGTCGGGCAGCCCGCCCTTGGCCGCGTTGGCGGCACTGATTTCGATGTAGAAACCATGCACCCGGTTGAATTCGACTTTCAGATTGGCGATGCCGGTGCGCTCCCGCTCGCGGGCTTCGAGTTCGAGGAGGAAAGCGCCGCAGTTGGTCTGGATGCCGCGAAGTTCGTCGAGATCGGCATCGAAACCTTCGGCGATCACGCCGCCGTCGCGCAGCACGGTGGAGGGTTCGGGGGCAATCGCGCGGGAAAGCAGATCGAGCGCTTCGTCGGGCGTGGCAAGTTCTTCGAGCATGCGCACGAGCAGGGGCGCCTGGGGTGCGCCGAGGGCGGCACGCAGTTCGGCGAGGCGGCCGAGGCTGTCGCGTAGGGCCGACAAGTCCCGCGGGCGGGCGCTGCGCAGCGCAACACGGGCGGTGATGCGTTCCACGTCCGACACGCCGCGCAGCACGCGTCGGGCCGTTTCGGCGGCGCCTTCGATCAGCTCGCCGACGGCGGCGTGACGGTGGGCCGCAGCGCTGCGGTCGCGCAGCGGATGGTGCAGCGCATGACGCAACCAGCGCGTTCCCATGCTGGTGGCGCAGGTGTCGAGCAGTGAGAGGAGGGTGGGCGCCGCTTCTCCGCGCAGGGTTTCGGTGATTTCGAGATTGCGCCGGGTGGCGGCATCGAGCCGCAGGAAGGCACTGTCGCGTTCTGCGGTCAGCGCCGTGATGTGGGCCAGCGCCTGCCGTTGGGTGGCGCGGGCATAGTCGAACAGCGCGGCGGCGGCGGCCAGCGCCACCGGCATTTCGTCGGCGCCGAAGCCGGCCAGATCGCGGGTGCCGAAATGGGCGGTGAGCAGGCGCCGGGCGGTCTCCGCGTCGAACTGCCAGTCGGCCAGCCGACGCAGGCTGGGCGCGAGATGCTCGAGCAGCGGCAGACGCAGGCCATCGGGAATCAGCACTTCGGCGGGGCGCAGGCGTTCGAACTGGGCGGCGAGCTGCGGCGCGTCGCATTCGAGCACGCGGAAATCCCCGTTGGCGAGGTTGAGCCAAGCCAGACCGAGTACGCCTCGGTGCAGATTGACGGCCAGCAGCGGCGCATCGGCCTTGTCGTCGAGCAGCGCCGCATCGGTGAGCGTGCCGGGCGTGACGATGCGCGACACCGCACGCTCCATCGGTCCTTTGGTGGCCCCGGGGTCGCCCACCTGTTCGGCGATCACGACCGATTCGCCCAGCTTGACCAGCCGGGCAAGATATTGCTCGACGGCGTGGTACGGCACCCCGGCCATCTTGATCGGTTGGCCGGCGGACGCGCCACGGGTTGTGAGCGTGATGTCCATCAGCCGCGCAGCCTTCTCGGCATCCTCGAAGAACAACTCGTAGAAGTCGCCCATCCGGTAGAAGAGCAGGGTGTCCGGGTGGTCCTGCTTGATGCGCAGGTACTGCTGCATCATTGGGGTATGGGCACTTATCGCGTCGTCCGAAAGACCCTGATTTTCCTCGCGAACGGCCTTCGAAGCCTTGGTTTTGCTGGGTTTTGCTTGGTTCACTGTGGTGTATTCGGTAGTAACGTATCTTGCCCAATTTGGCCGACGCCTGTTGTTTCAGCGTAGGTTTTCGATTGCGGGCTCCAAAAGCCGTGCGATCCGGTGGGACATTCATCGACGCCGTGGGGTGCAGATCGGAAAACCTGCACCGCAATGAGGTTTGAGGTTCGGGAGATGAAGTCGTGGTCGTCCGGGCTGCATCTTACCAGCCCGGACTTTTCCGGGCTTCGATGGGGCCCGGAGCGAGATTGCCGGCCGGCATCGTGCGCGGCAGTAGCCTGACCGGAATCAAGCAGTGAAGGCGTCCGCAGAGCGAAGAAGTCGCCAAGCCTGGCCGGTACGGTGCTTCGCCGGAAGGTCGGGAAGCGAGGGCGCGGCGCGCGACCGCAGATGAAGAATGGCACACGGGCGGGTTGGCCCGTGTGCCATTTGGGAATGGTCAGGCGGTCATGAAAAGTCTGAATCAGACAACGGATCGGACAGGATCCGTCGCTTCCAAAGCGGCCGAATGAAGGCGACGCCTAGACTTCATGACCGAGGGCTTACCTCGAAATCAGGACTCCGCCGATACCGTCCACGATGCGCTCCCCTGCAGGAGCGATTCCAGATGACCGCTTCCCTTTTCGGCGACGACGGCGGCGGCCTGATCGGCGCAAAGATCTTCGTAGGCCGGCAGGCTGGCATTCCGGAAAATACCGAGCGGCAAGGGAAACTCCGGCGCCTGAAGCTGCGACAGCAGGAAGCCCAGGCTGGCATCGGGATTCGCTTCGTCGTGAATCAGCAGATCGGCTTCATCGGCGCCGCCGGGTCCAAGTGTCACCACCTCGGGGCGGAGCCCTTTCAGCCGGATTCCTTTATCGCGCTGCTTTCCAAAGATCAGCGGTTTGCCGTCTTCGAGCAGGAGACGAGCTTCGTCGCGCGTGGTCTTGTTGGTGAGGGCTTCGTAGGTGCCGTCGGCAAACATGTTGCAGTTTTGCAGAACCTCGACAAAGGCCGTGCCGCGATGCACGGCTGCCTGCTTCAAGATGGCGCCGAGACTGACGAGATCGGTATCCACGGCCCGTGCGACAAAGGTGGCGCCGGCGCCAATGGCCACGGCGACCGGATTGAAGGGCCGGTCGATGTTTCCGTAGGGCGTGGTCTTGGTCTTCTGGCCGATTTCCGACGTGGGCGACGCCTGACCCTTGGTCAGACCATAGATGCGATTGTTCAGCAGGACTATCTTGATCCCGATGTTGCGGCGCATGGCATGGATGAAATGATTGCCTCCGATTGCGAGGGCGTCGCCATCTCCGGTGACCACCCACACGGAGAGTTCCGGGCGTGCCAGTTTCAGTCCGCTGGCAATGGCCGGCGCCCGGCCGTGAATGCTGTGCATCCCGTAGGTTTCCATGTAATAGGGAAAGCGGGAGGAGCATCCGATGCCGGAAATGAAGGCGTAGTTTTCACGCGGCGCGTCGAGGGTGGGCAGCAGTTTCTGAATCTGGCTGAGTAATGCGTGATCGCCGCAACCAGGGCACCAGCGGACTGCCTGACTGCTCTCGAAATCCTTTTTAGTCAAAGGATGGAAGTCGATTATCTGGTTCATGCCGGTTCTCCACAGGTGAGTTCGAGAATTCGTTGGACGAGTTCTGACACCATGAACGGTTTGCCTTGCACCTTCGGCAAGGAAACCACGTCGCGCAAATAGGTCTCGCGCAGAATCTTCGAGAGTTGGCCGAGATTCAATTCGGGCACCAGGATCACGCGGTAACGCGTCAGGATTTCGCCCAGATCGGCGGGCAGCGGATTGAGGTAGCGCAGATGAACATGGGCGACCGACTTGCCCTGAGCCTCGGCCTCGGCACGCGCCTGTGCGACCGCGCCGTAAGTGCCGCCCCAACTGAGCAGCAGCAAGTCGCCATGCTCGGGACCGACGATCCGGGTGGGCGGGATGTCCCGCACGATGCCGGCGACTTTCGCGGCACGGGTTTGGACCATGCGCTGGTGATTGGCCGGCGCGTGGGAAATATTGCCGCTGAGGTAGTCCTTTTCCAGACCGCCGATCCGGTGTTCCATTCCGGGAGTGCCCGGTCTCACCCACGAGCGCGCCAGATTTTCGTCGCGGGCATAGGGCTGGTAGCCCGCCGGTTCGGTGCGATAGCTGACCTTGAACTCGGGCAGGCTGTCCACTTCGGGAATCCGCCACGGTTCGGCGCTGTTGGCGATCCCGCCATCGCTCAGGAAGACGATCGGAGTCATGTACTTGACCGCGAGGCGGAAGGCTTCCAGCGCGCACTCGAAGCAATCTGCCGGAGAACTGGCAGCAATGACCGGTACCGGGCATTCGCCGTTGCGGCCATAGACCGCTTGCAGCAAGTCCGCCTGTTCCACTTTGGTCGGCAGGCCTGTCGACGGGCCGGCGCGTTGGACATTGACGATCACCAGCGGCAATTCGAGCATGACGGCCAGACCCAGCGCTTCGGTCTTCAGTGCCATGCCTGGTCCGGAGGTTGTCGTCAGGCCGAGCGCGCCCCCATATGACGCGCCGATGGCCGCACAGATGGCGGCAATCTCGTCCTCGGCCTGAAACGTCCTGACATTGAAATTTTTGTGCAGCGACAGTTCATGCAGGATGTCGGTCGCCGGCGTGATCGGGTAGGAACCGAGAAAAAGCGGGATGCCGGAGCGCTCAGAGGCCGCGACGAAGCCCAGCGCAGCGCCCTGGTTGCCGGTGATGATCCGATATTTTCCGGGCGCCAGATGGGCATGCGGGACGTGATAGACGGGGGCGATGATCTCGGTCGCGTCGCCGTAGGCGTAGCCGGCGCGCAAGGCGCCGATATTGGCTTCTGCGCCTTGGGGATTCTTGCTGCCAAACTTGGAACGGATGTCGTCGATTTGTTGTTCCGGGCTCTCGCCGAACAGCGACAGCATCAAGCCGAGTGCAAAATAGTTTTTGCAACGACCGACTTCCTTCTTGCTCAGACCGGAATCGACCAGTGCCTGGGCCGTCAATCCCGACATATCCACCGCGAAGACCCGGTAATCGCTCAGGCTGCCGTCTTCGAGCGGATTGCTGGCATAGCCCGCTTTTTCCAGATTGTTGGCGGTGAAAGCGCCGCTATTGACTATCAGCATCGCGCCGGGCTTGGCATCGGCCAGATTGGTGGCCAGCGCCGCCGGATTCATGATCACCAGCAGGTCCGGCCGGTCTCCGGAGGTCAGCGCAGTGTCGCTCGCCAGCTGGATCTGAAAGCCGGAAACGCCAAACAGGGTTCCGGTGGGCGCACTGATTTCGGGTGGGTAGTCCGGGTGGGTTGCAAAATCATGGCCGGAGCGCCCCATGATCCGCGCGAACTCACCGCCGGTCAGTTGCATACCGTCGCCCGAATCGCCGACAAAGCGTATGACAATGCTCTCAGTTTCCTGGATCAGTCTATGCTGGGCGGATGACCCGGCACCTGTACCAATCCCTTCGTTAGCAGAGATCGTGGACATCATTTCTCCTTTACGATCGTTACCCAGACACGGGATTGTCCTAAAGTCAAGCAAGTACTATGCCGTTAAGAAGGGTTGGCCCGCGCCCGATAAAGGTGCGCGTCGGCGACCATGGGCTCGAACCCGCAACCTAGAGCCATAACGTGCCCTTATCGGCATCGATTTTTATGACATAAAAATGATGCCATGCAGCATTCTACGCATCGTTAATACCGGTTCGAGCCTGGAAATTTGCACCTGAGTGGTACTTTCGAGGCGCCATTGTGGTGCCATTGTGGCGCCACAACAGCGGCGGAACAGCCTGTTCGATCAAGCCTGAAAGCGAGCTTGGGCGCGGTTCTCGGGTGCGGAAGCCCTGGATCGTCGTCTGGCGATCGGGAGGGCCGTCAATCGTCTGCAGGGTTTTTGCGTTCCGCCAGTCGTTCTGCAAACCAGGCTGTCGGGAGACTGCCCAGGAGAAGCCTCCCGCGTCGTTGGCCGAATCACAGGAAATGGCGTTGCAGCAGGAAAGTCCCCGCTCCCGCCAGATAGCCCAATAGCGCCAAGCCGCTGATTTTTCTGACGTACCAGAAAAAATCGATTTTTTCGAGCCCCATTGCCGCGACGCCGGCAGCCGAGCCGATGACGAGAATGGATCCGCCGGTGCCTGCGCAATAGGCAAGGAACGCCCAAAGAAAGTGGTCCGTCGGGAAGGTCGTCAGGCTATACATGCCCATGGCGGCCGCCACGAGCGGCACGTTATCCACGACGGCACTGACAATCCCGATGACAAGGACAATCACCTCCTGCCGGCCCACGACCCTGTCCAGCCAATGCGCGAGCGAGATCAGGATGTGGGTGTGCTCCAGCGTGGCCACGGAGAGCAGAATCCCGATGAAAAAGACCAGCGAGCTCATGTCGATCTTGCTGAGCGCGTGAGCCAAGGTAAAGCGTTGTTTGTATTCGTCTTCCTTGTGGCGATGAATCAAGTCTCCGGTCAGCCAGAGGATGCCCAGGCCGAACAGGATGCCCATGAAGGGCGGCAAGTGTGTGAGCGTCTTGAAGGCGGGCACCGCAACCAGGATGCCGAGGCCCATGATGAACATCAGATTGCGTTCGAACTCGGTGGTCTGGATGCCGTGATCGATCTTGATGCGAGGCCGGACGCCGATCTCCCGGCCGCGCAAGGAGAACGCAACCGCTCCCAGGGGAACGATCAGACTGACAAATGCCGGCACGACGACCGATTGCACGATCGCTGTTGCACTGATTTGTCCGCCGATCCATAACATGGTGGTGGTGACGTCACCGATCGGCGACCACGCGCCTCCCGAGTTGGCCGCGACGACGATCATTCCCGCAAAGAACAGCCGATCTTCCTGTTTGACCAGGATTTTGCGCATCAACGAAATCATCACGATGGTCGTGGTCAGATTGTCGAGAATGGCGCTCAAGAAAAAGGTGACGATGCCGACCAGCCACATCAGCGACGCTAGCTTCGTGGTGTTGATCCGCTTTGTGATGACCTCGAACCCGTTGTGGGCGTCCACCACCTCGACAATCGTCATTGCTCCCATCAGGAAAAACACGATCTGGGCGGTGCCCGTCAGCGACTCGCCGAGTTGCTCGCTGACAAGCTGCGGGTCACTCTGGGAAAGCGCATAGATGGTCCACAGCAAGCCCGCCCCCAGAAGTGCGGAAGCCGACTTGTTGACCTTCAGGGGATGCTCCAGTGCGATGGCGGAGTAGGCCAGAACGAAAACGACGACGATCGCGGTCAGCATTTCAAATCTTCCCGAAAAAGGTTCGAGGGGCGCGTCGTCGTGCGGACCAAATCATGTCGTCAGCCAGCAGATGCGGGCAAGAAGCGATTAGGGCTTGCGGTGACTTTGACGGGACGGAGGCGCCGGAGCGACGGGGGAAAGACTGCGAACGGGCGGACTGCGGGGGCACGGATGATCCTCGATCATGCGGCGGCCCGACCCCATGAATACCCTGTCTGCGGCAACCGGCGGCGCAGACACCCGCCACGATGGTAAACAGATCGGCGGCAAGCCTCAACGTTTCCGGTTGTCGGCGAGCCACCCGCGCTCTGTTCCTTTGCAGCCAGAATTTGCTTCTGGCATTGGTCGATACGTCGGAGCGGCCCGCCGCTTGTTTCTCTGTCCAAATTTCCGCCACCGGCTTACAGTTACTTGACACTGTGATTTTTCGCGCGTTATAAAAACGAGAAAAAAGAAGCGCTTGAAGATCGGCGACGGACATGGGTTGGTGACGTTTCCCGATGTGCGTTTTCATGACGAGGAGGCAGGTATGAACAAATCAGAATTGATCGACCAAATTGCAGCCGATGCCGAGATTCCCAAGGTGGCGGCCGGCAGAGCCCTGGATGCCACGATTGGCGCCGTCAAGCAGGCGCTGCAAAGTGGCAACAGCGTTACGCTGGTAGGTTTCGGTACCTTTCACGTCGGTACACGGGTTGCCAGAACGGGCCGAAATCCGCGCACCGGGGCGGTGATCGAACTCCAGTCTGCGAAGATCCCAAAATTTAGACCTGGCAAAGCGCTTAAAGATGCGCTAAAATAATGCCTCGTTTGATTTTTACCCGACGCAAAAATTTAGCGGGTGCTTAGCTCAGTTGGTAGAGCGTCGCCCTTACAAGGCGAATGTCGGCGGTTCGACCCCGTCAGCACCCACCAAGCTTTCCCTCTACGGAAGCAACCCACCCCGCCCACGAGGCGGGGTTTTGTTGGACAATGCGTAAATGGCTACGATGGACCAACGCGACGACCCCGACAAGAAGGGTGATGAACTCAAGGCCCAGCGCTTCCAGATGCTGGCCGACATCGCCAAGGAGTTATCCGGCGAGGTTGTTTTCCCGACATACTTCGATGCTGTTTTGCGCCTGCGCAAAGCATTGCACGATCCGGAAATAAGCATCACCAACCTGGCTCAGGTCATCTCCACGGAACCGCTGATCTCGGCAAAACTCCTCCACCTCGCCAATTCAGCCGCCTTCAATTCCAGTGGGCAACAGATACTCGATCTGAAGTCAGCCATCATCCGATTGGGGTTGAATGCCGTGCACACGGCCTCCCTGTCCATCGTCATGACTCAATTGATGCGCGCCAAGGGCATGGCCGAGTTTGCCGATACGACGCACGCACTCTGGGAGCACTCGATCCAGACCTCTGCTGCCGCTTACGTCCTGGCCCAGGAAATGACGCGCCTCAACCGGGACGAAGCCATGCTGGCCGGTCTCGTGCATGATTTGGGCGCCTTCTACATGATCTACCGCGCGGCACAGTATCCGGAACTGCCGGCGGACAGCGGGTATAAGCTGCAGAAG
>ERZ650300.705-NODE-705-length-20171-cov-4.410867_pt1 | contig 20171 bp, 19 predicted proteins | sample MGYA00376236_ERZ650300 | MGnify/ENA primary metagenome ERZ650300 (study PRJEB26733, sample SAMN07839303) | wastewater metagenome | biome: urban; feature: wastewater treatment plant; material: waste water | place: USA: North Carolina | collected 2016-04-28 ...
GATCTGCTGATTACCATCGGTAATTGCAACACCAATTAAAGTATCTTCTTCATTCAATTCAATAGCACGTAAACCATTCGAGCGCACATTACTGAATTGCTCCAATTCAACACGTTTCACTGTACCTGATGCCGTTGCCATAAAGACATAGTAGTTTTTACGCAAGGCTTCAGCTTGTGATGCAAACTCTGCAATGATCTCATCATCTAAATCGGTTGCAGAAAGCTCTACACCCAATTGTTTCAATTGCACACGTAATGCGTCGGATAAATCATCACCATCTGCTAATTCAGCAAATGCTGCTTCTAATTCTGCATAATGTGCGGCAATGATAGCATTAGTTTGCAGATGTGCCGCATTGGCTTTCACATAGCTACGGAAGTCCGCCAAACGCTCAGTAAATTTCTTCGGTGCATCAATGACAGGTAAAATTGCAGTGATGGTTTCATTAGCTTCTAACGGCAACAAGTTCACCATTGGACGACCTTTAGCACCACGCGATGCTTGCGGCACTTCAAACACTTTCAGACGATACACTTTACCCACATCGGTAAAGCACAACACCGTTGCATGGTTAGAGGTCACAATTAAATGCTGCACATAATCGTCTTCTTTCATCGACGTTGCAGATTTACCACGACCACCACGACGCTGTGCTGCGTAATCTGACAATGGTTGAGTTTTTGCATAACCTGTTTTACCCCGTTTTTTAGGGCAATAAGTATCTCTTTTTTGTCTACGCTGGAGGTAATCAATATAATATTCGCCTCTTTATGGTTTTTTAGTATCTCTTTTGAGGCCTCTATCCCGTTTAGTTTCGGCATCTCTATATCTATCGTAACGATAGTTGGGCGTAGTTTTTCGTACTGCTCGATAGCCTCAAGACCGTCGGAAGCTTCGCCGATTACGGTGCCTCCCACTTGTGTAACGAAATCGGCTATTTTTTTTCGCGAGAAACCGGAGTCGTCAACTATCAAAAAATTCATTTATCTTTCCTTGTCGTTATATATTAAAATCTAAAGCCGATTACCGTGATATCGTCGTTTCTTGTTTCGTCTTTTTGGTAGGCATATAACTCTTCCAAAAATATCTCCTGCTGGTCGGCAAGAGATTCGGTATGGTTTTTCTCGATAATATCGCAAAATCTTTTCCGTCCGAATGGAAACCCTTTTTCGCCGCCGTTTTGATCTATATATCCGTCCGTCGTAATATAAAATGGGATCCCATCTTTGATTTTGACGGTATGTTCCGTAAACCTAAAATCTGTTTTCGATTTTTTATAGCCGATAGAGTGCTTATCCCCTTTTATCGTCTTTAGCTCTCCGTCCTCTACATAAAATAGGGACGTTTGGGCTCCGGCGAATTTTAGGATCCCCTCTTTTTTATTGCAGTAGATTATCCCGCCGTCAAAACCGACGTTGCTTATCGAATCGTCTTCCTCGTCTTGCTTTAGGAGACTTTTCATGTTTTCATTGAAAAAGCCTAGAAGCCTAGATACGTCTACCGGTTTGTTTTCGTATTTGATTTTTTCTATCGCCTGTCTCTCTATGGCTTTTACCATCATCGTAACGAGTGCGCCCGGTACCCCGTGTCCGGTGCAGTCGGCTACAATCAAGAGGCAATCCTCCCCTTTGTTTGGCTCCTCAAAAAAGTATATATCGCCTCCGACTATATCTTTTGGATGCCAGATGACAAAGTAGTCGCTAAAGTATTTTCTAAAACTGCCGGAAAGCGGCATTATTGAGTGTTGAATTAGGGATGAGAACTCTATCGACTCCTTCACCCGTTTGTGCATACACTCTACCTCACCTTTTGCCGCTTCAAGCTCTATCATCGCTTTTTTGAGGTTTGCCTCGGTCTCTTTGATAGCTGTGATATCGGTAAAGGTTCCGATAAGCCCTCCCGGTTTGCCGTCGCTGTTTTTAAACCCTTGCACCGAGTATAGAGTGTATCTGGCTTTGCCGTCGGCAAATACCATCTCTTGTTCTCTTACGATATTGGAAGACTCTTTGATTATCTCTGTGTCTTCTTTGTTATACTTGATTCTGTCTTCTATCGGGATGTATTCTAGCTCCATGACGGTTTTACCCAGTAGCTCTCTGGCCTCTACGTCAAACGCTTTTTCATAGGCGGTATTAAATCCTGTAAAGACCCCTTTTGAGTTTTTATGAAAAATTGGATTCGGTAGTGCATCCAACATTGTTTTCATCAGGAGGTTAGAGTCGGCTAGTTTTTTTTGTATTTTTTTTACCCGCCATGTATAAAAGCCTATTGCCGATATTATGAGGAAAAAGCCGCCGAAAATTTTTCCGATTAAAATCCAGTCGGTCTGTGCCTTCAAATCTACCGTAACCCATTTTTTAACTATTTCAGATTTTTCGGTTTCGGTTATGTCGTCAAGCCCCTTTTGCAAAATCCCTTTAAGAGTATCATTGCCTAGTGCGACGGCCATCCTCAGCTCTTTTGGGGCAAATAGCTTATCGCTTGAGACCCCGACTATTTTTAGGTTGTTAAGGCCGTTGACCCTGATTGTGTGAGCCTCGATCGGTAGAATTCCGATAGTTAGATCCGCCTCTCCGTAAGAGACGGCTTGCAATGCCCCGAGGGTGTCTTTTCTGAGGACGAGTTTTGTGTCTTGATGGTTTTTGGCGAGGTAGTTGTGGTTGTAAAAACCCTCTTCAACTGCTATTTTTTTATCCAGAATGTCTTCGTATTTTTTGTATTCCCTCGCATCGGAGACTTTGGTGACGATGCAGTGTGGGACTAGCTGATACGGATTCGTAAAAGCCAAAAACCTCTCCCGCTCTTCGTTTTTTACGATATTTAACATAACATCCAAAGAGCCGTTTTTCATCATCTCCAAAAAGTCATTCCAGTTCGAACCAGTGACATACTCCACTTTTAGCCCTGTTTTTTGAGCAACAAGGTTCATAAAGTCTATAGAGAGACCCTTGGGAGTATCGTTTTCGTTGAAGTTAAAAGGAGCCCAACTCTTTTCGTTGTGGACTTTGATTACGGGGTGTGTTTTTAGGTATTCACTCTCTTGCGGTGTCAACGTAACAGCCCCTGATAGAAGCTCGGCGCAGACAAAAGAGATAAACATAAATCTACGCAATAGGCACCTCAAATGTTAAGAATTTAAATATAAGTTGGGATTTTGATTATAGGTTAAATTTTTTGCTATTATACAAAAATAAAATGTAAAATTTGTGACAAAATTAATGCAATAGGCTAAATATGCAAATATCTATCATCGGTGAAAATACTGAGTTTGCGGAAAATATACAAAAATGTATAAATTTGATTTTGCAAGAGGGGAAATCCAAAGATTCAAAAGAGTATAAAAGCGAAAGCATTACTGTAAATACACTTTCGTCCGATATCGGGAAAGACGGCTTTTTGAAACAAAAAATAGATATCGCTTTTGTCGGTTGTAGTGCTATACAAAAATACAAAGTAGCAGAGAGGATTAAAGCTAGGCACCCCGCCTCGCTTGTGATAGCGGTTTCGGAGGCGGAAAACGGCGGCATTAGCCTAGGCGAGGCAGGAGTCGTAGACGATTTTATAGGTTTTGATACTGTCTCCTCAGAGTATTTTCCTCTAAAATTCGCCCTGTGGTTTGCTTTGGCTGAGCTTAGAGAGCATGATGTCGGATTTTCTAGCGACCATAAAAATGCAATCAACGTAAGGGTTTGGAACCGCAAAACTATCTTTCAACTTGAAGATGAAAGCTCTCTTGGCCTAATCTGGGAGTTTTTTATTAATGACAAAAGGTTTGACCTGATTCCGTACGCCAATAACTGGATACAGGCTTGCTATAGTATATGTCTCAGGATTTTAGAGAGTGGATATACCTCGACCGTTGTTTTTGATGAGAACGATACGACCTATATGTTGACGGTCTCTTCATTGCCGATAGGGAAAAAGAGTTTTTATGATGAATTAGTAGCTCATGCACAGCTTGATAAACTCCGATTTATAAGCCATATGCACAAAAAAGCCAAAGGTGTTTTCTCTTTGCTTCTGCTTAAAAATCTATCGTTTGACGATGATATGGCACATGGGAAAAAACCGGACGAGAGAGATGCAAAGCAGCAAAAAAGCACTGCAAAGAATACGGAGGGGTCGTCGTATGTCCCGCTCAAAAATCCGTCAATGTCAAAAGATCCGGCAAGAGAGTATGTAAAAGAGTGCGGCATTGAGGAGGAGGATCTGGTTGAAATCAGAGCTTTGGAGAGCGAACTAAGGGATGATCTGGCCGAGACTGAAGATCTATTTAAACAGCTTCGGATATACGGTAGGTATTTTGTCGATTTTGCAAACGCTATAAAAATGCTTATCGAATTTGAAGATTTGCAGCAAATTATGGAGGACATCGGCGGGGTGATGCTCTCTATCGAAAATGTCAAAAATATAGACAAATCGGTATTTTTTGCAGATATGATCAGGCAGGATTTGTCGCTTTGGTTTAGCCACGTATTTATCCTTCAGGATGCCCAAAACGTGCACTATCTGGACGCTTCACTGGCAAGCAGTTGCCACAAGATAAAAGAGTATCTGATACCGGAGCATAACGTAAAAGTCGATGATGATGACGATTTGGAGTTGTTTTGATCCGCTTTTTTTGTAAGAGGGGATGAATGTGGCCTACGAGATAAAAACATTTGATATAAACGGTCAAAAGCTCGTTTATCACATGGTGTCGGTACTCTCGATTACCGAGAGGGCGTGTAAAAGGCTTATAGATAAGGGGAGGGTGAGGCTAAACGGTGAGACGGTAACCCAAAAAGGGATCAGGGGCGAGGGGGTTGTGGAGGTTTTGTTTTATGAACCGACACCGACAAAACAGCTCTTTCCGGTCTTTGAATCGGATGATTTTGCGGTTTTCGATAAGCCCTCTTTTATGTTATCCCACCCAAACGGCTTTCATGTAGAGGAGTGTCTACTCGATAGCATCAAAAAGCTATACGGATACGGGGCAAATATCACCCATAGGCTAGATTATGAGACTAGCGGTCTACTGGTTGCTAGCAAGCATAAGAGGGCTGAGTCCATACTGAAGACAACTTTTGAGACCAGAGGGATGCAAAAAGAGTATACGGCTTTGCTGTTTGGGCATCTGGCGGGAGAGCTAGAGGTTGAATGTCTGCTGGAGCCTATAAAGATACTGGAGCAAAAGGTAATGCAAGGAGCCGCCGAGCAGGGTAAGCACTCGCTAACTATTTTTGAGCCGCTTGAGTACTTTGACAAATACGACATGACGCTGGTGCGGGCGAAACCATATACGGGGAGACTACACCAAATAAGGCTCCACGCTGCACACATCGGCCACCCGATAGTCGGAGAGCCGATATATAGAAAAGATATCGATATGGCAAGAGACTATCTGGATAAAAAGATGGATACCGCAGAGAGGATAGAGAGAACCGGGGCAAAAAGAATATGTCTACATGCCTCGAAAATCTCTTTTGAATACTCGGAAAAAAGCTATGAGATTGAATCGCCGATGGATTCTAAAAAAGAGTTTTTGACCGCTTTATCTGACTAGCCTAAACTCTTTTGAGTCAAAATCGTAGTCGTATACGTCACCGCTCTCTATGACGTAGTACCAACCGTATAGTTTTAGCTCCCCTTTTTCGTATCTCTCTTTGATAAACGGATACGTCAGGAGGTGTTTTAGCTGTTCGACGACATTGAGAAGCTCAGTATGCCAGTTTCTAATTTTTTCATCATCATCTTTTAGCTCTTCGAGAACTTGCTTTTTTATCGGAGCCGCAAGTTCTAGCCATTTTTTGACGTTTGGAATTTTGCTTAGCTTCTCCTCCGGCAGATATAGTGCCGAGCATCCACCGCAGTTGGAGTGTCCGCAAACAACTATATTTTCGACATTCAATACCACAACCGCATACTCTATGGCCGCCGTTGTAGCCGCAAACTCAGCCGATACCCTATAAGGGGGGACAAAATTCGCAATATTTCGCACGACAAACAGTTCGCCGGGGAGGGTATTGGTGATTAGGTTTGGCACTAATCTTGAGTCCGAGCAGCCTATAAAAAGTGTATGCGGATCTTGGTTGTCTCCTAGTTCAGAAAAAAGCTTTTGATGCTCAACAAAATCTTCATTTCTAAACCTTACGACACCCTCTAGTAGTTTACTTATCTGTTTATTTTCCATCTTCACTCCTTTGTCTGAGCTGTCCGCATGCTGCCGATATGTCTATCCCTTTGGATTCTCGTATAGTGCATATAAAACGTTTATCGGCTAGATATTTTCTAAAAGCTTCCGCCGCTTCTGTGGTCGGTCTTTTGAACTGGCTATTTTCATAAGGGTTAAAAAGTATCAGGTTTATTTTTACCTCTAGTCCGTTTAGTAGTTTACCCAGTTTTTGCGCTGATTTGATGTCGTCGTTTACGTCACCTAGTAGTAAATACTCAAATAATACTTTTTTTCTTTTATCTGCTTTAAATTTTCTGACCGCATCAATTACCGATTTTATATTGTATGCTTTGTTGATCGGCATTAGTGCTTCTCTGAGTTCATCATCTACGGCATGGAGGCTAATGGCCAGATTGACACCAAGCTCCATATTTGCCAGTTTTTCTATCTTTGCCGCCAGTCCGCTTGTCGATATCGTTATCCTGCGAGGTGCGATGCAGAGAGTATCTTTGTGGGTTATAATTTTTATAGATTTGGCTACATTTTCCAGATTATCCAGAGGCTCCCCCATTCCCATGTAGACGATGTTTATACTTTTTTCTTCTCCAAACTCTTTCTCTTTTTTTATAAACGCTACCTGTTCTACAATCTCTCCGGCGGTTAGATTTCTATCGAAGCCACCTTTTGCGGTTAGGCAAAAAGCACAACCGACTTTGCACCCTACCTGTGATGATATACATAGCGTATATCTGGCCTCTCTGGTTTTTTTACCCTCTTCGTCAAACTCGTCGTCTTTCATTTTTAGTAGAACAGTCTCTACAGTTTTTCCGTCTTTTAAGGCAAATAGGTATTTTTCACTCCCGTCGCTGCTCACCTCTTTTCTGAGTAGCCCCAAAGAGCCGACCGTAAATTTATCGGATAACTGTTCTCTATAGTCTTTTGGGAGATTACTCATCTCTTTGAAGTCTAAGATATTTTTTTTATAGACCCAGTTTAATACTTGTGTAGCCCTAAATGATGGCCCGTCAAGCGATTTTGAAAGCTCTGAGGGCTCTAGTTCGTAGATATTCTGTTTATTCATATTTTTTCAGCTCTTTTTCATATCTATCATAAATAATATCGGTAGCTTTCACTAGATTGTTTTTGTATTCGGTTTGTCCGTTTTGGTGACAATAATTCGTAACGACAAAAAATCCTCTTGCCTCTATGCCTGCCGTCTGTGCCGCCCATAAAACCGAATAAAACTCCATATTTTCAGCTCCTAAGCCCATCTCCAAATATCTCTTACTCGCATCCTTATCGGTAGTTATATAGTTTGAAGAGTTGACTATTGTTTCATGTGAAACATCGTTTATGATTTTGTTTTTGATAGGGGTGTATGAGTTTTTATAGAGAAATGACTGCTCAATCTGTGTGGCCGAAGATGAAAAAAACGTATCCAAAATATTAAGTTCTCCGTAGCTTCCGCAGCTTCCAACAAACAAAATTCGGTTTGGTTTTCTATCAAAAATTATATGTGATAGATTGTAGGCGCTCTCGATTAGGCCAACCCCTATAGGTGTAGCAAATGAGAAATGCTCGGTTTTTCCGGCACAAACTATCATAATCTTATGTTTACTCCGCTTTTTGCAAGCTCTGATTTTAGCTCTTTTATCTCTATCTCTTTAAAGTGAAATATCGAAGCTGCAAGACCGGCATCACAGTTGGTATTGCGAAATAGCTCCGTAAAGTGCTCTTTGCTTCCTGCACCGCCGCTAGCTATTACCGGAACCGATACATTATCTCTGATGGCTTTTGTGAGCCCCAAATCAAATCCTGCTTTTGTTCCGTCTGCATCCATGCTAGTTAGCAATATCTCTCCTGCCCCTCTGCTTACAACCTCTTTTGCCCAAAGAGTCGCATCTTTTCCAGTGTCGAGTCTGCCGCCGTTAATAAAAACATTCCACCTGTTTTCACCGACTTTTTTTGCATCTATTGCGGCTACGATTGTGGAGCTACCGAACCTAAAAGATGCCTCGTCGAAAAAATCAGGATTTTTGACTCCGGCAGAGTTGATACTCACTTTATCACAACCGACGTTTAGGAGTCTGTATATATCCTCCAATGTTCTAATCCCGCCGCCTACAGTGAGCGGTATAAAAACCCTCTTTGCGACCTCTTCTACTATGTGAACTATCGTGTCTCTGTTCTCGTGGCTTGCCGTGATATCAAGGAATGTTAGCTCATCGGCTCCCTCTTCATTGTATCTAGCGGCTATCTCGACAGGGTCTCCGGCATCTTTTAGCCCCACAAAATTAACCCCTTTAACCACCCTTCCGTCCTTTACGTCTAGGCACGGGATAATTCTTTTGGCTAAAAAATCCATATTTTGCTCCATAAGTTTAATAGAATCGAACCCTCTGATTAATTCTCAAATATCGGACATTCGTCCGAGCGCTTCGCTTGTTTTGGGCTTTGCTCAAAATGTGAGGATTGTTCAAATGGTTAAACAATGATTTTACTTGTCGAATGGTAGCAAAGATTGGCTTGCAATTTTTGCCGCTTGTAGCCTATTTATAAGCTTTAATTCAGTATTATGAACGCCAAAATCTTTGTAAAGCGAAAAGTTGCAAGTAGTCGCCAAAAAAAAATTCGGACAAAACTTTCTAAAAGATGAGTTTTATCTGACCCAAATCATCCAGTCGATGCCCGACAACGACAATCCGGTATTGGAGATCGGGCCTGGGCTAGGTGATTTAACCGGCAAGCTTTTGACAAAAAAAGCGGTAGTTGCCGTCGAGGTTGACACAGATTTGATACCAAATCTGACGTCTAAGTTCAAAGAGGAGATAAAAAGCGGTAGATTTCACCTGCTCCATGCGGATATATTAGAGCATTGGGAGAGGCCTTTTGGTTTGTTCCAAAAATTCGATATAGTCGCCAATCTACCGTATTACATCGCAACCAATATAGTCTTAAGGGCGATTCGGGACGATAGAATCGATACCGTTATCGTTATGGTTCAAAAAGAGGTTGCCGAAAAGTTTTGTGCAACCCCGAAATCTTCGGATTTTGGAGCTATATCCGTACTATGCGATGCCGTATGCCGCAGGGAGATCGTATGTGAACTCCCGCCGTCGGCTTTTGAGCCTGCTCCAAAGGTATTTTCGGCTGTTATGAAGCTTGAAAAAATGAGAAATCCTTTGATAGAGTTGGACTCTTATGATAAATTCGGGGTTTTTTTGAAATGTTGTTTTGCCGCACCGCGAAAAACGCTAATCAAAAACCTATCCTCGTCATATCAAAAAGAGCTCCTAAATGCGGCTTTTGATGAACTCAACATCCCTTTGAATATAAGACCTCACGAACTTACTACCGAGCTTTTTGTCTCGCTTTTTACGGGTGTTAAATCATTCAATTAGCTATAAAAAAGGGCTTAGGGATGGAAAATACGGAACAAAACCAGCAAGACTCGCAAGAGCAAAAAGAGATAAACGAAGGCGGGCAAAGAGGGGAAAAACCTCAAAATAATAAAGCCCAAGAGTATTTTAAAAATAAAAAACAAAAATACTTTCAAAATAAAAGACCTAGGGAAGATGGCGGTCAAGATGGGAATGCAGGATGGCATACCAATATCAAAAACGCCATTGAAGCAAATAAGAGGATACAGCAAAACAGGCTTAATGCCGACCTAAAACTAAACCATAATACAAAAGCGACTATTAGAATAACGCCGTTAGGTGGGTTGGAAGAGATAGGCGGAAATATTACGATTATCGAGACGCAAAATAGCGCAATTCTTGTGGATGTAGGGATGAGCTTTCCCGATGACGATATGCACGGGGTCGATATTTTGATCCCTGACTTTTCGTATCTTAGGTCAATCAAGCATAAAATTGCAGGCGTAGTGATTACCCATGCCCATGAGGATCACATCGGTGCAGTTCCTTATCTTTTTAGAGAGATGCAGGTTCCACTATACGGCACTCCTCTCCCTCTCGGTATGATAGGCAATAAGTTTGACGAACACAAAATGACCGAATACAAAAAGTATTTTAGGGCGGTCGAAAAAAGAAAACAGATTAAAATCGGCGATTTTGAGGTAGAGTGGATGCATGTTACCCACTCGGTTATTGACGCATCGAGCCTCGCTATTACCTCGGAGGCCGGAACGATAATTCATACGGGAGACTTCAAAATAGATCATACGCCAATCGACGGATATCCAACCGATTTGCATAGATTTGCATACTACGGAGAGAGAGGCGTATTGTGTCTATTGTCAGACTCTACAAACTCTATGAGAAGCGGCGTAACATTGTCTGAGAGTACCGTAGGGCCTACTTTTGATACGATTTTCTCCCGCTCAAAGGGGAGGGTGATTATGTCTACCTTCTCATCGAATATCCACAGGGTGTATCAGGCTATCGAGATGGGGATAAAATACAATAGAAAAGTTGCAATAATCGGCAGATCCATGGAGAGAAACCTAGAGGTTGCAATGAATCTAGGGTATATCAAGCTTCCGTTTGGGATTTTTATCGATGCGGCAGAGGTTGCGAAATATCCGGATAACGAAATCTTGATCATTACGACCGGTTCTCAGGGGGAGACCATGAGCGCCCTATACAGAATGGCTGTTAACGAACATAGACACATAAAGCTAAAGCCTTCAGATATGGTTATCCTGTCATCAAGTGCGATTCCGGGCAATGAGGGTAGCGTCTCTACTGTCTTAAACTATATCCTAAAAGCCGGAGCAAACGTAGCCTATAAGGATTTTTCCGATATTCACGTATCTGGACACGGTGCGCAAGAGGAGCAAAAACTAATGCTTCGTCTTGTAAAACCTAAGTACTTTTTGCCTATTCACGGTGAGTATCAACACGTTGCTAAACACAAAGAGACCGCCATCGCTTGCGGGGTTGACGAGAGAAATATCATACTTATGGAAGACGGCGATCAGATAGAGCTAAATGCTAGAGGGATGAGAAAAGTAAAAACCGTTAAAAGCGGAAAGGTGTATATCGACAACCAAAGAAACAACCAAATCGAAGAAGACGTTGTCATGGATAGGCAGGAGTTGGCTGAAAACGGCATCGTTATTATCGTTGCATTTGTCGATAAGCAAAATAAAGCTCTGATAGAAAAACCGAAAATATCTAGCTTTGGCCTTGTCTCAGATAGGGATGATAGACACTTCTCCGAGGAGATGGAAAACGTCTTAAACAGCTTTTTACAAAATGCAAATAAAGATCTTATAGACAACAAACGTGCGCTAGAGCATGAGATAAGACAAGTGCTTAAAAAACACATCTTTAGGGCATTAAAAAAATATCCGGTAATTGTTCCGACTATTTTTGTCCAATAAGTAAAATGAAGTTTCCGGATTAAAATGCAAAAACATCTCGATATCGCAATAGAGGTTTTATCTTTGGAGGCCTCTGAGCTAATTGCGTGCTCAAAGCGTCTGGGGGAGGAGTTTGATAGAGCCGTTGAGGCGATATATGCGCTAGATGGAAAGTTGGTCATTATAGGTGTCGGCAAATCCGGCCTTGTAGGGGCGAAAATAGCCGCTACGATGGCAAGTACCGGAACACCTAGTTTTTTTATCCATCCAACCGAAGCTATGCACGGTGATCTCGGGATGATAGAGAAAAAAGACGGAATTTTGGCGATTAGCTATAGCGGGGAGAGCGAAGAGCTGGTTGCGATACTCCCGCATCTCAAACGACATGGAGTTTCCATCATAGGGATGAGCTCCAACACTAGTTCGACTCTGGCCGCTTTTAGTGACATACATCTTGATATCTCGGTCTCAAAAGAGGCTTGTCCGCTAAATGTTGCCCCTACTAGCTCTACTACACTCACTATGGCGATTGGGGATGCATTAGCGATGGCGCTGATGAAAAAAAAGAATTTCCAAAAAGAGGATTTTGCATATTTTCATCCTGGCGGTAGCCTTGGAAAGAGGCTGTTTGTAAAAGTCTCAGATTTGATGAGAAAAGAGGGGCTTCCGATTGTTTCATGTGAAACAATTTTGAAAGATGCTATTATCTCAATGAGCGAAGGGAAATTGGGGACGGTTATCTTTGAAAAAGAGGGTGTAATCGTTGGGGTTTTAAGCGATGGAGACCTCAGAAGGGCGCTTATGAATGATGGATTTGATATTAACAACTCAGCTTTCAAGTACGCAACAAAAAATCCGTCGATAGTTTATGATGAAAATATGCTGGCAGTAGAGGCATTAGGTCTAATAGAAGAGAAAAAAATCCAGTTGCTGTTAGTGGCGGATGAGCAAAAAAAACTCAAAGGGATTTTGCATATACACGACCTGGTGGAGGCCGGAATAAAAAAATGAGAAAAGCGGCAGAAATAATCAGACTAAACAAATTAGTAGCGATGAGGGGCGGAGTATCGAGAAGAGAGGCCGATGAGCTAATCAAAAACGGTTTTGTAAAGGTTGAGGGAGAGGTGAGCGACAATCCGGCATTGCAATTCTATGAAGATATTGATCTGGCGCTAAAAAATAGACGACTTGACAGGGTAAATAATTTTTTTACCGCTATTGTTTACAACAAACCAAAAGGGGAGTTGGTAGCAAAATCGGATCCTAGAGGGAGAAAAACCGTTTATGACTCCCTTGGCGGTGAATTCAAGAAATTTATCCCTGTAGGCAGGCTTGACTTTGCATCCGAAGGGGTCTTGATATTGACAGATTCCGCTGAGGTGGCAACAGCGCTGATGAATTCCGATTTGGAGAGGACATACAACGTCAAAATTAGCGGCGATGTCACAAAGGGGATGGAAGATGCTATGCTAGAGGGGATAGAGCTAAGAAACTCAAAAGTTGGGGCGCACGACAAAAGTAAACCTGTAAATATGAAAATAAAACCGTTTATAGGGTATAAACTCATAAAAAACGCACCAAATTATTCTAAACTTAGCGTAAAAATTTCAGAAGGACAAAATAGGGAGTTACGACGATTTTTTGCCCACTTTAAAAGAGATGTAGTTGACCTAAAAAGGGTTGGATACGGATTTATCAGCCTAAACGCGTTACCGACCGGAAAAACTAGATATTTCACAAAACAAGAGTATAAAGAATTAAAAGAATTTATGAAAAAGGGTACAGATGTTAAAAAAGCTTAACTATAAAACAAAACATAAAAGTGAGATGATTCAAATAACAAACGACATTAAAGAGCTTGTTATAAAATCCGGGATAAAAGACGGTGTAGCCGTAGTATTTACACCGCATACGACCGCAAGCGTATTTTTGTTTGAAAATAACGATCCGAATCTATCAAGAGATTTTCTAAAAAAAATGGGCGAGCTAGTCCCCGCCGATGCCAAATATGCACATATCGGAGATAATGCGGCGGCACACATCAAATCTGGTCTTAACGGTGCAAGCATAAACCTTTTAATAGAGGATGCAACGGTGATTTTGGGGCAATGGCAAGGTGTATATTTGGCCGATTTTGACGGCCCTAGGGAGAGAGAAGTCTATCTAAAGATAATCGGTTGAAAGTAGCGATCATCGGCGGGGGTATCTCAGGTCTCTCTACCGCCTTTTATATCAAAAGGTTATCGCCGACATCGCAAATAACTGTCTACGAAAAAGAAAACAGATTTGGCGGAAAGCTCCAGACGGATAAAAAAACTGGATTTTCCGTAGATTCTACCGCAATCGGGATAAATACCGCAGATAGCGAAGTTGGTAGCTTTTTGGCTGAGTTCAACGTCGGGGTCTTGGAGCAATCCGAAGTCTCAAAAGCCAAATTTATTTTTGACAAAAAAAAGCTTTTCAAATTCCCGTCCACTACAAAAGAACTTTTCTCTTCTGGTTTTTTGACGATCGCACAAAAAATTACACTTTTTTTTGAAAAATTCAGAGGGGTTTCAAGGGCAAAAAAAGATGAGAGTCTCTATGAATTCGGGCTTAGACGATTCGGCAAAGGTTTTACGGAGAGTGTTTTGGATGCTTATGCTACAGCGATGTATGCGGCAATACCGGATAAACTCTCGGTGGAGTCGGCATTTGGAAAGCTAAAGTTTTTGGAAAAAGAGTACGGGAGTGTGCTAAAGGGGATAAAAGATGGCGAAAAAAACATCGAAAACGGATCTTTCGTAGGCTTTGACGGTGGCATGGCATCTTTTATCGACAGTATAGCCGTTGGTTTTAGCTTTACAAAAAAACTGGACACTGAGGTTATCTCTGTTGTAAAAATCGGAGATGAATGGATTGTCGAAACGGCAGAGGGGAGAGCGGCTTACGATGCGGTAGTCCTTGCAACCCCGTCATATGTAGCGGCTAGACTCCTAAAAGAGGATTCAGAATTGGCCGAACCTCTAAAATCCATCGAATATACCCCTGTTGCCGTAGTAGCACTAGGATATGACGAGCTTGAGCACCAAATGGATGGTTTTGGATTTGTGACGACAAGACGCTCTAAAGCCCCTGTACTTGGCGTTAGTTGGGACAGTTCTATATTTGCGTCATATGCCCCTAGCGGGAAAAAACTCTTAAGGGTCTTTATTGGAGGACAAAGAGCTCCGATGAGTGCCGTAAAAGATGAAAAAGAGCTAGTAAATATAGCCACTTGGGGTGTTTTTGAGACGATGGGGGTTTATGCTGAACCATCATTTTGGGATATAGAGAGGTGGCACAAAGGGATACCGTCTTATGGGATAAACCATAAAGAGTGCGTGGATGGTATATTCGAGAAGCTAAAAGATAGAAAAGGACTTTTTTTAAACTCAAACTCTTATAGGGGTGTGAGGATAGCAGATTGTATCAAAAATTCAAAATTGACCGCCGTTAGCGTGATAGGCGGGTAGGGGATACCTACTCGCTGTTCATCATAGCCAAAAACTCTTCGTTTGTCTTCATTGTTAGCATTTTTGAGAATATAAATTTCAATGCCTCGGCTTCGTCCTTCATACTTGTATTCAGCGCCGTTCTGAGTGCCCAAACCCTTTGCAGTACTTGCGGGGCAAGGAGGAGCTCCTCTTTTCTAGTTCCGGATTTGATAAGGTCGATAGCAGGGTAGATTCTTCTGTCGGCAAGGCTTCTGCTGAGGATAATCTCCATATTGCCGGTTCCTTTGAACTCTTCAAAAATAACTTCATCCATTCTGCTTCCGGTATCAATAAGCGCTGTTGCGATTATGGTTAGGCTTCCACCCCCTTCAATATTTCTGGCGGCACCAAAAAATCTTTTCGGTTTATGGAGTGCATTGGCATCAACACCGCCGGATAGCACCTTTCCGCTTGACGGAGTTACGGTATTGTACGCTCTGGCAAGCCTTGTTATAGAGTCAAGCAGAATTACTACATCTTTACCCATCTCAACGGCTCTTTTTGCCTTTTCGATGACTAGTTCGGCCACCCTTACATGGTTTGCGGCAGGCATATCAAACGTAGAGCTATATACCTCCCCTTTTACGCACCTTTGCATATCGGTGACCTCTTCCGGCCTTTCATCGATTAGAAGTACGATAAGTTCAACCTCCGGATGGTTTGTACTGATGCCGTGCGCCATCTCTTTTAGTATTTCCGTTTTACCGCTTCTAGGAGGTGCAACGATAAGACCCCTTTGCCCTTTTCCGATAGGGGTAAAAAGGTCGATTATTCTGCCGGTTAGTTTTAGTTGTGAGTACTCAAGTTTGATTTGGGAGTTTGCGTACAAGGGTGTCAAGTTGTCAAACAACGGCCTTTTTTTGCTCTCTTCCGGCGGAAGGTAGTTTATAGCCTCTATTTTTAGGAGGGCAAAGTATCTCTCCTGCTCTTTCGGAGGTCTTACTTGTCCCGTTACTATATCTCCGTTTCTAAGGCCAAATCGTCTAATTTGGGTGTTTGAGACGTATACGTCGTTAATACTGTCAGAAATATTTGTGTCTGTTGCCCTTAAAAAGCCATATCCGTCGGTTGCAATCTCCAACATTCCGGTGAAGAGCATAAAGCCGCCTCTAGAGATCTGAGATTTTAGTATCTCAAACATCAAATCTTGTCTTTTTAGCTCGTTCGGGTTTTCAACCTCCAGTTGCGCAGCTACGGCAACTAGTTCATCCAGACTCATAGTCCTTAGATCTTCGATTTTATATCCGTCTACCGGTATATGAGTCCGTTTTTTACTAGCGGTTTTTGCAGATGGATTTTGATTTTCTTTTGTTGGAGAGTCGGACATAAAAAACCCTTTTTTGGATTGTGTTGATATAGAAGAGACCGTCATAGATATCTAAAAACTATGCGGTTAACGTTGTAGTTGGGTGATTTTAACAGCTATACCCTTAAACAGCACCGAAAAATAAGAGCGCTTTATATGCTCCCCAAGACATCACTCCGGCAAACAAACCGGCCAGCAGATCATCAACCATAACACCTGTGCCACCTTTTAGTTTTCTCTCGGCAAGACCGATGATCGATGGCTTTTTAATGTCTAGGAATCTGAAAAAAACAAATACTGTAGCAATCTGGATAAAAAGCGGGATAGCGGCAGTCATAGAGAGGGCTATCCATGTTCCGGCGACCTCGTCAAGTACTATTCTGGAGTCGTCGTGCTCCCCGCCGTTTGCTTCAAATTTGTTAATCTCTCTAATTGATATGACCGTCAGCAAAAGGGCGGCTAAAAAAAGTGTAGCCGGAGATAGAAAATAGAGTATTGCAAGTCCGGCCGGAATAGCACCGATGGTTCCCATAGTGCCGGGAGCCCATTTTGAGAGACCGAAACCAAAAAATGAGAGAAAAAATAGTCTTTTATCCAAAACCAAAACCTTTTGTTTAAATCATCATAAGCTTTTCCAAGGGCTTTGCCCGTTTAACACCATCCACCCTCTCCCGCAAAGCGGGTAGCTTCAGAGGGTTGCAAGGGGTGGCTACACCCCTGCTGCAAAAAAGGGCTTTGCCCGTTTTTGCATCTATTTCTATGTCAGCGAAGTAGTCTGATACAGTGCCATGAGTTCGTTATAAAACTCTTTTTCGGAGTGCTCTTCGATAAGACCGCTATTTGTGATTAGGTCGTTATATAGTTTTCCTAGATTTTTAAATCTGCTAGGGAACATTTTGGATAGATAAATTGCCGAAATATCTTTTCGCATTAGTATTGCGGGTGGGAGAAGCCCTGTTTTTAGAAGTTGCAAAAGCGATTCGGCGTTGTAGTTTATGTGGTGGTGCATTCCGTGCGGACAAGAGCGTTGCGTCACTAGTGTCTTGCAAACATTGCAATAAACAAAAAAGTTTGATATCTCTATTCTTAAATCCACCCCTACGAATGAGTCAAATATACTTTTTATCTCATGGCTCTCATAGTACATGCCTAGACCGGCATGATTTGCCCCTATTACCATACTGTCACATCCAAAATTTTGGATAGCGATAGCATCTAATAGCAACTCATTGGTGCCTGCGAATAAATAGGTATTCTCAAACGGGACGACTACTATCCGATCAGACGGGAGGTATGCTTTTATAAGGTATTCCAAAGCCTCAAGTCTAAGAGAGTAGGGCATATCGTCTTGGGAGTACGGCTTTGACAAAAAGATAACGACTAGATCGTTTTTTTCCAGAGTCAGTCTAATCAGTCTCTCATGAGCTCTGTTTAGTGGCCTTGCCGCCATTACTATACCGGCTACGCTTCTAGCTTCTATCCGTTCTTTCGCCTCTTTGATTTTCTCTTTTGCAGCCCTAACATCATCAAACTCTATTTCGTATTTGCCGCTGACGGCATACTTGCCAAGTCTGTTTATCGTGTTTATAACACCCGGATGGGAAAGGTCTTTTGTATCGTATATTTTCTCAACCCTTGATAACGGGTCAATCTCAAATACCTCTTCGACATCCAGATGCCCCACTACCTTGTGGTTTTCTACCAGATTGATACTCTCTCCGGTTTTTAGGGTTTTTAGGACATCGGCGTTACGTTTGCCGCTTGGAGCCAGTATAAATGAAAAAGGGAAGCTTTTGTTTTTGTATTTTAGGGTTTCATCCACGTTTTTTGCTTCGATACCACCCATTAGCCCCTCAACCGGGGATAGGATCCCCTCTTTGACCAAAGAGAGGGATGCTACCGCCTCTTTGTCTATAAAGAGAGACTTATTTCTTTTTGTAGATGCCATGTTTTTTTCTTTTTTCCCATAGAGACTTTCTGGAGATTCCCAGTTTTTTAGATAGTTCAACGTCGGGGTATTTGTCTTGGAAGCTAACGAGGATGTTTTTTACATAATCTTCGATCGTGAGTATTTCGCCGCCGCCACCGACGAATCCCTCTTCCCCTTCGAGTTCTATTATAGCTCCGTCAAACTCTTCCGGCGGTTCTGTGGATGAGAATACTACAAATTTTGACTTGACGGCATCCAGAAAAATCCGTTTTTCCGCTTTTTTTAAAGACTCAAAACCCACAGCGTAGATTATTGATTTATTGTCGTGTTCCAAAAATATTTTTTCGTCAAACTCTTTTGAGAGTGATACAAACTCTAATCTCATGGATTTTAAAGAGGCAATCTTAAAAGCCGTTGCGTCCATTTTCTTTTGGGACGACGAGAAAAGTGCCCTTGGAAGCTCTATCTTTTTTGAAATTTCCGGAATATCATACGAGGCAAACGAGTTCGATAGGTATTTTTTGAACGAATCGTTCTCTTTTAGGAGCCTTTCATATTCGAGATAGTGATTTATCTTTTTTATTAGCTCTTCTATCATGAACGGTTTTAGGATATAGTCTTTTGCACCTGCTTTGAGCGGTGCCGATACGGTGTCGTTGTTGATGTAGTTTACCATGAGGATAATGATCGAGGCTTTGTGGCACTCTATAACCGGCATAAAATTTTGGCTTCCCATCGATGTAGAGAGGAGTATAACGTCAAAAAATTCCTCTTTTATGGCGTCTTTAGGGCTGGCGGCAATTTCGCAAATGTAGCCGTTTTCTATTAGCTTGTTAGCTATACTCTGGGCGAGATACATTTCGTTTTCTACGATTAAAATCTTCAAACGCAAGTCCAATCAAAAAATTTTAGGGAAGCCGTACTTAACACCGCCACACCCTCTCCTCTTCCTACATATCCCATTTTTTCGGATGTAGTCGCCTTTATACAAAGCTTATAAGGGGGAATCTGCAATATTTTTGCTAAGTTTATCTTAATTTCGTTTTTGTATCGTGACAGCCTCGGTCTCTCCGCTATTACCGATACATCTACATTATTTATCTCAAATCCGACACCTCTAACTAAAGAGAGAACCCTTTTTAGCAAAACGGTTGAGTCCGCATTTTTATAGGCCTCGTCGGTATCCGGAAAAAACTCTCCGATATCGCCTAGTCCGGCCGCCCCCAGTAGGGCGTCTATTATGGAGTGGATGAGAACGTCTCCGTCGGAGTGAGCCTTAAAGCCGTCCCCGTCTATCGCTACCCCGCCCAAAACACACTGTTTTGCGCTGATTCCCAGTCGTTGATGTGCGTCGCTGTAACCTTTGGGACGGTATTGTCCGCAAAAGCAGTGTGTGGTGAAAATGGCCAGGTTGGCATCGTCGATACCTCGACGGAAAGGTACGGCTACCGACGAAGATGCCGGGACTATGCGCCGGGAACGAACTCGGAAGGCACAGCGTTGTCGCTCGGGATCATCGCGTAGTCTCCGTCAGCAAGACCCACCGCAGCGTCGGCGACGTGGACGATCCCACCTCGCCGCGTTGCAAGACCTAGACGCCCAGCCGCAGCCAAGGCAGCTGGAAAATCGGGACTGCCGCTTGATTTCGTCGGCTCGTAAACCGCTGCCCACTCAAAGACACCGCCAGCTTTTCCGCCGTCGCGGGCGACTCCCTCGGCAAACAGCCTAGCTGCATCAAACGTCCCGGTATTCGCGCCGCTGAGGTAAACAAAAGCCCGCCACCGACCCATTACAGACGACTCAGCGACAGCCGCAGGAAAGTAAACTCGGTACGTTTGGCTCGTCGCTGTGCCTCGTAGCTTCCCGTAGACCACGTACAACTGCCCCGACGGTGCTTGCAGACCTATAGCCGTGTCGACATTGTCGCTGGTAGT
>ERZ650300.706-NODE-706-length-20162-cov-7.258616_pt1 | contig 20162 bp, 15 predicted proteins | sample MGYA00376236_ERZ650300 | MGnify/ENA primary metagenome ERZ650300 (study PRJEB26733, sample SAMN07839303) | wastewater metagenome | biome: urban; feature: wastewater treatment plant; material: waste water | place: USA: North Carolina | collected 2016-04-28 ...
CCGGCCAGGTTTCCTTGATGCCACGCCAGCCGTCCATCATGGCGACGAGCCAGAAGGGCACGATCACCGACAGCAGCGGAAGCTGGCGGCCGGCCATCTGCCCGATCTTGAAGGGGTCGATGCCGGTGACCTGCCCGCCGACGATGATCGGAATGCCCATCGCGCCGAAGGCCACCGGTGCGGTGTTGGCGATGAGGCACAGGCCGGCGGCGTAGAGGGGATTGAAACCCAGGCCGACCAGCAGCGCCGCGGTGATCGCCACCGGCGCGCCGAAGCCGGCCGCGCCTTCGAGAAAGGCACCAAACGAGAAGCCGACCAGCAACATCTGCAGGCGCTGGTCGTCGGTGATCGACACCACCGAGGCGCGGATGATGTCGAACTGGCCGGTCTTGACGGTGATCTTGTAGAGAAACACCGCGGCCACGATGATCCACGCGATGGGCCACAAACCATACAAGAACCCGTAGCCAGCCGAGGCCAGCGCCATCGGCACCGGCATCTTGTAGAAGAAGATGGCGACCGCCAGCGCGATGGCGACGGTGATGGTGCCGGCGATGTGCCCCTTCATGCGCAGCACGGCGAGCGCGATGAAGAAGAAAAAGATCGGCAGGGCGGCGACCAGCGAAGACAACCACAGGTTGCCCAGCGGGTCGTAAATCTGCATCCACGGTTGCATGGTGGAATCCTCCTAAGGAATGCGGTGGGTTATGGATTGGTGTGACGTGGGTTTGCTGCGTGGGGCGGCCGACGGTCGCTTGTTGTTGGCTGCGGTCCTTGTCGCCGTGTGGCCGGCGCGCCCCGGGTAAAACGGAAAAAAGGCGTTCAGCAGGTCGCCATGCGGGCGGCCTCCTGGCTGCATTCGTCGAGCAGATGGACGATGGAGCGGTAGGGAATGCCGGTGGCGTCGGTCAGGCCGATCTCGCAGGTCTGGTTGCTCGAATAGCCGCCGCAGCAGCCGGCCGGGATGTCGGCGTGCAGCTTGCGCAGGGCGTGGGCGTTGAGTTCGGGCACCGCGAAGCCGCGGTCGCCGCCGAATCCGCAGCACTTGACCTCGGCCGGCTGGACGATCTGGGTGGCGCAGGCGCGGGCCAGCGCGTTGAGCTTGGCGTCGAAGCCCATGCGGCGGGCGCTGCAGTTGAGGTGGAGCAGCACCGGTTCGGATTTCTTCTGCAAGATGAGGCGCGGCAGCAGCGCGTCGTGGGCGAACTCGACGAGGTCGAACACCGGCAGGCGTTCGGCGAGGAAGGTTTTCATGCGCAGGGTGCAGGCGCTGGCATCGAGGACGATGGGATAGCGTCCGTTGTCGCTGGCGCGGCGCAGGGCGGCTTCGAGTTCGGCCGATTTGCGGTCGGCTTCAAGGGCGAGGCCTTTGCTGGCGAAGGATTGACCGCAGCACAGGGCATCCACGCCGTCGGGCACGATGGGGGCGTAGCCGGCGCGTTCGAGTACGCGGATGACGGTGGCCGAGAGGGCGGCTTCGGGCGTATCGGCGCCGAACATGCGGCCTGCGCAGGTGGGGAAGTAGACCACTTTGTCGCCGCTGCTGGCCGTGGCGCGGCCGGCCGGCTGGGGGCGCGGCATGCCGGCCTTCCAGGCGCCGCCGGTGAGTCGGGCGAGAACCTGGGGGCCGACCACGGCTTCGGCCAGATGGCCCGCTTTGAGCGCGGTGCGGGCCAGCGCCTGGGTGGCGCCGAAGTGGTTGGCGGCAAGGTGGCCCAACCGGCGGGCGACGTTGGACAGATTCTCGCCGCGCACGGCCCGGATCAGGGTGCCGGTCTCAATGCCCACCGGACATGCGGTGGCGCACAGGCCGCAGCCGGCACAGGTGTCGAGACCCATGTAGAGATAGTCCGCACCCAACTCGCCGGGCGCTTCGCCGGCGGCCTTGCGGCGGGACAGTTCGCGCCAGCCGACGATGCGCTGGCGCGGCGACAGGGTGAGCCCGTGGGAGGGGCATTGGGGTTCGCAGAAGCCGCATTCGATGCAGCGATCCACCGGGGCGTAGAGCGCTCCGGCGGCGGGCATGGGCTTGAGGTTCCTGAGGTGGGCGGCCGGGTCGTCGTTGATGATGACGCCGGGGTTGAGCAGGCCTTCGGGGTCGAAGAGCTGCTTGATCGCGGTCATCAAGCCGTAGGCGGCGGCGCCCCATTCGAGTTCGACGAAGGGCGCCATGTTGCGGCCGGTGCCGTGTTCGGCCTTGAGCGAGCCGTCGTACTTCTCGACGAGCATCGTGCAGACCTCGTCCATGAAGGCGGCGTAGCGGGCGACTTCGGCGTCGATGCCGAAATCCTGGGTGAACACGAAATGGACGTTCCCCTCCAGGGCATGGCCGAAGATGATGGCTTCGGTGTAGCCGTGTTTGGCGAACAGCCGCTGCAGGTCGAGGCAGCAGGCGGCCAGATCGGGCACGGCGACCGCCACGTCTTCGATGATGACGGTGGTGCCGGGTTTGCGCACCGCGCCGACGGCCGGGAACGTGCCCTTGCGCACGTGCCACAGGCGCTCGATCTCGGCCGGGACGGTGGTGAAGGCGGGCGCTTCGATGAGCGCGTGGCCTTGCAGTTCGGCCAGCACCGCCGCGACGCGGGCGTCGAGTTCGGCGGCGGACGGGGCGCGGGTTTCGATGAGCAGCGCGGTGGCGCCGTCGGCAAGGGTCTTGAGCAGCGGCGGCATGCCGGGCATGTCGGCCACAGCGCGCAGCGAGGCGCGGTCGAGCAGTTCCACCGCATCCACCGGCCGGGCCTTGAGGCCGACCACGGCGCGGCAGGCGCTTTCCATGTCGGCGAAGAACACCAGCGCGCTGGCTTTGTGGGCGTAGTCGGGAACGGTGTGGTAGGTGACCTGGGCGATGAAGCCGAGCGTGCCTTCGGAACCGATCATCAGGTGGGCGAGGATGTCGACCGGATCGTCGAAATCGACGAGCGCGTTGAGGCTGTAGCCGGTGGTGTTCTTGATCTTGTATTTGGTGCGGATGCGGGCGGCGAGAGCGGCGTCGCTGCGCACGCGGTCGGCCAGTGCGGCGAGCTCGGCGAGCAGTGCGGCGTGGTTGACGCGGAAGGCGGTCACGCTGGCGACGTCGCCGGTGTCGAGCAGGGTGCCGTCGGCCAGCAGCACGCGCATGGCGGCCAGCGTGTTGTAGCTGTTCTGGGCGGTGCCGCAGCACATGCCGGAACTGTTGTTGGCGGCGATGCCGCCGATCTTGGCGGCGTTGATCGAGGCTGGGTCGGGGCCGATCTTGCGGCCCAGCGGGGCGAGGCGGCGATTGACTTCGGCGCCGACGATGGCCGGGCCGACCGCGACGCGGGTGCCGTCCGCGGCGACGGTGCAGGTGGCGAAGCCTTCGCCAAGCAAGACCAGCAGGCCGTCGGTGACGGCCTGGCCGCACAGGCTGGTGCCGGCGGCACGGAAGGTGACCGGACGGCCGTGGCGGCGGGCGAGATCGACCGTGTCGCGCACTTCGGCTTCGTCGTCGACGACGGCGATCGCCTCGGGAATCAGGCGGTAGAAGCTGCCGTCGGTGCCGTAGGCGAGGCGGCGCAGTTCGTCGGTAATCACGCGTTCGGCGGGAAGCCGTTGGCGCAGGGCGTCGATCAGTGCGGACATGACGAGTCCTCCCGTGAAGGATGAGGTTTGGATTCGGGGGTGGGCATGTAGGGGCGACTTCAGTCGCCCGCAGACCTTGAACGAAGGATCGACCTTCATTCGACCGGCCGTGGGCGACTGAAGTCGCCCCTACATCAGGCGGCCGGCGCTATCTTCGGTCTTTGACCATGTCCCTCAACCTGCGCGGTGCGGGGGTGAGCGGCGTTCGCGCGGCGGTCCAGCCGGCTTGCTTCGAGGGCGCGAACATCCGGAAGCGGGTCGCCAGCCAGCTGAAGACCCGGTAGCTGCCGGGGCGGCCATAGACCCGCGCCCACATGCGCCACACAAAGGTGGTGAGCGCGCTGTAGCCGGCGCCCTGGCCGACCATCGCAGGCTTGGCGTGGGGTGCGCTCTGGGCCTCTTCGCGCAGGCGGATGAGCAGTTCGGGGATCGGGATTTTCACCGGGCAGACTTCGCCGCAGGCGCCGCACAGGGTGGAAACCGTGGGCAGCAGGTGGGTTTCTTCAAGGCCCATCATGTGCGGCGAGACGATCTTGCCGATTGGGCCGGGGTAGGTGGTGCCGTAGGCGTGGCCGCCGATGCGGGTGTAGACCGGGCAGTGGTTCATGCAGGCGCCGCAGCGGATGCACTGCAGGGTCTTGCGCAGCTCTTCGTCCCGGTAAGCCTGGCTGCGGCCGTTGTCGAGCAGCACTAGGTGCACCTCGTCCGGGCCGTCCAGCTCCCCTGCCCGGCGCGGGCCGCTGATGACGTTGAAGTAGGTGGTGATGGCCTGGCCGGTGGCCGAGCGGGTCAGGGCGCTGTAAAGGGGCGGCACGTCGGATAAGCACTCCACCACCTTCTCGATGCCGGTGATGGCCACGTGCACTTTCGGCACCGTGGTGCACATGCGCCCGTTGCCCTCGTTCTCGACGAGACACAGGCTGCCGGTCTCGGCCACCGCGAAGTTGACGCCGGAGAGCCCCATGCCGGCGCGGCGAAACTCTTCGCGCAGGGCCCGCCGCCCGGTCTGGATCAGGGCGTCCACGTCCGTGGTGGGGGTGAAGCCTTCCAGGTTGCTTGCGAAGGTGTCGCTCACCTCCTGCTTGTTCTTGTGGATGGCGGGCATGATGATGTGGGACGGGGTGTCGCCGTCGAGCTGGACGATAAACTCCCCCATGTCGCTCTCAAGGCAGCGGATGCCGTGGCGCGCCATCTCGTGGTTGAACCCCACCTCCTCGCTCACCATGGACTTGCCCTTGACGATGCTGCTCACCCCGTGTTGCTGGGCGATGCCGAGGATGATGGCGTTGGCCTCGGCCGGCGTCTGGGCCCAGTGCACCCGGATGCCGTTGCGCTCGCAGTTGGCTTCGAGCTGCTCCAGCAGTTCCGGCAGGCGCGAGAGACAGCGCTGGCGAATTTGCTCCGCCGCATCGCGCACCGCCGCTTCTTCCTGCGGGTCGGCGAAGGCATCCCGGCGCTTGGCGCGCAGGTAATCCATGGCGCCGCGAAAATTCTGGCGCAGCACGGGGTCGGCCAGGGCCGCCTCGGCCTGGGGATGGAAGCGGCGCGGCGAATACTTGGCGTGATCAGACATGGGGCTGGGCCTCTTTGGTATGAGCCAAATCGCTAACAGCGGCGCCGTTATGAGCTATTTCGTCACTGTCGGGGCGGCTGTGGGCGAGCAGGAAGCTCGCCAGGTGGGTGGCAGGCAAGATCCTGCCCTGATAGGCCAGGGATCCCTTGATGTTCAAGAGGCACCCCCAGTCGGCGCTCACCAGGGTGTCGGCGCCGGTGGCCAGCAGGTGGCGGGTCTTGTCCTCCACCATGGCCTGGCTGATGTGGGGATGGCGCACCGAGAAGGTGCCGCCAAAGCCGCAGCACTCGCTCTCGTAGGCCTGCTCATGCAAGGTGACCCCATCGAGCTGGCCCAGCAGGGCACGGGCCCGGCTGTGTACCTGCATCTCGCGCCGGGCCGAGCAGGAGGTGTGCATGACGATGCTCGCCCTCCCCACCCCGTGCCAGCGCACCCGGCAGACCTGGGCCAGAAACTCGGTGAGCTCGAACACCCGCTCGCAAAACGCCGCCACCTCGCGGCTCTCGGGGAAGAGGCGGCGGTAGTGGTGGTGCATCATGCCGCCGCAGGAGCCCGACAGCACCACCACCGGCCAGGGCTCGGGGAAGAGCGCCATCTGGCTTTGCGCCACCTTGCGCGCCTCCTCCTCGTGACCCGAGGTGTAGGCCGGCTGCCCGCAGCAGGTCTGTTTCTCGACAAAGTGCACCCTTATCCCTTCCCGCTCGATCAGGGCGATGGCATCGAGCCCCGCCACCGGGTCGAACAGGTCCACCAGACAGGTGGCGTAGAGATAGACATCGGCCGGCTTGGCCGGGTAGACCCGCATTACCTTCATCACTTGCTCTCCTTACTTGAGCTGCAGCAGTGCGTCCGAGATGTGGAAGCTGTACATGAGCGCCAGCCCGATAAGGCCGGTGACCAGCAGGTAGTAGAGGGTCGGCAGCGCCGTCTTGCGCAGCGTCGCCCCCTCACGGCCGAGCAGCCCCACGGTGGCCGAGGCCGCCACCACGTTGTGAATGGCGATCATGTTGCCCGCAGCCGCGCCGACTGCCTGCAGGGCCAGCATGGCGGCGGTGGAGACCCCCAGGGTCTGGGCCACCTCGAACTGGAACTGGCTGAACATCATGTTCGATACCGTGTTGGAGCCGGCGATAAAGGCCCCCAGCGCGCCGATGGTGGCGCTGAGCGCCGGGAAGAACTCCCCCACCAGCCCGGCGGCAAAGTTGGCGGTGGTCACCGGCATGCTGGCGAGATCCGCCCCGTTGACGCCGGAGTTGATGAAGATGCGCACCATGGGCACGGTGAAGATGAGCACGAAACCGGCGCCGATCAGGGTGCGGCTGGACTCCCCCAATGCCCGACCGAAGGGGGCGAGGGAGCGCGACTGCAGCCAGGTGGCGAGCAGGGCGCAAAGTACCAGCAGGCCCCCCGGCAGGTAGAGCGGCTCAATGGACGCGCTGACCCCCTTCTCCCCCAAGAGGTCTGTGAAGGCGAGGCTCACCGACAAGAGGCTTGCCTTGAACTCCGGGCTCACCCGGCTCGCCACCAACAGGAGCGCCAGCGCCACATAGGGGAGCCAGGCCAGCATGAGCGACATGGGGCGACCGGCGGCCTCTTTGAGATCGAGCTTCAAGGAGCCCAGCCACTCGGCGGGCCACTCGTTCTCGGGGGCGAAATCCCAGGAGTTCTTGGGCACCAGAAAACCGGCTCGCGCCGCCGTCACCACCAGGGCCAGCCCCACCAGACCGCCGATGAGGGACGGGAACTCGGGGCCGAGCAGCATGCCGGTGAGGGCATAGGGGACGGTGAAGGCGAGCCCGGCGAAAATCGCGAAGGGCAGGATGGAGAGCCCCTCGGTCCAGCTGCGGTTGCGGCCGAAGAAGCGGGTCAGCATCATCACCATCAGCACCGGCATCAGGGTGCCGACGGTGGCGTGAATGAGGGCCACGTTGGTGGTCACCTGCTGCAAATAGATGTCCCAGCTGCTGCCACCGGCGCTCAGGGTCTGGCCGATGGCCTGGTTATCCAGCCCCTTGTTGATGCCCACCAGGATGGGGGTGCCCACCGCGCCGAACGACACCGGGGTGGACTGGATCATCATGCCGAGCAGCACGGCGGCCAGCGCCGGAAAGCCGATGGCCACCAGCAGCGGCGCGGCGATGGCGGCCGGGGTGCCAAAACCCGAGGCCCCTTCGATAAAGGCGCCGAAGCACCAGGCGATGATGATGGCCTGGATGCGCCTGTCCGGCGAGATGTTGGTAAAACCGCCGCGAATGGCGGTGATGGCGCCGGTGTGTTTGAGGGTGTTGAGCATCAGGATGGCGCCGAACACGATCCAGAGCACGGTCACCGTGATCACCAGCCCCTGCAGGGTGGAGGCGAAGACCCGGGTCGGGCTCATCTGCCAGCCCCAGAGGGCGATGAACACGGTCAACAGGAAGGCGACGGGCATGGCGCGCTTGGCGGGCCAGTTGAGGCCGACCAGCAGCACGGCGGCCACCAGGATCGGCGAGAAGGCCACCAGGGCCAGCAGGGTGTCTGTCATCATTGCGTCCTTGTCCAGAGGGGTGCAGAGGCGCACCTTGTTGTTGTTTTGTTAAGCGGACGTGACCTTACCCTGTTCCTTTTTCGCGATATATGGAAATAATGAACAACATTCGTTCCAAAAGTTGATCAATATGGCCAGTACCGACGACCTCATCCTCTTCGCCCAGGTGGTGGAGGCAGGCTCCTTCAGCAAGGTGGCTGAGCAAAATTCCATTACAAATTCAGTGGTTAGCAAACGGATCGGACGCCTTGAGGAAGAACTCGGGGTGCAGTTGCTCTATCGCACCACCCGCCGGCTCACCCTGAGCGAGGCAGGCAAGGAGCTCTATCAGGGTGCGAAAAATGTGAAGGCCGCCGCACTGGACGCCTTCGACGCGGTGGCGGGATTTGGTGAAAAGGTGAGCGGTCATGTGCGGATGTCGGTGCCCACCATCTCGGGGGAGCTCTTGCTCGCCGATGCGGTGGCCGATTTTTGCCAGCAGCACCCGGGGCTCACGGTGGAGATGTCGCTGGACAACCGCTTCGTCAACCTGGTGGAAGAGGGGTTCGATCTGGTCATTCGCACCGGCTATCTGGATGACTCGAGCCTGATTGCCCGCCACATTCTCGACTCCCAGTGGGTCATCTGCGCCGCCCCCGCCTATGTGCGCCGCTTCGGGGCGCCGCGGGAGCCGTCGGATTTGCTCACCCACAACTGCCTGCGCTACGCCTACCAGAGCACGGGGGCCTCGGAGTGGGCCTTCAAGGGGGAAGAGGGCAACTATCTGGTGTCGGTGTCGGGGAGCTTTTCAACCGACAACGCCGGCGCCCTGCGCAAGGCGGCGCTGGGGGGGCGCGGCATCGTCTATGTGCCGCGCTGTCTGGTCTATCACGACCTGATGCAGGGGGATCTGGTGGACCTGTTTCCCGATCAGGTGGGCAAGAAGCTCGGCATCTACGCCGTCTACCCCTTCACCCGCCAGCCGCCGCGCAAGATAAGGCTGCTCATCGAGCACATCCGCCAGCGCTATCTGGAGATTGGCCACTACTTCCTCTGAGGCCCTTGTCGGGCCTCAGAGGGCGGATGACGCCGCCTGACGGGAGAGAAACGCCAGGGACTGGCGGTTGAAGTGATCCGGCTGCTCCACGTTGCAGACGTGGCCGCACTTTTCGATGATTTCGAGGCGGCTGTAAGGGTCGCGGGCCACCTGCTCGCGCACCGGGGCGAGGAACATGTGATCCTCCTCCCCCATCACGTAGAGGGTGGGAATGGGCAGGGCCCGCTCGCGAAAGTAGCGCATCAGGGGGTTCACCTCGGTGGCGAGACGGAACCAGCGCTTGAACTCCTTCTGGCACAGCTTTCTGGCCTCGCGCACGAAGAGGTTGCGGGACTCCTGATGGTGCTGGCGCGGCATGATGATGAAGGCGAACAGGCGGTAGAGCCACATGTAGGGCAGGAAGTGCTGGCCGAGGCGGCCAAGCTGCACCAGCACCCGGGAGCGGATGTCGAGACGCAGTATGGCACCGCCGAGCACCATGCTCTTGACCCGCTCGGGGCGAAGCTCCGCCAGGTGGCGGATGAGGATGGTGCCAAGGGAGATGCCGACAAAATGGGCGTGGGGGATGCGCAGGTGATCCAGCAGGCGCAGGATGTCCTCGGTCACGGCCCGAAAGCTGTAGTGCCCCTTTACCACCTGCTGCAGCTGGTTGGACTGGCCGTGACCGCGAAGGTCCAGCAGCAGCACGTTGAAGTGCTCCCGGTAGGCCCGCAACTGCTTGAACCAGATGGAGGAGCTGCCGCCCGCACCGTGCACGAACACCACCCAATCCCGATCGGGACCCAGTTCAAAGGTCTTGTGGTACAACATCTCATGGGCTCCCGGGGTGATGGGGGGTATACTCGGCGCGCATATTAACAGAAGGCTCACCCCGGTGAACATGCTTCCACCATGATCGGACCAGCCTGGAGTCCCCATGACCCTCGTTCAATTGCGTGAATTTTTGCTCAGCCAGCCCGGCGCCACCGAGGACACCCCCTTCGGCCCGGAGATCCTGGTCTACCGCATCGCCGGCAAGATGTTTGCCCTGGTGGACTGGCAGGCGGAGCCCCTCTCCATCAACCTGAAGTGCGAACCCGAGCTCGCCCTGCTGCTGCGGGAGATCCACCCCGAGGTGAAACCGGGCTGGCACATGAACAAGCAGCACTGGAATACGGTGACCCTGAGTGAAGGCCTGTCTGACGATCTCTGGCAGGGCTGGATAGTCCACTCCTATGAGCGGGTGGTGGCGGGTCTGCCCAGGGCGAAGCGGCCCCAGGCCCCCCGCGCGACCATCAGGGAGGGTTGATCCATGCCGTCTCTTTCTTCTCCTCGCATCGTCCCCCTCGAGGAGGCGCACATACCAAGGCTGCTGGATCTGTTCGAGCAGTCGGTACGCCGCCTGGGGCCTGCACACTACAGCCCGGAGCAGGTGGAGCAGTGGGCCAGGGGCGCCCATCACCCGGGGCTTGCCAGCCAGTTGCGCGAGCACCATGGCTGGGTCATCGAGCAAGACGATGTGCCCCTTGGCTTTGCCACCCTGAGCGATGACGGTCATCTCAGCCTGCTCTACGTGAGCGCGGATCATCCGCGCCAGGGGCTCGGCACCCTGCTGCTGGAGCGGGTGCTGGCAGCCGCCAGCCAGATGGGGCTTGGCAGCCTCACCACGGAGGCGAGCGCCTTCAGCCTCGCTCTCTTCCTGCGTCACGGCTTCCTGCTGACCGGATTGGAGACGGTGGAGCGCGGCGGTGTCCAATTTATCCGCCATCGGCTCCACTGCCGCTTGCCATGACGGGTTCAGCCACTAAAATACGCACCATTTCCCCAAGGCAATGAAGAAAGGGCAGCCATCATGGTGGTAGAGAGCGACGGTTACATTGCGCTGATCGAGTATCTGGTAGAGAGTCTGGGTCTGTTCGAGAGCCAGCAACAAGGCGGCGGCGCCCAGACCATCGAGGATCTGGTGAGCAGCCGGGTGGCCGACAACCTGATGGCCATCTGCGAGCAGAACCCCCAGCTCGACCCCAAGGTGCGCTTCCTGATCATGCAGGAAGCCGATGCCGTGGTCGCCGACCTGGAAGAGGTGCTCTCCGCCGTCTGGTTGTCCGCCCCCAGCGAAGCCCAGCAAGCCTTCCTCATCGAGTTCATCGACCTCATCAAGAACCTGTTCGACAGCACCATCAGCTGACCCCCCCCCTGCCGTGACGGCAAGGGGACGAGATGCAATGAGGCGAGGAGTGAGGCGGGACGCCCAATGAAAAGGGCCGCCTCATCGGGCAGCCCTGCTTGCTAGCATTGTCAATTCATCGCGCTTGTCAGAGTAATGAATTTCGGGGCAAAAAAATGTGTCTGGTCTTGGCAACCATCCGTGGTCGCTACCCTGTTGGTCAGCCAGGGTTCAGTTTAGTTCCCCACCTGACGCATTTTTTTCAATTATTTTTCATCACAATGACACGGGGGCCTGATGGCCCCCGTGGTATGCAATGACGCCTCAGCGATTCAGGCTGGGAGGCAGGCAGACGCCGATGCCCCCCAGGCCGCAATACCCCTCGGGATTCTTCTCCAGATATTGCTGGTGATAATCCTCGGCGTAATAGAAGGGCGCCAGCGGCAGAATGCGGGTGGTGATGGTGCGCCCGTCACCGCTCGCCGTCATGGCCTGCTGGTAGGCGGCCAGGCTCTGCTGGGCAATCGCCTCCTGGGTGTCGTCCCCGACGAAGATGACGGAGCGATACTGGGTGCCGATGTCGCCACCCTGGCGCATCCCCTGGGCCGGATCATGGTGTTCCCAGAACAGCTTCACGAGATCCCCATAGCTGATGACCTTGGGATCGAACACCACCTGCACCGTCTCGGCGTGGCCGGTCAGGCCGCTGCACACCTCCTTGTAGGTGGGGTTTGGCGTCAGGCCCCCCTGATAACCGGCGGCGGTGGAATAGACGCCGGGCTGCTGCCAGAACAGGCGCTCCACGCCCCAGAAACAACCCATGCCAAACCAGGCCAGCTCCATCCCCTCGGGCCAGGGGCCCTGGGTCGGGTGGCCGTTGACGGCATGCTGCTGGCCGATCGCCAGCGCTTCCCGTCGTCCCGGCAGCGCCTCTGCCGGTGAAATAATCTGCTCCATATGCCCTGTCCTTGTATAAAACCCCGCGCAATGCGGCTGACGAAAAGGAACACCGAAGATATCAGGTTATTAGCCCGGATCAACCAGGGAGCGGCCCCCGGGGCGACCCTCCCGCCCTCGCCTGCGTCTTCCCCTCCCCGCCCGCACTGGTCAAAATGGCGACAAAAAAACACCAAGTCGATATTTAGTCTTGATTTGTGAATTTATTTTCATATATTGGGCGAATTGCTGCTTTTTTATGGAATGAAACACGTGCGTGAACGCGAACCCAGCCTGGTCCATGCCTTTCGGCAATCCACCCCCTATGTCAATGTGCACCGGGGTGCCACCTTCGTCCTGATGATCGGCGGGGAAGCCATTTGTCACCCCAATTTCGCCAACATCGTCAGCGACATCGCCCTGCTGCAGACCTTGGGGATCCGCCTGGTACTGGTGTTTGGTTCGCGTCCGCAAAATGACGAGGCCCTGGCCCGCGCCGGCATCCAGGCCCAGTATCACAAGCGGATCCGGGTCACCGACGATGCCAGTTTCGCCATCATCAAGCAGGTGTGCGGCGGTCTGCAATACGACATCACCGCCCAGCTCTCCATGGGGCTCGCCAACACCCCCATGCAGGGGGCCCGCATCAGCGTGGTGAGCGGCAACTTCGTCACCGCCCAGCCGCTGGGTGTGGATGACGGCATCGACTTCTGCCACAGCGGCCGGGTGCGTCGCATCGATGTGGAGGGGATCACCCGCCAGCTGGATCAGCACGGCCTGGTGCTCATCTCCCCCATTGGCTGCTCGGTCACCGGCGAGAGCTTCAACCTGAGCTCGGAAGAGGTAGCCCGCCGGGTGGCGGTGGATCTCAAAGCCGACAAGCTCATCTGCTTCAGCAGCACCCAGGGGGTAATGGACAGGCACGGGGAGGCCATCTCCGAGCTCTTCCCCGAGCAGGCCGAAGAGCTGCTGGTGGCGCTGGAGCAGGCGGGGGAAGAGATGTCAGGCACCGCCCGCTACCTGCGCGCGGCCATCGCCTCCTGCCGGGGTGGCGTGCCCCGCTCCCACCTGGTGAGCTATCAGGACGACGGCGCCATGCTGCAGGAGCTGTTCAGCCGCGAGGGGCTGGGTACCCAGATCGTGCGCGAAAGCGCCGAGCGGGCCCGGGCCGCTACCATTGAGGACATCGGCGGCATCCTGGATCTCATCCGTCCGCTGGAAGAGGAAGGGATCCTGGTGCGCCGCTCCCGGGAGCAGCTGGAGATGGAGATAGACAAGTTCACCATCATCGAGCGGGACGGCCTCATCATCGGCTGCGCCGCGCTCTATTGCTTCATGGAAGAAGCCATGGCCGAGATGGCCTGCGTCGCCATCCACCCGGAGTATCGCAACTCCAACCGGGGAGACACCCTGATCGCCAAGGTGGCCGAACGGGCCAGGCGGCTCGGCATCCGTCGCCTGTTCGTGCTCACCACCCGCTCCATCCACTGGTTCCGGGAGCGGGGCTTCGATCCCCTGGAAGTCGAAGATCTGCCGGTGGAGCGCCAGCGCTTCTACAACTGGCAGCGTCGCTCCAAGGTTTTGTCCAAGACCATTTCGTAACTGATTGATCTTGTGCCTGGTTACCGTCAATTTTGTTCTTTTTTACGAACTCGATTGACAGTGCAATCCAGACCAAGGTATTTGTACATGCACGCCACCTGTCACAGGTGGCACCAGAAGAGGAGCGCTGCCCAGGCAGCCCAGGGGAGGACACCAGTGTCCGGTGAACTTGGGTCAGGGGGAGCAGCGCCGAGACGAGGCGAGTGACTGGACACCGCCACGTCGGCTGCGGGGGCTGAATCCCCCGGGTTGTCATCGGTAGTGGTCATCCCACACCGCGCCCCACTTGGGGCGGGTACGGGATGGGCTCTGCAGGTGGAGTGCTTCTGGCCGGGATCCTCGCGTTTTCCTGCCATTTTTTGCCTCCTCCTCTCTATTTGCCCGATGAAACCGGATTTTCACCTTGAGACAGGAGTATGCAATGAACCCGATCAACGTCGCCAAGTTTGGCGGAACCAGTGTCGCCGATGCCGCGGCCATGAACCATTGCGCCGACGTGGTGCTGGCCAATCCGGCGACCCGGGTGGTGGTGCTGAGCGCCAGCGCCGGCGTCACCAACCTGCTGGTGAGCCTGGCTCAGGGTGAACTGGACGAAGCCGGACAGGATGCCCAGCTTGCCAGGCTTGCCGACATCCAGCTGGCCATTCTGGCCGCCCTTGGCAACCCGAGCGACGTGAGCGCCCTCATCCATGCCCAGCTCGGCGACATTCGCACCATGGCCCGTCAGGCCAGTCAGCACACCGACGCCGAACTCGCCGATCGCCTCATCGCCTGCGGCGAGCTGATGTCCACCCGTCTCTTCACCGAACTCCTGCACCAGCGCGGGGTCAAGGCCCAGTGGCAGGATGCGCGCCAACTGCTGCGCACCGACAGCCGCTTTGGCAAGGCCACCGTGGATCTCGCGGCGACCCGCGCCCTCTGCCAGCAGGCGGTGGGCCCGTTGCTGGGTGACAGCCTGGTCATCACCCAGGGCTTCATCGGTGCCGACGGCGATGGTCGCACCACCACCCTCGGCCGTGGCGGCTCCGACTACAGCGCGGCCCTCCTGGCCGAGGCACTGGACGCAGGCAGCATCGAGATCTGGACCGACGTGCCCGGCATCTACACCACGGATCCCCGCCTGGTTACCCGCGCCCGCCCCATCCCCGAAATCAGCTTCGTGGAGGCGGCGGAGATGGCCACCTTCGGCGCCAAGGTGCTGCACCCGGCCACCCTGCAACCCGCGCTGCGCCAGGATATCCCGGTGTTCGTGGGCTCCGCCAAGGATCCCGCCGCCGGTGGCACCTGGATCCGCGCCACCACCCGCAGCAACCCGCTGTTCCGGGCCGTGGCCCTGCGCCGCCAACAGGTGCTGGTGACCCTGCACAGCCTCAACATGTTCCACGCCTACGGCTTCCTGGCCGAGGTGTTCGGCATCCTGGCCCGTCACCGCATCTCGGTGGATCTCATCACCACCTCCGAGGTGAGCGTCTCCCTGACCCTGGATCACACCGGCAGCCAGAGCAACGGCGAACCCATCCTGAACGACAAGGTGCTGGCGGAGCTCGGCCAGCTGTGCAAGGTGGAAGTGGAGACCGGTTTCGCCCTGGTGGCGCTCATCGGCAACCGCATGAGCGAGGCGGCCGGGGTGGGCAGCCAGGTGTTCGACGCCATCCGCGAGCACAACATCCGGATGATCTGCTACGGCGCCAGCGCCCACAACCTCTGCTTCCTGGTCAAAGAGGACGAGGCGGGCCACATCGTCAACTGCCTGCACCGGGAACTGCTCGACTGAGTCGCCCCGGCGCTGGCACACCACAAGCCTCGTCCGCCCCATCACCCGGGGCGGCCTTCCCCACTCAGCAAAGAGGGGCGCCGCGGCGCCCCTCTTGTCACTCTTCTTTCACCATCAGCTGGTGACCAGGGTGGCCCGGGTGGGCAGCAGATTGGCCCGGATCTGCTCGCGCAGCCCTCCCAGCCGTTGCAGCAACCCGGCCTGACCGAGCCCCGCTTCGTCAGGGGCCAGATTGTCCACCAGGGCCGGGAAGTGCTCCCGTACCGCCTGCTCCAGCCAGTCGAGACGGCGCAAGGTGAGCGGGCCGCAGCTCTTGCCGCTGAGGTCGTCCAGGATGTCGAGCCGATGGCTGCGGTACATGTCGCGCCACCAGTTGGCCGCCAGCGCCTCGTCGCTTGCCAGCGCCGCACTCCACTCCCCCACCAGTCCCTGCATCCGCGCCAGCACGGGGGCGCTCGCCCCCTCCCGCGACAGGTATTGCAGCTCTCCCCTGGCCCAGGCGAGGCAGAGCTCGCGCCAGCGGCGAAACAGCGGCAAGGGATCCGCCTCGTCCAGCCAGAGCCCGGAGAGGGTGCGGGTTTCCAGCCGCTCAGGCACGTGGAAGTCGGGATCGGTGAGGCCGTTGGAGTTGAACTCGTGCAGGGGATCGAAGGGCCACATGTAGCCAAAATCGAACACCGAGATATGCTGGCCGTCATCCAGCAGGTTGCCCGGGCTCGGATCCCAGTCAAACCAGCCCCAGCGGGCCAGCTCCGCCTCCACCGCCAGCATCTGCGCCAGGTTGCGCTCGCAGAGCGTGCGCACCGGCTCCCCCCGCAACCAGGGGGAGACCAGCACCCCGGCCCGGGCGGAGCCGAAACTGGTACAGACCACGTTGGAGAGGATGGTGGGGTGCAGCTCCCGCAGGCTCTCTATCTCCCGACGCCGCTCCAGCTCGGTGAGAAAGGCGGTCTTGCCGTCCACATTGGCCACCAGAGAGTCCTGGCGGCAGCGTTTCAGGCACCAGTGGTGCCCCTCCACCTTGAGATGGAACACCTCGGCGGTGAGCCCGTGACCGTAGACCTTGACGACGTCCGGGTGATCCTCGGTCAGCCGGACGAGCTGGGGCAGCGGCAGGGGGCAGTCCCGCTCCCGCCCGATCCGGATCTCTTCTTTGCTCTCCAGCATCTGGAGCAATCTGGCCTGACGCGCCGCAACTTTGGGATTCATACATGTACCTCCAACCGTTACTGAGAGACTAAACAGCGCCCCCCTCCCAGACCAGCGGCAAAGGCTCATGATGACGCTTTCATCACAGAATGAGTGCCCCTGGCGGATCGGGATCACAAATTGCTTCACAGTGCTCATCACGGAATATTCATCTTGTTGTCATCAAATTGACATCAAGGAACAAGCCACGCACCATCGGGTCAAAATAGAGGCAGTCGTCGCTGCCATGACCGCTCCAAGGATGAGCCCTTATGAATGCCCCCGTCACCGGCCACCGCCCCGCCTCCCAGCCCCTGGCCGGGCTGTTGCTGGGTCTGCTGACCGCCCTGCTGCTGCTGACCCTCGCCCTGCCGCTGCTCAACCCCGTCAGCTGGCTCGGGCGTGCCGCCCCCCTCATTCTGGGCCCGGCGGATCAGCCCATCGCGACCCTCAATCGCTACAGCCTGCTCTACAAAAGTGACAACCGGGGCTTCTATCTGGTGGTGCGCAGCCAGTGGCAACTGCTCAAACCCCTGCAGGAGGGGGACAAGGTGCGGGTGGAGCTGCTCAACGACAAAGGGGTGCGCATCGATCAGCTGAGCCAGGCGGTGGACAAGCGCCAGAAGTGCCGCAAGGAGCGCTGCACCCTGAGCCTCAACAGCGCCCTGCGCGCCCCCGACGACGCCCTGGACAGCCGCTACCAGCTGCGCATCGGCCTGCTGCTCACCGACCGGCCCGAGAGCGCCGAGTACAGCCAGATCCTGCAGACCCTGCCGGAGCGCGGGTTCAACCTCCTCTACCTGATGACCAGCCTGCTGCTGGTGCTGCTGGTGAGCGCCGCCGTGCTCAAGACCCTGCTGCCGCGGCTGCGCCGAAGCTACCGCGCCCGGGTGGCAGGCAGCCTGCTGCTCGGCAACCTCACCTTCGTGCTGCTGCACGGCTTCGTGGTGTTCAAGCTGGGGGAATTCCTGTTCTGGTCGGGCTTTCGGCCCGAGCACTACTACCTCGCCTGGGGCAGCATGGTGCTGGGCTGGAGCCTCTGCGCCCTCGCAGGCTTCAGCCTCTATATGGGGCTGCTCTTCACCGCCCTCTCGGGCATCGGGCTGCTCGCCAACTTCATGAAGATCGCCATCTACGGGGTGCCGCTGGGGGGGGACGATCTGGGCAACCTGCTGGCCCTGCTGCACATCCTGCTCGATCAGCACCCTGTGGTGCCGGTGCTCGTCGTGCTGGGGCTCCTCTTTCTGGTGTGGCGCTTCGCCCTCTCCCGCTGGATCCTGCGGGGCTTGCTGCGCACCGCCGCCGCCACCGCCGCCTTCTTCGCCCTCTGCGTGTTCGCCACCCAGACCGGCAACAAGCTGCTCGGGGCCAACATCCGCTACGTGGACAGGGCGGTGAACTACCACAGGGACATCATCCGCGCCGGCCCCGGCCTCTACCTGTTCAACCTGGTGGACGAGATGCTGCAAAGCGGCAACGTGTTTCGCTACCCCTTGCAGATCAACGAGCGCACCCCGGAGCTGAGCCTGCCCGCCCAGCCCAGGGCTCCCAGCTTCGATCTGGTGATCGTGCTGCAATACGAGTCGCTCTGGCTTGACTGGCAGGGCCGTCTCTGCGCCCCCGCCCCCACCTTGAGCCTGCCCGCCAGCGTGGCCCAATGGCGCAAGACCATCCACTCCCCCACCACGGGGGGCATGACGGTGCTGGCGGAGTTCGAGATGAACACCGGCCTGCCGGTGGGCCTGCTCAAACAGGGGGTGGTGCCCTACTACTACCTCTCGGACAAGGTGCCCGGCCTTGCGCGCAGCGCAGCCCAAAGCGGCTACCAGACCCTGTTCGCCCACCCCTATGTGGAGAAGTTCTGGGGCCGCGCCAAGGCGATCCCGGCCCTCGGCTATGAGGAGCGCTGGTTCGACACCCGCTTCACCACCCTCGAGCACAAGGGGCTCTACATCTCCGACGATGCCCTCATCGATCACCTGCTCAAACGCAGCAACCAGGACGATCAGCCCCTGTTCGCCTACGCGGTCACCATGCAGGGGCACGGCCCCTTCGACGGGGATCGCTACCGGGCCCAGCAGCGCAGCGGCGCCTGCCCGGATCAGAGCCCGGCGGATACCCAGTTGCTCAACACCTACTACACCGGGGTGGTGGATGCCATGGCCTCCCTGGAGCGGCTGCTCAAGACCCTGGACAACTCCGGCAAGCGCTACCTGGTGGTGGCCTTCGGGGATCACCAGCCCTTCCTGATGTCGGCGGGCAAGGGTATCCACGGCACCAAACCGCCACGGGATGCCAGCTACCAGATCCCCATGATGGCCTTCACCCGGGCCGGGGACGGGCTGGATCTCGCCCGCCAGTTCGGCCCGGTGCGCCAGCTCTACCAGATGGGGCAGGCCACAAGGCAACTGCTGGCGGGGGACCTCACCCCCATCCGTGACCAACCCCTGCTCCACCCGGTGCTCGGGGAGGAGAAAGGCTTCGACCCCTCCCCCCTGGTGCCGCAGATCCGCGCCAGCTTCCGGCCCGATGCATTGCCCTGATCGATTGAGACACGAGGGACACAGATCCTTGCAACACCTTCCGGGCCGATGCCCTGCCCTGATCCGCAGCGAACTAGCAGGCGACAAAGAGGTCGCCCGGGCGACCTCTATTTATGGGCGGGATGCGAGTACAGTGCCGCCTGCACCTCGCCATGTTGGTCCCGACCTGGGCTCTGCGACCCCTGACAGGTCATTTTTTGTTTAGATATATCAAACGATAACTCATTATCGAATAGCAAAATTGAACAACTTTGCCGACCTTCAGGCCCTGTGCCCCCCCATGTTCCCGCACCTTCTCCGGGCCGGGCCATTTTCTCCCTCATTCCCGGCCAGCCCAGAGCCATCGGAGCGTTCGATACGTTCAGGCCTTGAGCCCCACTCACTTGCGCCCACCTTTGCGCGTCACACCCAGCAAAAAGCCGACCTCGGGGTCGGCTTGTGACGGGGCGTTTGGCCATGCAGGGCCGGGCACTGGCGGGCTAGATCACCACGGCGGTGCCGCTGATGCTGACCATCAGCATGCTGCCGTTCTGGCCCACCACCTCGTAGTCGATGTCGATGCCCACCACGGCGTTGGCCCCCAGCGCCTGGGCACGCTCCTTGAGCTCCTCGAAGGCGATCTCCCGGGCCCGGGCCAGCTCTTTTTCGTAGGCGCCGGAGCGACCGCCGATGATGTCGCGGATGCCGGCGAACAGATCCTTGAAGATGTTGGCGCCGAGGATGGCTTCGCCCACGACGATGCCGCGGTACTCGCGAATGGTCTTGCCTTCCAGGGTGGGGGTGGTTGAGAGGATCATGAGGTCTCCTGTGAGTTGGGCTGGGTGCGCGAAGCACCGTTGCCGTCATGGTAGCAAGGCGCTGGCCAAAGCATAAGCCCGGCGTGGTCAGGGGCTTCAAGCACAGCGTCCGCCAGGTTCATCAAGGAGCCATCCATAGGGCCTGTGTCGTGCCACTTTCCCCCGCACAGCGACCTTGGGCTCCGGTGCTGGGGAGAGGGCTTCCGGGCCACGATGAAAGCGGGGCCTTGATGATGCAGACACGACGGCAGCTGCTCCGGCCCTCTACTTCTTCGCCCTCAACTACGGCAGACGTTTCTAGCGTCGCTCCACGTCGGCCATAAAAAAAGGAGAGGCAAGCCTCTCCTTTTTTGATGTTCGCAGCGGCAGCCGCCATGCACTCAGTGCAGCTTCATGCTCGGGCGCAGCACCCGGTTGATGCGGCCCACCAGCATGAT
>ERZ650300.713-NODE-713-length-20094-cov-5.478517_pt1 | contig 20094 bp, 20 predicted proteins | sample MGYA00376236_ERZ650300 | MGnify/ENA primary metagenome ERZ650300 (study PRJEB26733, sample SAMN07839303) | wastewater metagenome | biome: urban; feature: wastewater treatment plant; material: waste water | place: USA: North Carolina | collected 2016-04-28 ...
CATAAGGGAAATCTGATATCAAAATTGATATAAACCGCAGAGCGGTTTGATTTGTAGGGGGGACTTAAATTGGTATAAAAGTGCAAGTTTTAAACCATGAAGTGCGATTTTTAAACCAAAAAGTTTAAGTTAGACACCTCGAAGTACAAGTTTTAAACCACGAAGTGCAAGTTTTAAACCTAATATTTTGATAGAATATCAATTCTATTCAATAGCTGTTGGTTGTCTAAATTTCAAACAGACCAATTTGTTTTGTATTTAGAATAGAATTGTTAATGACTGCTGTCATTAGTTTGTAACATTATTTATAGCCTTAATTTTGTCATTTATTTTGGCCTTGTCAGTTAACACTTGTTTAATTTTTGTATTCGTTTGCGACATTTTTTGATTGTTACTACGAACATAATCAGCTAAATTCGTGACATCATCATAGGTCATTTGAGAAACGTTATCAAACATTTTATAGCTTGCGACTGATAGATTTTGATTATCTTTTTGATAATCTTTAACTGTTTTGTTCAGCTTTTCAATCCTTGATTTTTGCAATTTAACCGTGCCTGCTGATGATAAATTTTGGTAATATTCAGACCCATGTTTAATAAATTGCTTGTCAGTTTTTACCATACTTCCAGACAATTTTATTGTGTCAAAATTTGTACCAGATAGGATATTATTATCCTTTTTGATATTATCTTCAATAGGATTTGCGGAGACACTTAGACTGATATCAAAGTGTTTACTCTCTACTTTAGGAATGAAAATGACATAGTAGTTAGGTGTTACTTTAATATTTTTTAGCTGATATTTTTTGTTTGGGTTGTCAGTTTTTTTCGCCTTGATAAACAGCTGATTAGGATTAGAAAGGCTTCCAGTATCATAAACAAAATGAACCTCTAACGTCTTGTCAGCTGTGTGATAAATTGCATTTTCCAACATTAAATCACTACTGCCACTTGTCAATATAGACCCAATTTCAACACTAGCTGTTGTCTTTTTCCCGCCACTAACAAGATAATATATACCAGTTATAAAGAAAATAACAGCTAGTGAAACAACGCCACGTATCAACCATTTAAATTTTTTATTGTACCTTTTTTTAGGTTTTCTCATGACTTTTACTCCTTATCAGTTTTCAAAGTTTCAATACTTAAAACGATAATATCTGAGATTTTATCATCATCAACACTTACATTTAATTTTTCAACCATTGATAATTTTTCATTTGGCATGACTGGAGAAGTCTGTGTATATTTAACTTCTACATAATAATAATTTGCATTAGATACATCTCTAAAGAGTGATACGTTAGTCACTTCTTTATTAGCTAAAATTGATTTACTTGATGAAGTGAACTCATTTTTTTCCTCATAAGTCGCAATCATTTTCTTGACATTGATACTATCTAATTCAATTTGAAGACCGCTAAAAGCAGTCGAAGTTAACGCATTTTTTAAATATTTCTCTCTACTATCAACATCAACTGCGTTCAATTTTTGTGAGACAAAAACCGACAAGGCCTGCTCGACATCAAGCTGTTTTTCGGAACTTGTAGACGTTTCAGAACTCTCAGATGTCTTGTCTATATCATCTTGACCTGACAACCTTTCAGGTTTGTCAGAAGAGACAATTTGAGAAGTCTTTGGCACACTGGGCTGTGAATTTTCCTTTTGGTCAGACTTAGAATTGAAGATAACAGATAGCCAAATAAAACATCCGATAATTATAAATAGACCCGAAAAAAAGATAATATTACGTTTATTTATCATAGAATTTATTCCTTAACTTTAATTTTTAGGTGAGTGGATAGTACTTGAAAACATTGTATCGTTGCCTGTGATTGTAACGAGTTGAGCAGGCCCAGGGTTTTGTGAGTAGACTGTAATTAAGTTCCCACTTACTGAAGCAACAACTCCAGTATGACCATTCACACTATCCACTTTGATAGATTGGTCAGCCGAAAATAGAGCGCCATTTTTCCAATTCACGATGTCTCCTGCTCTGACTTCTGTTGCTTTTGGTTCTGTGATGACTTCCCAACCTTTTGCTGACCAGTTATAATCTTGACCGATTGCACTAGCACTAATACCACCAATAAGAGGACCGAAGTTTAACCTTTCGGCATATAGAGAACTGATGGCATAACATTGACCACTACCAATTGATTTGCCAATAATGTCATTGAGTTGTTCAATCTGTCCGCCGTTAGTAGAAGAGAGTTCATCTTTCAATAAGTCGTACCACTTTTTGGCATTTTCTTTTAGCTTTGTTGCATTAGTCTGGCCATCTGAAAGTGCAACACCCTCATAATATACCGACCAATCAAGAGCAGCACTCTCTGGGTCACTAGACACGCCTACAACTGCTTTAGTCTTAGCATGAGTAGAATTAAGTTCTTTACTCATCAAGCCCATTTCAATCGGCATACTGAGCGTTTTTTCATCAGCCATAGCCCACCGATTACCATTGATTGTGTTTGACCAACCAGACCACTGAAACACGCCAGCAACGCCACCGCTGTCGTTGACAGCCGTTGGATCAAATTGAGACTCCCTTTCAGCAACCGCTAAAGCACCTGAAGTTCCTTGTATTGTAAACCCCTCAGATACAAGCAATTTATTGGCAATGTCGATGACATGCTCAGCTTTTTTTTCAGGGATATTAGCTTTCTTTGCAAGTTCTGAAGCAGTGATTTTGAGTCCGCCAGTTGTTGTACTTGCACCCCCGCCACTATCAGACGAACCTGTTAAAACAACAAATGCAGAGCCAATCATAGCTAGGAAGAAAACAAATACACCAACACAAATAGCAAATAAAGAAAGACTAATTTTCCAATGTCTAACGAACCATTTCAACATAGTCATACCTCTTTATTTTATTTTCTTCAAGCAATAAAATAGCCATGTATTTAGCATGACTAGTTTTAATTTCATATACCTCTTGTTGCATTTCAATAGTGGAAGAAACATCTGACATCTCTTCTTCATCAGAAGTATCACTAGACACTTCTGGTACTTTTTTTGTACTAGAAATCAATTTAATGCTTTCTATTGCCTGCTTATCATGGCCTTTAAAATCTTTAGAGAGACTATCTTTCAACTGACTATCAGACACTAAATTTTGAAGTTTATTCACGTTTTTTTGATCAAACGAAAATAACATCTGGATAAAGTCCAGACCAATTGTTTTTTTGTAATCATCACTTTTGAGTAAATCCTTATGACTACTCTTAAGCTCTGATTTTGAGATATAATTTTGAGTGATTTGTTCTTTTGGCTTTAAAATATTGAACACCATAAAACCAATCAAACAAAACATCACAACAACAAAACCTACAATGAATTTTAGAATGTGGTCTTTAATGAATTCTTTTAAGCGCTCACTATCTAAATCAAAATCGAACTTATCAAACATGTTAAGCACCGCCTTGGAAGATTTCAAGCTCTTGTGGTGTTAATTCGTGGTAGAAAGTATAGGACTTACCACCAGCGATATTCAACAACATCTTAGACCCATTTTCAGGAGTTGTCGTGTAATGCAACATTTCTTCATAGTCATTTTCCCTGAAACCAGTTGGGAAATATTTTTTCAAGCTAGGAATAGATGTCTCAGACTGTTTACCAAAGAAACGATATTGAACCAAACCAAAGATATTTTTCAAGGTTTCTTGTACTTCACTGCTTGACGTTTGCTCTGGTAGCATCCGTTCAACTAATTGAGTGGCCATAAGTACCCCAATAAAGAATTTACGGTCCTCTGACAACATGGTATTAAATATATCAGCCACAAAGATTTTTCGTGGATTGAGTACATTATGAACCTCATCAGCAATAATAACCGTACGTGTGATCTCGTCAAACGGTTTAGCACCAGTATCATAGGCATACTTTTCTTTACGGCCATTACGCATTGCAAGCGACCAAACCATTGTGAGTGCCATGTGGAATAACATATCAAACACACCTGACGTATTATCGTCAATCATTGAAATATCGAACATCACAACTTGATTGGTCATGATATTATCAAGATTTGTATAGCCAACAAATTTGTTATAGTGCTGTTCAATTAGTGAAGTGATCGCAGTCCTAAATTCAACTATCACATCACGCTTACTAGTGTCATCAGAATTAGACTTCAGTCGACGCTCCAGATATTCATTTAGCTCAGTAATGAGTGGATAATCTTGATTATCCAATTCAGTGATCTCAGCCATTTGTTCTGCAGTAAAATAATCATAATAGAAATCACGCAAAACAGAGGCAGCAATGACTTGTTGATTTTGTGTCAAGTTGTAAAAAATAGATAAGCGAGTAATTGTTTGTGTGATGTGTGTATTGAAACTTTCGACAATATCTGTCTTATTGCTTGTAACATCAGCTACACTCTTGAAACCAAAGACCTGCAAAATGTTAATCATACTTTCTGCGCTACCCAATTTGACGAACGACCCACCAAGTAAATCAACAAGTGCTTTAAATTCGCCTGATTTATCGAAGCCGAAAATATTATTGCCTGCTATATAATTTAAGAGCATTAGCTTTTTAAGAAGTGATGATTTACCGCCCCCTTTTGCTCCAGAAATAAACCCAGAATACGATAACCGCTCTAGTGTCTTCCGAAACTGGTCATAGTACATAATCCCGCCTGTTTGAGTAGTTCCAATATAAAAACCATTTGGATCGTGTAAAAAGGTCTGATTATGAGCAAAACCAAGCCCTAATGCTCGACTTGGCAATTCTTTTTCAACCCTACCGTAAAAAAGACTTTCTTGTGCCTCAAAGCTGACAAATTGTGATTGCCACTCTTGTTTTTGCATGTTTAAATATCGAGTAGCCTCAAAACCTTGACCTTTAAGATCTTTGATAGCTTTATTAACTAAGCTATCCAATTCTTCAATTGTTGGTGCAGAAAAATGGAGTTTGAAATTTGATTTTTTTATGGTCTCACCCTGACGTTTCATGTCAATTGAGATTTGACGAGTAGGATTCAATTCGTCATCAATTCTATCTTTCTCGCCTTGGCTTTTAGCACTATCTCGAGCAGATGACAATGCTGTGATAGTCCTATCTAAAACTTCGGTGTAATCTTCCGATGTATCATGGAAATGATCAATCGTCATTACTCTAGCACCAACTTGTGTTAAACCTGCAGTCCAAAAATTCATCAAAATATTTGGGGTATTGATGACGTCTACTGTAGCCTCAAAACGGTCCCCAAAGTTGATGTAATCTACCGCCTCAAAATCTACACCACCTTGTGGTTGAATGCGTAATAAGGTGTCTAAAACATCATCTTGATCCTTTAATAAATGATTTGTGACCTTGGTAGGACTTCCATTATTCAAAATCGAGAAAAATACTTCAGTTTCCTCTTTTGAAAATCGTTTGAAATCAAAAAGACTGCTCCCTGCAGTCATAAAATCTTTAATTCTGAGCGCCAGTTCTTCCTCAGAATTGGCATAAATTGCCATGAAGGATTGGAAAGTCTTGTACTTATCTTCAAGCACTCTCAACTTTCTTAATTCCTCTGATAAGAACGCCAAGGCCACTGGTCGTTTTTCTTTCGAGATTTTCTTTTGAATATAGTACTGTTGATCGGTATTATTTTCAGGGAAATTTAAATAAAATTCTTTGAAACTATGAGGGTAAGATTTGTGAAAAGTCCAATAAGCATTGGTCACTTTATCTATCTCTTTAGAAGATAGGGTTGTCAAATCTTGAGGTGTCAACCCTAAAATAACCGAATATTCAAAGTATGACTTGACTTTGGTAACAATAGTACCATCTCGTTTAATTTCACAGATTGGTAACACCTTAGTAATCGAATTTTTTTCCTGCTTAATTTGTTTCCGATTTTTGCGAGATATTTTCTTTGTTTTTTCGGATATTGTTTTAGCAACATTGATTTCTAACACTTCTGACATTGTTTATTCTCCTTTTGGACGACGCATAAGCGCCGTGTACACATTATTATCTTTATTGATATAAGCATTAAAAGTTTGATACTTTTTCCAATTCTTGTGCATTTTTGACGGTAAAAAACTATAAAATAGCAATCCACCAAAAACGACACCAAAGATGATTTTTAAAATAGTACCATAGATAAAGGCTAAATCAATCACAGCAAGTCCACCACCAATCAGCAACAAACTTTGAATATCTTTAGCCTCAAAACCACTTTTTGTTGCATAGTCTTTTCTTAGTACTTGTGGTATTTCAATCATTAAAACTCCTTTACATTATTGTGTGTTTTGCACTCCAATCGAGCACTCTACTAGTTACTGTTTTTTGACATGAGTCAATATTTTAATTTCTATGATATATTCTATGCAATATCATTACAATAGCATTTGTTGTATGTATGACAATGCATTTGATATAGCTTGTTTTAAATGATATTCTTGCTTTATAAATATAAAAGGTAGGTAAAATCATGAGTATATTTCAATTTAGGCATTTAAAAGACATTTACGAAAAACAACTAGAACCAAATCAAGAATACACAGCGATATTCGATTGTTCTTATAATGAAGTTCCTTTTTCGATGTTGATCACTACAGATGAACAAGATGTCATTTCACTTTACTTTATTAAAGTTGGCACACGAGAAGAACTCTCTTTTGATATTGATAATAACTTCTCAATCAATACTTATGTAGATGATTTATATAGCAAATTGATAGAATTTTTCAATATTCAATACAATGATAATCATTGTTTCAGACCTTTTGAGTTTTTTCTGTACATTGATAGAAATGCAAAATTAAGGCCTTTTAATAAAACCTTAAGTAGATTCGAAACAACAAAAATTTATAAATTAAATAATCCTGATGCAGTCTATTATCATAGTATGGTCAACTGGGATAACACAAGCTCAAAAAAACACTTTTCAAAAGAAAATAGAGATAAAGTTAAAAAGCTGCTACCTCAACTTTTTGAACATATCAAAGATAAAAATATTAGTGTTCGTTTCACTAATCAATCTAAAGCCCATGAAACAGAAGAGAAACAGTATTTAGACGATATCAAATAATAAGATTATCTATTGAAACTAAGTTATTATCATCAATCTTCATACTAGGATTTTGAATAACTTCTTTGTTTTTGTCATAGGTATTCCAAATATAGACTGACTCAAAGTCAGGATTGTTTGTTCCTAAAAAGTCGTTTAAATTTTCAAAAGGTGAGAAATATTTAGCTTGTGGGATTTGATAATCATCAAGTCCTTTTTCTTTGCTCACTCGGGGTTCTAATCTTTCAAAAACATCTTTTGGATATTCAATCAAAATAGGATTGTGATTGATGACTTCCCCTGATTTAAACATATACTGTAGCTTTTTTTCTAACATATATTATCCACTACTTCCTAATGGGCTTCACACCCCATTCGAGCAGTCAACTAGTTGCTGTTTAGTGGTTCATTATTTAAAACGTGATATCAATTTGGCAATTGATTTACGTTTAACGAAAATTGCAACACTTGCAATCAAGATCAAACCTGCAAGACCTGCAAATTTTGCTTTGGTTTCCCCTGTCATGGGTAGACTAGGTTTCGGTGTATCAGGAGCTTTTGGTTTTTCTCCATACCATTCGTCTTTGTCGCCAACCGTTTTACCAGAGATTGCGCCTTTACCAGAGACAGTTGCTTCATCAGCGTGTGTTTCCCCGCCATCTAGCTTATCAAGTGTTCCAGTTGCTTCTACATAGCCGTCTACAGGTAGTTCAAGTAATTTTCCATCAAGTTCAAATTCTCCGTCCTTATTGATAGTGAGTGCTTTGCCTTGATAAACCCACTTAATGTTTTTGACATCTTGTTTGCCATCAATTGTCTTATCTGTCACTTTAATATGGCTTAATGGCTCAGTCCCATTATTAGTCACACGAAAATTGATTGTTTGCACTTTATCATCGAGTTTGACAGCAGTAGCTTTCGTATCAGCGTCCCCCTTATCTAAATTATTATCTTTATCAGAATTATTGCCATCTCCTGACTTTGTAATATTTTCGCTAGATTTTTCAACATCAATAGACGGTTTATTTTCTAATTTTCCATACCATTTATCCTTGTCAGATACATTTTTAGCGCTTGTTAGACCGATACCAGATACTGAAACTTCGTCTCCGTGCATTTCGCCATCAGGTAGCGTTTCAAGAGTACCAACAGCTGTCACAAACTCATCTGCCTGCAATTCAAGTAGTTTCCCATCAAGTTCAAACTCTCCGTCCTTATTGATAGACAAGTCTTTGTCTTTATAAGTCCATTTGATATTCTTGACATCTTTTTTACCCTCAATAGTTTTATCCGAAACTTTGATATGAGTTAAAGTCTCAGCACCATTATTTGCAATACGGAAGTTAATAGCTTGGTCTTTGTTGCCAAGTTTAATAGCAGTAGCTTTCGTATCAGCGTCTCCCTTGCCCAAGTTATCATCTTTGTCTGAGTTGTTACCTTGACCTGCTTGTGGAACTGTTTCGCTAGATTTCTCGACATCGATTGACGGTAACGGTGGCAACGGTGTCTCTTTATCAGTCAGTCTTAAAGGTGCAAGGCTGATATATGGCACTTCACTTGTGATCGTCCCTGCTACAGATCCAGAAATGTTCTCATTTGCGATACCAGAATTATCTGATTGATAGTATTCATGAGTAGAGAAAGGGTTAGAAAAATCTTTTTTGTATGAGGCAGTAATGATGACAACATCACGTTTCGTATCTGTTTCCATATGAATATAGATTGGTTTAATGACATCATAGCCCTTAGGAGATGTTTCTGGTACTTCCTCCATAATGTAGTCATTGTAATCAAGCACGACACTACCATAACCATCATCGCCATTAGAATTGATGCCAGTTTTGGCTGTAATGACCTTACCAACTCCTTCTAGAGGAGTGAAATTGAATTTAACATCATTAAAACCGCTTGAAGCACTACCGCCAGATATTTCAGCAATCTTTTGGAAATTGATTTTAGCTTTGATTGGTGTTTCAGTAGATTTTACAACTGGCATAATCGCATTGATAGTCTTGTTATCTTGCCACTTGACTTCAACATCAATCTGACTTTTATCTAAGGTATAGCCAACTGGAGAGTCAACTTCTTTTAAATAATACTTACCTAGCAAAAGTCCTTTAAGACCAATGTTCATATCACTATCACTGACATCTACGACAATATTATCGCCAACAGTCACTAATTTCCCATCAGCATAATAACTATCCACTTTAGTGCCACGTAATAATTCAATCGGCTTGTCAGGTACATCTCCCCATTTGACAGGCTCATCTTTTTTATGACTAGCTAAATCTTCTCCGTAAAAGAGTTGATATTTAGCACTCGCCATATCAGCTTTACCATTTCCCTTAATTGTTCCTGTCTCTTTATCAACCTTGTTAAGTTCAATTTGTCCTTTAACGATTTGATTATCCGCTTTGGCAAGTGGCGCATTATCTCCTGTTTTACCACCGACAACCGTTACTTTATAGGTGTTCGTGTTAAGGATTTGACCTGTACTTGATGTAACTGAGCTAGAGCGTTCTTTAAGTGTATATTCAGCAGGTGGTAACTGAATGCTTTCAACTGGCTTACCGTCAGCAGGCACTACAATATCGCCAACATCTTTACCTGTATTATCATAGATATCAAACACAATAGGTTGAAGATTATAGTGAGAGTTCGGCATTGTATCGCCATAAGAAACTAAAGATTTATCCAGTTTGAAAGTCCCTGTCACATTTACTTTGAATGGCAGTTTACCAAAGGCTGCCCAAACTAAATCGATGTGATTATTTACACCGTCAAGATACGTTGTATTCATTGCAGATGAATTAAATCTTTTTAGGACAACATAAGAATTATCGGTTAGTTCCCCAGAATCAGAGATTGAAGCTCCACTAGAGGTAGAACGTAGTCCACCTCCATACACTGACAAGGCAGAATTAGGACTTAAAATATAACCCAAAGCTCCATTAGCACCTAATTCAATAAGTTGATTAGCATCTACATCAGAAACTTTCATCGCCATAATAATATCGCTATTAGGAATTTCTTGACCATTATCAGAACGTACCAGAGCAATATTAGTACGTATCTTATTGATAAAACCAACTAGAGACCCGTCTCCTACTGCACCACCTGCACCGCCACCGCTTTCTGTTTGTCCGCCACTTGTCGCAGTGCCTGAAACTGGTGTGACTGCTCCAAATGTAATCGTACTTCCTTCATTTCGAACACCAATAATCGCATTTTGATTTGTCTGACCATCATCTCCATGTTCTATACCTAAGTACATTACCTTCATCGACACTGGAATTTTTTCTCCCGTAACAATGTCAGTAATCGACCCTACATTCATTACAATTAAATTCTGACCAACATTGATTGGTACAGCCAAATCAGTTTTTAAAAATCCATCTTGACCTAAATTAAACCTAGCTGCCGAACCAAAGGAAGCCAAAGGAATACCACCGTTTAGAAAAGTATTCGGTTGCCAACTAATATTATCAGCTACATATTTTACACCATCTAAATTGGCATTTTTTAGTAGTCCATCCACTGTAGCTTGAAAGCTACTAGACCCCATGTCAGTTGATTGTGCTTTAACAACTGGTTGCCCATTTAATGAGCCAACCTGCGTGGCATTGACAACATCAGCTGAAACATGAGACACTGGTAAATCTACATGAAATTCATGATTTAGTGAAAAAACACCACCTACCAATAAGGCAAGAGCAGTAGCACTGTATAACCATTTCTTGCCTGACTTCCATTGACGAAAATGAGAACATTTTTCATTTTGATTTTTTTTCAAAGTTTACCTCTTTCATTTTTTTGATACAAAAAAGAGAAAGCCGTTGACTTTCTCTTTTATTATAAATATCCTAGATTATTTGCCCCATGGAGAACCGCCAACAGTTTGACTAACATTCCCATTTGCGTCTAGTCCTTGACTTGCATTATATTCAGTCTTATCTCTACCTGCCTGAGACCAGTCAATATATTGCGGGGGTTGTTGTTGAGCTGGTGGGGTTTGTTGGGGAGCTTGTTGGGGTGGCGCAACTGCCTGTGCTTGTTCAGTTGCTTGTGCCTGAGACTGTTCAGCAACCGCTTGGGCTTGTTCAGTAGCTTGGGCTTGTTGTTGAGCTACTACCTGAGCCTGTTCCTGAGCTTTCTTGTCCGCTTCTTCTTTAGCTTTAGCATCACTTCCAGCTTTTGCTTTAGCCTCTGCCTCAGCTTTTAACTTGGCTTGTTTCTCAGCTTCAGATTTGCGTTCTACTGAAGTTTTATCTGCTTTAACTCTAACAGATACCTTGCCAACCGACTCAGAAACTTGACGGGTCTGTGACAATGCAACCGAAACAGCGCCAACAATTAACAATAATGCGACAACTCCAGCAGTGATACGCTGTCTAATTGTCGTCTGTTTAACAAAATCTTTTACTTTTTCTAAAATTTGCATTTGACTCCCCTTTCCTATCCTATTATTCATAATGTGACCAAGCTGAATAAATTTCAACTTGTTTTAGTTCCTCATTTACTTTGTAAACGACTCGATGTTGATGGTTAATCCGTCTCGAGTACCGACCTTCCTTTTTGGGTTGAAGTTTCTCAAATGACTGAGATTGCTCATAGGGATCATTTGCCAAAGTTTCAACAATATCTAAAAAACTACTCTTTAAGTTTGACTGTTTCAACTTCTTTAAGTCATTTTTAGCAGAATTTTTAATGACAACTTGATAATTAGCCATTACAAACTATCCCAATCTAATTCAGAGACAGCAGAAAAACCAGTATCATCATTCTCACGTTCTCTCACTTTATCCATAACACCAACTTGTTCCAAGAATAATGTCTCTTGAATTGAATGCCAATCTGATAAACTAATCAATACTGCATTATTTCCTGTCCGATCGCTAACGATTTCAACTTGACTATGATTAGCATTCACATCTTTTAACAATTGATAGAAATTTTTTCTTGCATTTGATGGGCTTAAACTTAATTCTGTCATGATTTAGTTCTCCTTTATTCTATTATAACGTACTATTTAGCGTACGTCAATGGATAAAGTGTTTTTAAACCTGTCTTTACTCATCTTGAATTGGAGGTAGTGAATTAAATAAACTTGAATAATCTGAATTAGATTGTGGAGGTGGTAAAGGAACATCATCAATTCTTGGTAGCGTACTCATGACACTCGTGAACCCAGAATTATTTTGCCTTGATGGAGGCTTAGGTATCGTAATACCTGAGTCAAATAACCCATTATTCAATAATTGAGAGGCTCGCTGAGGCTGATGACTGTTTGTCGAAGGAATTGGAGCTACTTTATTAGTTCCTTTTGTCTCTGGAGATTGTTGTCGTCCTCCCTGCATGTTCACATTTCGCCTTAAATCAGGAGTCGGTGGACTGACTGACGGCTGTGTTTTTCGATTACGATCACTTAAATTATCAAGTGCCTCGTTATAATTGGACTGATGTGGCACATTGTTAGGACTCTCAGTTACTAAGTTATACTTCCCTTCAAACCCTAACTGTCCTAGTGCTCCGCCATTATCTTTGAAATCTTCAAAGCCATTTGAGACCTTGTTACCAAAGTCCTTAAGCACCTTACCTGTATTTCTGATTGGATTGTTGTCTTTGCCAACTGCTGTATCCATAGCACCATTCATAGTACGATTTAGGACACCACCTGCTTTTTTTAATAGACCAGGTGCTTGGCCATTGCCAGAACCTGCAATTTTATTGCTGAAAGTCTTGCCGAGACGGCCAAGAGATCTACCACCAGCATAAAGACCTGCTGCAGATTTCCAAACGCTTTGTAACCCTGCATCAACACCAAATATTTGTTGGAAGATATTAGGGCCATCAATAATCGCAAGCATTAAAGCGATTTTTGCGATAACTTCAAGCAGGAAATTATTTTGAAAGATTGGGGTTGTATCAATGATGGAATAGAATATATCATAGATTTTAGATAATGATATAACCATAATAATCGTCGCAAATGAGTTAACCATGCTAGTGAAAAGCTGTAGATTTCTTTTACCTTTACTATCGGTTACTGCCGTACTGTTAAACAGTAAGTAGATGAAACCTAGTTCATATTCAAGTTTTATTAACTTAAATATCAAGAAAGCAGTCACAATGATCGCAGTAATCTGATAGAACAAGATAGCTTTTGTATCCCAACTAAATCGATAATAATATTGATCAAATTTGTACCATGCTTGTAGTTTTTTAAGCTTCAGCTCAGTACTGCCGTTTTCTCCAACACCATTTGTCAACGCATTAGAAAGAACCTTGACACCTTCCTTACTTAATTCATCAGATTTGAAGTAATGCGTATAATCTTTAGGATTGACAACTTCTTTTGTATCAACTAAATTTAACGTGTTTTTCTCAGCTACCTTCATAGACTCTTTATTCGTCTGATTACCGTTCACATCATAAGTAGGGACAGGCAAAGACAGATAATTAGTCGCAAATGGTGTGGTTAAATTTTTTGTATCCCATTTAACTTTTTGGTCTAAGGCCAAAACATCATACGTATTATTTTGAATAACTGTTTGACTTGCAGTGTCAGATGAAGCAACACTTGCCCAAGTTTTTGCGACACTTGAAAACGAACTAAAAATAATAGGGAGGGCAATAATTAGCCCAAAACCAATTAAAACATTTTTGATTGGATCAAAAAAATTGCCATCAGGTTTAAAAATCAAGAAGTAAACCGTTACGACAAACACTATCATGCCAATCGCATAGAACGCTGGTCTGTAAGTATTTAAAAAATTCATCACTTCCTGATTTTTTGTAATATCAAGAAAATCTAGGACGTCAGACATACTTTTTTGCATATTTGATAGGATATAATTAAGAAATTTAATCAAACCCCAAATGATTTGTCGGATAACATCACTAAAAAAATTACTCAAATGTAAGTAATCGGAAAAATTCTGTAAAATTTCTACAGTCGCTTTTTCTTTATCATCAATTGTATACATGGCCCTCCTCTCTATTTTCAAAATTAAAAACAGTCAGAAAATCCAACTGTTTGTACCATTTCGTCATATTTTGACCTACTTTCATTTAGTTTGTAAGTGTAACATCTTTGTTTATCAAGTGATTGAGTTTAGCTTTAAAGTCCTTATCTTTAGCACTTGTACCTAAATTATGCTCTAAATAGTCTTGAAGTTGTCGGACATATTGTAAATTACTGATTTCAGTAAATTTCTCGTCCGCATTCCTTGGGAACTGACTTTGAATTAATTCAACTAACTCCTCCCTTTTAGAGCCAACAAATACATCTACAATTAAAGCACCAAAGCTATTTGGCACAACAGGCATATTTGAACGCTGTTGATTTGATAAAACAGCCTCTTTCAAAGATTGATTGAAAAGTTTTTCCTGTTTTTTAAGTTCTGATTTATCAAGCTCTTCTTGTTCTCGACGTATTTTTTCTTTACGTCGAAGTATCATGTTTTCTTCTAATTCCTCTTTGCTAAGTTGTTCTTCACGCATTCTTTTTTCAATCAGCATTAAGTTACTTTGATTAAGAGCGTAATCTTCATCAGAAGGTTTACCTAAAGCACATTTTACTGTTGCTTCAAATAAATCATGTGGAATTGAGAGATCCTCAATACTGATATCTCTGTCAATTTTATTGCCTTCAAAATCTTTATCCAAATTCTCACGATAATCAAGTTCGTCCATCGTCAAATGATTATTAAAGCGATCATCATTGAATAGATACTGATAAGCAAATGACATATTTGTTTCAGGTGTCAATTTCTCTTTCCCATTGACCATTTCTGATTTGTATTTGGCAAAGATTGGACGTGGTCTAACAGGATTATTTTCTAAATCCTGTCTGAACTTCCTCCGTCTGACCACCCACTCCCCTGGCAATAACAGACCTAACTCATCACTGAACAAGAGGTCACGTTGATCTTCCATTTCAGTATAGGACTTGTCTGTATCTAGTAAATCTCCACTACGATTTAAGCCAATAACTGTCGACTTACCAAGCGAGTCACTCCAAGCATTCAAGTCTTTATCATCATCACTCATGATGAAATATGAAAGACCTGCGCCACCTAGAACAACATCGGCCCTATCTTCTCCATATGTCATCTTAGCTTGCTTTTCTAACTGGTAAATCATAGAGAAAACATGCCCACGTTCCAGACCAACATTGAGTGTTGTTTCTAAATCAGGAATAGGCGGAATATTGAATACTTCTTCAAGTAAAAAATGAATACGTCGATCGAACTTGCCCGAGGAGCTCCTAGCAGCTGCCTGAGCCTGCGCAGAAATCATTTGGGTATAAAAGGTCGTCATTAACTTTGCATAGGCCTTATCGCCCTCAGGAAAGACCACAAAGAGCATTGTAGGTTTAGCTAACTTACCATTCGCAATTTTGTCAGGATAAGCGAGTTTAACAAAATCAACATCCATACCACTTGTCATGTACCGAATATTCTCGTTAGCATACATATTGGTCATAGTTGTCGATAAAATCATATAAAATGACTCTCTCTGTTTTCTTGTCGCAATAGCTGCAGGGTTATAAAGCAGGCGAATTGGGTCGGTTGATGGAAAAGAGCGAATATACGCATCTAACACATTATTACCGTTATCATCAGCTACAGCATAACTAACAACCAAGTCCATAAATGCAGTTGGATTGAGCCACTTAGGTTGATGATACTTTTTAGCAAATCGAACAAGGATTAACGAGATCGCTGAAAAAGTAGCAATAGCACCGTCATTCCATTTTGGATCTTGTTGATTTTTTTCATAGATATGGGTGTAGGCGACTGCACCGATTTCTTTTTCAGCTTGCGCATCCATGCCGTGCGATACATAAGTCCAAACTTGATGAAAGGGGTTATAGCGAATAGAGTTTTTTGGGTCGATAAAATTTAAAACAGAAATATTAAATCTCTTTTTGGCCAGTTTATTCCCTAGAGTCATCTTACTCATTGACCCTTTTAAATCGTTGATAATCATAGTATCTGGTATTTCAGCCCTAATATTTAAATCAATCGCTGGATATGAGTAGGCTTGTGTCTTACCTGATTGAGTCGCACCATTGACCTTGCGGTTAGTACTTGTTGTGTCAATATAAACATGCTTGCGGTCAGGGTCCATAATAATTGGCACACCTGCAGGACCAGAATAGATTTCATTACTTAGAGGTACTTTTACAAATTGTTCTTTAACCTCAGAAAAGGTTGTAAATCGTGATGTTCCCTTAGTGCCTTTGTTCAAATCGACGAAAGAAACACGAATATCATAGATTTTCCGCCATGATTTAAAACCGACAAAAAGTAAGACAAAGAGATAACCAATTCTTGACAGAGTTGTCATAACTGGAACAAACAACCCCCAGTTAAAACCTGCACCAATCATAGCACTTATCCCATTTGGGTTAACAAAGCCTGAAAATAGATTGACTTTGAGAGCTAGGAAAATTAAACTCGCAATATTCCAGAGCAAGAAAAAAACGACAGATGTCGTAAAAAATATGATAAGGCACAAAGCCAAGAGAAAATACGGATTAGCAAACCATTTCTTATACTGCTTAAATGCTGTATTCATAGGCCACTAATCCTTATAAGTTATTTTGGTATTGCCTTTTTCGTCTTTGGTAATAACCAAAACAACTTTATTTTTTTGTTCAACTTCGATTGTGGTCCCTTTTTCCTGTTTATCTACAACACTTTGAATTAACTTGTCATTCTTAACTTGTTGTACTTTAGGAGCCGAGACAATTTGTGCTTTAGAAACTTTTGGAGCTCTGGGAACAAAGGTTAAAACACAAAAAATTGAAACAGCAACAAAAACGACAGTCATCGTAGATACAAAAAATAACTTGCCTTTTATGTTTTTTCCACTTTTTTCAAGTACAGGCTCGCTTAACTTGTTTGGTTCAACAATATCAGGTAACTCAGTTACATGTGACTCTTCTTGTATATCTGTTACTATCTCATCTGGAAATTCAGTTGAGTCTGTTTCTTCTTCAGTTTTTTTAAACCTACTAAAAAAAGAGAACGTTTTTTTCTTGTTGTCGAACAGACTGACTACATCAGGTTCATCATTCGTTTCTGTTGATTTAGCACCATAATAATAGGCTAGAAGTTTTGAAATCTCATCTTTTTCATCAGAGAATTTTTTGACATCCTCTTCAAAATACCAATCAAAGTTATCAATAATGTTACGGCCCCCTATTTCATAGCTGTCAGCCGACAAGCTCCAAAAAGCAGATTGCTTCTTTTCGTCATTATACAAACTGAAAGTAAATGGGATCACTCTGTTTGAGGCTTGGGCAATGTTGAGTAACTCTTTCAACACTTGATTTGCCTTTTCTTTTTGAAAAAAAGTACTAGACAATTGTTTTGCGACTTTTTTATCAAGATGAAGTTCTACATACACTGGCTACCCTCCAAACGTTGATTTAATAAATCCCCAAATGACGGCAGCACAAATCATAATACCTCCGCCAATAGCAACATTTTTAACACCTTTTTGTGCCTGTTTTTCTTCTTGAGGGTCATTAGCGGACCCCCATTGATACCCCCGATAAGCAAGTACAATAACTAAAATAGAACCGCCTACTGCTACCACAATAGGATACCAAGCGTTGATTTTATCAACAAGACCATTAACGTCCATAATAATTCTCCATATTCTATAGCCTCAAACATAAGGCTAACAAAAAAGACAATAGATTACCTATTGTCGTGTGATTGCGATCTTTTTTCCAATTTATCAATGACATAATCAACGTTGTCAAAAATATAACTGTTGACAAAACTAGTCATGACATCAAAGAAATTTTCTCCTTTAGCATTGGCGATTTTCTCAGCCTTTGCGATCAAAGCATTCAATTTTGTCTTCTCTGCTCCAGTCATTTCTTTCCCTCCCTTTCATTCAGAGTTAATACAACTTGCAGGGTTCGAACCTACATCAATTAGAAATGTGTGCCTAATACATCTACCAACTAGCTCTACCAGTTAAGCTAAAGTTGTTCAAATAAAAAAGCCTAAAAAGGCCGTTAAAAATCATCATCTGATACAATTACAATTAATTCAGGGTTTAAAAATGCCTCAACAAAATTTGTTTCATTACTCAGCATAGCTTTAGCCTTATTACCATAATCTACTACAGCAACACCCATTGAAGGCATTGCCTTTAGTTTCCTAATTAAATCTGCATCACTTTTTGACATAGGAATTTGACTTGGTGTATCAATTATATAATCACAAGTCCCATCTGCTTTAACTCCCATTGCAAAATCTAATCTACCGATGTCAAACCTATCTTCTGAAAAGTACTTTCTAATTGGCTCATTTTTTACTTCTGTAATTTTAGTTGTCATAGCTACTCCTATAAACTTATATCAAAAACAGCTTGATTTTGCTTATTTGCTTAGACTCTGTTACCTGAAACATAGCACTCAAAAATTTGAAATTTCAGGGGAATGATTATTACTTTGTTTCAGGTAACAGAACCTAAGATAATAATATTGCTCGAAAGGTTTTAAGTTTACCTCAAACTGTCATATTAGAAATTGAAAAATTTCCCATGATCTTTTGTGCCACACCTCCAGTACCTCTTCGGTACAAAACGATGGTAACATCTTCACTTATTTGTCTCACTCAAATAAGCATACGTTTAAGTAACAGCCCCTTAGTAGGCACTCTGATTAGCTGGAAGAATAATATTCAGTTTTCAAAGATCGTTTCATATCAATACTTTTTATTTAGCTTTGTATTCTAGTTTTGAACTTTTATATAATCTAACACATCAGCTATAAGTTTCTTGATAGGAATTTCGTATAAACTGTCAAGGACAGTGCTGTGCAGTGAGAACAATAAATTTTGCAAATCAGCAAAATCAAGCTGTTTTTTAAATTATTTAATGTGTGGCATATATGAGGCATACTCTCGCCAACCGACACCAGTCGTAAGTAGAGGCTGTCCCAGAGCCTGCCGTCTTGCGACAACTTGACCATTGATGCCAATTGATTTAACAGTATCTAGTAGATCTTTGCAATAGTTAACTTTTTGCATCACTTCGTCTCCAATCAATACATCAACTACGATCATATCATTTATCAATCGACCTTTTTGGCCATCAAATAGCCTTACTGTTGCCTGATTAGACTGTCCAAAAGCTCTAGCAACTTTTAATGAGACAGTTAACCTGGCATATTTCTTGTTTGGTATTGCGACGATATAGGTCATTGTGACTCTCCTTTACTTACATTGTTTGGCATTGCCGAAAAATATCATCTTACAAATACAATTTGAAAGAATATGCAACTATCAGGAATCGAACCTGTCTGTCTGAACCAAAACGTGTTAGCAAAAGATACGTTTAGACATAGTTGCTAAGGTAAAATGATATAATAAAGATATACAATTATTTTCTCTATCGTATATCCAAAAAAAAAACTTATAAAAAAATAGTATCATCAAAAGCTATGCACTGAGCAGCTTCAGGAAAATGGATGTTAGAAACAGCCAATACTATTGATGATATGAACAATATTTTAAATTCTTCATTTGTTGGTATTATAAATTTATTTGTCACTATTTTATTAATCTCATGTATTAAATCTGTAATAATATAATAATATTTTTCATAAGCTAATATTTTAATTACTCCAGAATTAAAATTCTGGAGTAATTTTTTTAAACTACTTACATTGTGCTAACAAGTTGTGCAATAAATCTAAGTTGTCAACTCCATTGTTATATGTGTTCATTACAAACTCATAAATATTAATTGCAGTTTCTTGACATTGAGTAGCTTCTCCTTCAGTATTTAACACTTCAACTTTACTCTCGTTGTTTACAACAACTTCTTCTTTTACTTCAATAGTGTTAGCCATTGAAACAGCGCTAAACGCCAAAACTGCCATAGCAGTAAAAATCATTTTTTTCATTTTTTAACGGTTTTAAATTTATAAAAAGTTTTTTGGTTAACCGTTACAAAAATGTAAGAAAAAAAAAACATTTCACAATACCCACTTTTAGTGATATTTAAAAAAAATCCAGTGTCATAACAACACTGGATTTTAAAAATAAT
>ERZ650300.715-NODE-715-length-20061-cov-7.583975_pt1 | contig 20061 bp, 12 predicted proteins | sample MGYA00376236_ERZ650300 | MGnify/ENA primary metagenome ERZ650300 (study PRJEB26733, sample SAMN07839303) | wastewater metagenome | biome: urban; feature: wastewater treatment plant; material: waste water | place: USA: North Carolina | collected 2016-04-28 ...
TGTATATCTTTTTGTTTAAGAGCTATAAGAAAGCTATCAAGGGTGAATTGCAGAGTTGGGGTGTGCTTAAGAGAACAGGTAATGTAAGAAGTGTGAAATAAGAATATTTTAGCTTTTAATTAGTAACTAATATAATAGAAGATAGAAATGGATATAGAATTATATGAATTGAATGAACCTGGGACAGATAATGAGCGTGTCGTTTTCCGGGTTAACAATGATTGTAATCTTGCCAAATTTTTAGTCTATGATACGAATTATCTTGATCGTCATGGTCGTTTAGTCGCTCCAATGCATCGTATCTATCGTTTCCCTGATTTGGATATTAGGCAAGAAGAAGTACAAATGATTCGTCTTTACACAAAAAAATATTATGAATCTCAAACTTTTATGGATCCAGATGGCAATAATTGTTTGATACTTTCCTGGAATTTGAATAATCCAATCTTGACCAATTCCGGACATAGCATTACCCTAATAGAAATTGGCAATGAAGAATTCAAATCTATCACGCAAGTAGATTAGGACATTTCATATTCAAAAGACACTGAAGGGTAAATAATTAATATTATTTACCCTTCAGTGTCTTTTGATAATTATTATTTTATTATTCTACAGTAACTGATTTTGCAAGATTACGAGGCATATCAACGTTTAGTCCTTTTTCCACAGCAACATAATAAGCCATGAGCTGCAATGGTATAACCGTTAGCAATGGTTCAACATCAGCTAAAATTTCTGGGATTTCTATACATTCGTCAGCTATTTTCTTTGCTTCGATATCATCTTTTGTGATAACAGCTATAATTCTTCCACCCCTTGCTTTTACTTCAAGCATGTTGGAGATGATCTTATCATAGTGTTGATGGCGAGTTGCGATAAATAATACAGGCATATCACAGTCAATTAAAGCGATTGGGCCATGTTTCATTTCTGCAGCAGGATACCCCTCTGCATGAATATAACTGATTTCCTTTAATTTTAAAGCACCTTCCAAAGCTACCGGAAAACTGTAACCTCGTCCCAAATAGAGGAAATTATGTGCATAGGTGAAAATACGCGACAGTTCCGCTATTTTAGGATTACTGATCAATATCTTTTTTATTTTAGCCGGAATCACAGTCAATTCCCGGATCACTTCCAGGTATTTCTCATCTGCCATACTCCCTTTCTCTTTTGCCAGTGTCAGCGCCAGCATGGTAAGCACGGTTACCTGTCCGGTAAATGCCTTGGTGGACGCCACTCCTATTTCCGGTCCTACATGAATATAAGAACCGGTATCTGTAATGCGCGGAATGGATGAACCTACCGCATTGCATATACCATAGATAAAAGCTCCTTTCTCTTTCGCCAGTTCTATGGCAGCCAATGTATCGGCCGTTTCACCCGATTGCGAGATAGCTATTACCACATCGTCTTCATGAATCACCGGATCACGATAGCGGAACTCGGAGGCATATTCCACTTCTACCGGAATACGGCAGAAACTTTCTATCAGTTGTTTCCCTATCAATCCGGCATGCCACGAAGTTCCGCAAGCCACAATTACAAAGCGACGAGCCTTGAGCAAACGTTCCTTATGATCAATAACCGCCGACAGTACTACTTTATCACCGTCCGCATTGATGCGTCCACGCATACAGTCGTTAATACAATCGGGTTGTTCGAATATCTCCTTCAACATGAAATGCGGGTATCCCCCTTTCTCCAGTTGTCCCAGATTCATTTCCACCGTACGTACTTCGGGATTTTGAAGCACGTTATCCAAATTGACGACTTCCAGCGCCTTGTCTCTGCGAATCACCGCTATCTCCCCATCTTGCAGATACACCACTTTATCCGTATACTCTACAATCGGAGTAGCATCCGAAGCCAGAAAGAATTCATCCTTCCCTATCCCTACCACCAGCGGACTGCTTTTGCGTGCTGCAATAATCTCATCGGGATTATTCTTGTCGAGCACCGCTATAGCGTATGCGCCAATCACCTCATGCAGAGCCAACTGAACGGCAGTAAGTAAATCTAAATGGTTGGAAAGTTGGAAAAATTCAATTAACTGTACGAGAACTTCGGTATCTGTACTACTTTTAAAGATGAACCCTTTTTTTTGTAGCTTTTCTTTCAGGGTAGCGTAGTTTTCAATAATACCATTGTGGATAAGAGCTAGATTCTTTGAAGAAGAAAAATGAGGATGAGCGTTAGCCTGACAAGGCTCTCCGTGGGTGGCCCATCGGGTGTGGGCAATACCAATTGTACCGGAAACGTCTTTTTGGGAAACAAAAGCCTCTAGGTCTGAAACCTTTCCTTTCGTTTTATAAACGTTCAACCTCCTTTTTTTGTCTATCAATGCGACTCCTGCGCTATCATAGCCCCGGTATTCCAACCGCTTCAGGCCTTTTATGAGAACAGGGTAAGCATCTCGTTTTCCAATATAGCCTACTATTCCACACATAATCTACTAAGTATATGTTCTGATTCGACTGCAAAGATACAAATATCAATTAACATAAATGCAATAAAAAACCATAAATAATTGACGAAAGCGATAAAAAAGTAAGAATAAAAATCGAAAAGAAATATTTTATTCGTTTTTTTAATAAATATGAAAACTTACAGTATGATATTGTCTGTTGTGGTTTTAGTTACGATTTGAAAGACAGTAAGCAAGCAAGAAGAGTAATGTGTAAAGAGGACCGTCATCCCGACGCCCCTCTCCGCAAACTTAAAACAACCAACAAAAGAAATAGATAACCTTTATGCAGTGATTATCTAATAAAAAGCAATTCACGATATTTAGGTAATGTCCACATCTGGTTGTCTACGATCAGCTCCAGCTTGTCAATATGATAACGTATCTCTTCCAGCATCGGGGCGATGGTATCGTGATAGGCAATGGCCTTTTCGCGCTCGCTCTCTATTTTGTTCGCCACTTTTCGCGCCTCCACCATGGCATTTACATGCTCGGTGATGAAAATGGTTCGCCGGGCAATCTCTTCGATGAGTTTCATGTTCTCGGCCGACAGTTGGGATGCTTTTTCCGCCGGGAAGAGCTCTTTCATTTTATACACATTGTCTATCAGCTTGCTTTGGTATTCGGTGGCTACGGGGATGATGTGGTTCATCGCCAGGTCGCCCAGCACGCGCGCCTCGATCTGGATTTTCTTTGTGTAAGTTTCCCATTTCACTTCATTGCGCGCCTCCAGCTCCTTGCGGGTCATCACGCCGGTGGATTCGAACATGGCGATGCTCGCGGGCTTCAAGTAGTTGTCGAAAATGAGCGGGCAGCTCGTTTCGCAGTCCAGACCCCGGTGGGCGGCCTCCGCCTTCCATTCGTCCGAGTAGCCGTTGCCGTCAAAACGGACAGGCTTGCACTCCTTGATGTAGCGGCGGATAATTTCGATGATGGCGGAGATTTTCGGTTCACCCTTTTCGATGAGCGCGTCCACGTCCTGCTTGAACCGGGCAAGCTGTTCGGCAACGGCCGCGTTGAGCGCAATCATGGCGCTGGCGCAGTTTGCCTCCGAGCCTACGGCGCGGAACTCGAAACGGTTGCCGGTGAAGGCGAACGGTGAGGTGCGGTTACGGTCGGTATTGTCAATCAGCAGTTCGGGAATTTGCGGGATGTCCAGCTTCATTCCCTGTTTGCCTGCCAGTGAGACAAGGTCATCGTTGCCGCTTTCTTCTATATGGTCCAGCACTTGCGTGAGCTGTTTGCCCAGGAAAGAAGAAATGATGGCGGGCGGCGCTTCGTTGGCTCCCAGGCGATGGGCGTTGGTGGCACTCATGATAGAGGCTTTCAGCAAACCGTTGTGGTGGTATACCGCCATCAGGGTGTTGACAATGAAGGTGATGAAGCGCAGATTGTCTTCGGCGGTCTTGCCCGGAGCCATCAGCAGGACGCCGGTGTCTGTACCCAGTGACCAGTTGTTATGCTTCCCCGAGCCGTTGACGCCTTTGAAGGGTTTTTCGTGCAGCAACAGGCGGAAGCCGTGGCTCCGCGCCACCTTGCGCATGAGCGACATGAGAAGCATGTTATGGTCTACCGCCAGGTTGCATTCTTCGAAAATGGGAGCCAGCTCAAATTGGTTGGGAGCCACTTCGTTATGGCGGGTCTTGACGGGTATGCCCAGTTCCAGCGCCTGTATTTCAAGGTCTTTCATAAAGGCAGCCACACGGGTGGGGATGGCTCCGAAGTAATGGTCTTCCAATTGCTGGTTCTTGCTGGCTTCGTGTCCCATCAGGGTGCGCCCGGTCAGCAGCAGGTCGGGACGGGCGGCATACAGTCCTTCGTCTACCAAGAAGTATTCCTGTTCCCAGCCCAGGTAGGCCACCACTTTCTTCACTTCCGGGTTGAAGTAACGGCACACGTCCACGGCGGCTTTGCCCACAGCACTCAAGGCTTTCAGCAGTGGCGTTTTGTAGTCCAGCGACTCGCCGGTGTAAGCAATGAAGACGGTAGGGATGCACAGGGTGTCGTCCACCACGAAGACAGGCGATGAGGGGTCCCATGCACTGTAGCCGCGTGCCTCGAAGGTGTTTCGGATGCCGCCGTTGGGGAAGCTGGAAGCATCGGGCTCCTGCTGTACGAGGAGTTTGCCCGAAAATTCCTCCATCATTCCACCCTTGCCGTCGTGTTCCACAAAGGCGTCGTGCTTTTCGGCTGTGCCTTCCGTCAGGGGTTGGAACCAGTGGGTGTAGTGGGTTACACCTAGCTCGGTTGCCCAGCGTTTCATGCCTGCCGCCACTTCGTCGGCTATGGCACGCTCCAGGGGGGCGCCGTTGTCCATGGCGTCCGTCAGTTTGGCATAAACGGCGCCGGGCAGATACTTGAACATTTTCTCGCGGTTGAAAACGTATTTGGCGAAATATTCACTGGGCCTTTCGGCTGGTGTCTCCACCGTTGCTGCTTTCTTCTTGAAAGCCGTTTCGACTACTCTGAATCTTAATTTTGACATAATACCTAAATTTGTTTAGTTGTTGATTAGTAGAATGAATGGAAAAAACTTTTGTGATTAATTGTATGCCGACTCGCCATGCTCGTAGATATCGAGTCCTTCCTCTTCAATGCGTTTCGGAACACGCAAGCCATGTATCTTGTCCAGCACTTTAAAGACAATGAAGCCCATGCCTGCCGCCCACACTCCTACTACGGCCGCGCCGAAGAGCTGTGCCAGCAGGAAGCTGCTTCCGCCGCCATAGAACAGTCCCTTTTCTGTAGCGAAGAGTCCTGTAAGAATCGTTCCCAGGCAACCGCAAACGCCGTGTACGGACGATGCGCCTACGGGGTCGTCAATCTTTAGCACATGGTCGATAAAGTCGACTGCAAATATCATTACCACGCCGCAAATGGCACCGATAAGTACAGACCCGAAAGGCGATACCAGGTCACATCCCGCCGTGATGCCCACCAGTCCTGCCAGCACACCGTTCAGTGTGAGGGACAAGGAAGGTTTGCCATACTTCATCCAACTCGCCACCAGTGCGAAGAAACCTCCTGCACAAGCTGCCAGGTTGGTGGTGAGGAACACATGCGAAATGGCTGTCTGGTCTCCACTTGTTGCCGCTGCCAACTGCGAACCGGGGTTGAACCCGAACCAGCCGAACCAAAGGATAAACACGCCCAGGCAGGCAAGCGTCAAACTATGACCGGGGATGGCCCTTGATTTGCCGTCTTTCCCGTATTTGCCAATACGCGGTCCCAGAATGGCGGCGCCCACCAAGGCAATCCATCCGCCTACGGAGTGAACCACCGTAGAACCGGCAAAGTCATGGAAAGTAGTGCCGAACGTCCTCATCATAAAGGAGCCTTCGTCTCCGTTCATCAGCCATCCGCCGCCCCAGGTCCAGTGGCCGGAAACCGGATAAATGAGTACGCTGATAAAGACAGTATAGACCAGATACATGGAGAACTTGGTACGTTCCGCCATGGCTCCGGACACGATGGTGGCCGCCGTGGCGCAGAATACAGTCTGGAAAATCAGGAAGCCTTCGATGGGCAATCCGTTGTCGATGATTTTGTCCATCGCCTCCAAGTTGAAAAAATGGGGGGCGCCCACAAAACCGCCTATGCCGAACATCAGCCCGAAGCCGATGAACCAGAACAGGATGGAGCCGAACATGAAGTCTACCAGATTTTTCATCAGCACGTTGGCCGTGTTCTTGGTACGGATGAACCCGGCTTCTACCAAGGCGAATCCCGGTTGCATGAAGAATACCAGCATGGCGGCAAGTAGCATCCATACGGTGTTGAGTCCGGTAGCAAGTTCGCCCAGGGCCCCGGCGGTTGCATCGGGCGCCGCGGTGGTGGCTGCCACGCCTGCATCTTGCGCCCAAAGGCCGGCGGGGAGCATAAATAAGAGTATAGTATCCATAATTTTTCTCGTTTACGTTGTAGTATTGTTTTATTCCCGACTTTACTTTTGCCGGTAAAGGGAAGTAGCTTGCGCTTATTTTTCCTGTTCTGCATTATACAGGGCTATGTCACCCCGCTCGCCCGTGCGTATGCGGACGGCGTCTTCAATGGGGATGACGAAAATACGTCCGTCGCCTATCTCGCCGGTGTGCGCCGCCTTGATGATGGCTTGCACTGTTTTCTCCACATTCTTTTCGCGCACCACGATGGAAACCAGGATTCTTTCAATCGAACTGGTATCATACACCACGCCACGGTAGATACGTCCCTGGCGTGCTTTGCCAATGCCTCTTACATCGTAGTAGGAAAACCATTCGATGTCGGCTTCGAGCAACGCGTCCTTTACGTCCTCGAACTTGGTCTTACGGATAATAGCCTCAATTTTCTTCATTGTTGTACTTGTAATTTATATGTTCCAATCTTTTTACCTTTTTAAAAACTGATACCTCTCTCTATTGTGTCGTTATGTCTGAATTTGTTATTGTATCTGCATTTTCAGCACTTCCTGTCAGAAACTCAGTCCGAATACGAAATAGGCCCCTTCGGTGCGCGGATTCACCGTCACCTTGGCGAAGGCGGGGACTGAGAATGAGTCTGTAATCTTGATTTCCTTGGATGCCCCAAGGCTGATGTCGCATACGGCGAACCCGTCCGAACCGCTGCATTCCGGATCTGCGGACACGTTATAGAAGTCATTGGCCCATGGCGTGGCTCCTATTTCTGCCGTCCAGTCCAGGCCTGCCAGTTTGAAGGGGGCGGCGAGTGATATGTAAGAGGAGTAAGCCCGGTCGCCGTCCTTGTTCACCCCGTCGGCACCTGCAAAGTTGGTGTACCAGTTCACTGCCAGCGGACCGAAATCGTAGCCTATCTGCGCTTCGAATACATGGCTGGTATGGTGCGTGCCATAGTGGAAATAGCCGGGACCGCCATTGAACCAGTAGTCTGTCACCGAAATGCTGAAACCGCCGGTACTGTAGCCCAGCGTCAGGTCCAGTTCTTTCGTATCAGCGGACTCAATGCCTGCGGATCCCCATGCGCCGAGCGAAAATCCTTTGTAGGCAACGGACAATGACGGCTGTATGCTTACGCCTCCCAAATCCTGTCCGCGCCAAATATAGCCGCTTACCAAGTCAGCTCCTACGCTGGCTTCCACCTTGTCTTGAGCGATGCTCGTTGCCGGCACTGTCATGGACAGGCCTAATAGCAATGCCGTTTCCTTAAAATTCATCTTCATAGCTTTTTACCTTTTAATTAATAATAGTGAGTATGTCATATTTTATATACCTATTGGCTTGATTGATGTAAGTCCGGTGCAAGCACACAGTGCTTCAAGGTGTTGCCATGTACTGCTCAGAGCAACCATTTTCTGATCCGTTTCATGGCTTCTTCGCAATCCGCCCGCTCTCCGAAAGCGGTCAAGCGGATATATCCTTCACCACTGGGGCCGAAGCCTACTCCCGGCGTGCCCACTACATTGGCTTCATACAGCATCTGTTCAAAGAATTTCCACGAGTTTACCTCACCCGGTGTCTTCACCCACAGGTAGGGGGCGTTCTCTCCGCCGAAAACTTTGAGTCCTGTACTTTCCAACGCTTCTTTCATGATGCGGGCGTTAGCCATATAATACTGTATGATGGCTTTCACTTGCTTTTTGCCCTCGGGGGTATAGATCGCTTCGGCACCACGCTGGGTGATATAGGATGTCCCGTTGAACTTGGTGCACTGGCGGCGGTTCCACATCCGGTTCAGCGGAATGCGCTCTCCTTCCAGCGTGGCGGCTGTGAGTTCTTTCGGTACGACGGTGTATCCGCAACGCACCCCGGTGAATCCGGCCGTCTTCGAGAAACTGCGAAATTCTATCGCTACTTTCTTCGCTCCTTTTATCTCATAAATGGAGTGAGGAATGTCCGGGTCTTGTATGTAGGCCTCGTAGGCAGCATCGTAAAGGATGAGGGTATCATTTTCCAATGCATAGTTCACCCATTTTTTCAGTTCGGCCTTGCTAATGACCGTCCCCGTAGGGTTATTGGGATAGCAGAGGTATAGGATATCTATCCTGCGGTCGGGGATTTCGGGCACGAAATTATTCTCGCTCAGGCAAGGCAAGTATACCACGTTGCTCCATCGCCCGTCTTCCAGTATCCCGGCGCGGCCGCACATTACGTTCGAGTCGATGTATACGGGGTAGATGGGGTCTGTCACGCCGATGCTGTTGTCGTGGCGAAGGATGTCTCCGATATTTCCCGTATCGCTCTTGGCGCCGTCACTGATAAAGACTTCGCCGGGTTCCAGATAGACGCCGCGCGGAGCGTAATCGTTCCTGATGACGGCATCTATCAGGAAATCATAACCTTGTTCGGGACCGTAACCGTGGAATGTCTCTTTGTTTGCCAGCTCGTCTACTGCCTTATGCATGGCTTCGATGGAAGCTTGAGGCAGCGGGCGGGTTACATCTCCGATGCCCAGGCGGATGAGGTCCGTTTTAGGATGAGAGACTTTGAATGCATTTACCTTTTTGGCAATGTCCGAAAACAAGTAATTGTTTGGTAGTTTTAAAAAATGTTCGTTTACTAGTGCCATCGTTGTTATTGTTTTTATCGTTGTTTTAAGTTTTTCAAAATCAGTATCACATCTCTATTTCGCCTTCGAAAACCTTTCCGGCCGGACCGGTCATGTATACATGTCCGTCTTTCTCGTCCCAGTGGATGTGGAGATCGCCTCCGTCCATCCTTACCCACGATTTTCGTCCGGCTTTATGGTTCAGTACGGCTGCCACGGCGGTGGCGCAGGCTCCTGTTCCGCAAGCCATTGTGATGCCCGAACCTCTTTCCCACACTCTCATCCGTAGGGATTGGTCCGGCAATATTTCTACAAATTCCACATTGGTCCGCTCAGGAAAAAGCGGATGATTTTCCAGTTTCGGGCCAACCGCCGGCAAATCCACCTCTTTTATATCATCTACGAAAATGACAACATGCGGATTTCCCATGCAGACGAATGTTCCTTTGTATTCTTTTCCATCGGCCAAGATAGTTTCTGCCAGCATTCCGCCGGTTTTCGTAGCTATCTGTCCGGGGTTTGATAGCAGGGGCGTACCCATATCTACGGTTACATCCTTCACCACCCCGTTGCCTGTATGAAGTTTCAGGATTTTGATTCCCGAAAGGGTTTCCAGCGTGATCACCTCCTTATCCGTCAGTCCTTTCTCGTATACATATTTGCCTATGCAGCGCGAGGCGTTTCCACACATCATGGCTTCGGAGCCGTCTGCATTGAATATACGCATACTGAAATCCGCTTTTTCGGATGCTCCAATCAGTACCAGACCGTCCGCACCGATACCGGTATGATAAGCGCTCCATTTTCTGGCGGCTTTTATCGGATCTTGCAGCGGAGAAGACAAGGTATTTACATAGATATAATCATTGCCGGTTCCTTGCATCTTGGTGAACTTGATAGTTGTTGCCATTTTGATTAATACTTATTTATTGTGGTTTCCTTTTGCTTTTAATTCTGTGCAAATATATATCTTTTTGATATTTTATAAGATATAATTGTTTCTATTTTCTTATTTATTTTCATTCTAATAACAAATAGAAACAGAAGCATTTATTTTTTCTTTCAAATTGCATCAAAACAAGGGTAGATAGTTTTGAATTGTAAGTCAATAGGTCGTTATATGATTGGGGAATGTAATATTCCCATTATTATATTCGGTCGATTGACTATAAAGGGGATATGCCGTCATAAATACAATCTATATGAATAAAAGAAATGCCCAAACTTACAATTTAAAAGTATTTTTCACAATCTAGCTTTCAAATATTAAATAGACACGTCATATATACAACAAACTGTAATACAGAGACGCAAGACTGCATCTTTTTATCAAAAGAAAGCACCAACTCTTCATCAAAAAGAAATAAATTACCTACTTTTGCAGAACAATATGAAATACAAACCAACATTATTATAAACTAAAGATAGCAATAATGGTAAAAACAGAGCAAACAGGTCTTTATGACGCAACCAACGAACATGACGCTTGCGGCGTAGGCATGGTAGTCAACATTCATGGCAACAAATCGCATGAATTGGTAGACTCCGCATTAAAGGTATTGGAAAACATGCGCCACCGAGGCGCGGAAGGAGCCGATAACAAAACCGGCGACGGAGCCGGAATCATGCTACAGATTCCCCACGAATTCATCCTCCTGCAAGGCATCCCCGTACCCGAAAAAGGAAAATACGGAACCGGACTCGTATTTCTGCCCAAAGACGAAAAAGAGCAAGCCAGCATCCTGAGCATTATGATTGAAGAAATAGAACGCGAAGGACTTACCTTGATGCACCTGCGCAATGTGCCCACCAACCCCGCCTGCCTGGGCAAGGACGCACGGGCCACCGAACCGGACATCAAACAGGTATTCATCACCGGAGTGACAGATGCGGACAGCCTGGAACGCACCCTCTACATCATCCGCAAGAAGATAGAAAAGCGCGTGCGGCACACGGACTTCTACATCGTTTCGCTATCGGCAAAAAACATTATATATAAAGGTATGCTCTCGTCCATGCAAGTGCGCGAGTACTTCCCGGACCTGACGCAACCCTATTTTACCAGTGGATTGGCATTGGTACACTCCCGTTTCAGCACCAACACATTTCCTACATGGAGCCTCGCCCAACCGTTCCGTTTGTTAGCGCACAACGGCGAAATCAATACCATCCGCGGTAACCGGGGTTGGATGGAGGCGCGCGAAAGTGTCCTTTCCTCTCCGGCATTGGGGGATGTCAAAGACATCCGTCCCATTATCCAGCCGGGCATGAGCGACAGTGCCTCACTGGACAATGTGCTGGAATTTTTTGTGATGTCGGGACTGAGCCTGCCCCATGCCATGGCGATGCTGGTACCCGAATCGTTCAACGACAAAAACCCCATCAGTGAAGATTTGAAAGCGTTTTACGAATATCACTCCATCCTGATGGAACCTTGGGACGGGCCTGCCGCACTGCTGTTCAGTGACGGACGGTTTGCCGGAGGAATGTTGGACCGCAACGGTCTGCGCCCTGCCCGTTACCTCATTACCAATAATGACATGATGGTAGTGGCCAGTGAAGTAGGCGTGATGGATTTCGAACCGGGAGAGATTAAAGAGAAAGGGCGTCTGCAACCGGGCAAAATACTGATGATTGATACCGAACAAGGTAAAATATATTATGACGGTGAACTGAAAGAACAACTGGCATCGGCACGCCCCTATCGCGCCTGGCTGTCTGCCAACCGCATCGAGCTCGATACCTTGAAAAGCGGACGCAAGATAGACAACCGGATAGACGGCTATGACCGTATGCTGCGTACCTTCGGCTTCTCGCGCGAGGATATAGAACGCACCCTCATGCCGATGTGCAACACAGGGGCCGAGCCCATCGCCTCTATGGGTAACGACACGCCGCTGGCCGTCCTTTCGGACAGGCCGCAGTTGCTGTTCAACTATTTCCGGCAACAGTTTGCCCAAGTGACCAATCCCGCCATCGACCCTATCCGTGAAGAGTTAGTCATGTCGCTCACCGAGTACATCGGGGCCGTGGGAATGAATATACTGGTGCCCAGCGAAAGCCATTGCAAAATGGTACGCCTGCCCCATCCCGTGCTGAACAACACCCAACTGGACATCCTCTGCAACATCCGGTATAAAGGATTCAATACCGTGAAACTCCCTATCGTATTCGAGGTGAGCAAGGGAAAAGCCGGATTGCAAGAGGCCCTGAACGACCTGTGCAAAAAAGCCGAGCAATCCGTTACGGACGGAGTGAACTATATCATTCTGAGCGACCGTTTTGTGGACGACACCCATGCCGCCATCCCGTCGCTACTGGCAGTTAGCACTGTCCATCATCACCTCATCTCCGTTCAGAAACGCGTGCAAACCGCATTGATTGTAGAAAGCGGCGAGATTCGCGAGGTGATGCACGCCGCCCTGTTGCTGGGATATGGCGCCAGTGCCATCAATCCCTACATGGCCTTCGCCGTACTGGATGAACTGGTGAGGAAAGGCGATGTGCAGATGAATTACGAAACGGCCGAGAAGAATTATATCAAGGCCATCCGCAAGGGCTTGTTCAAGATTATGAGCAAGATGGGCATTTCGACTATCCGTTCCTACCGGGGCGCAAAGATTTTTGAAGCCGTAGGGGTCAGCGAGGAATTGTTGAGAAGCTATTTCGGCACACAGACATCCAGCATCGGAGGCATCCGTCTGGAAGAAGTCGCCAGAGACGCCATCGCCCTGCACGATGCCGGATTCGCTGCAAAAGAAGTGAGCGACATTTTACCGCACAACGGACTGTTCTCTTTCCGCAAAGACGGAGAACGGCACGCCTGGAATCCGGAAACCATCTCCACCCTGCAACTGGCCACCCGGCTGGGCAGCTACAAGAAGTTCAAGGAATTCACCTCCATGGTAGATGGAAAAGAGTCACCCCTCTTCCTGCGCGACTTCTTCGGGCACAAACGAAACCCTATCGATATTGAAAAGGTGGAGCCGGTAGAAAACATCGTGAAACATTTCGTGACAGGAGCCATGTCCTTCGGCGCTATCAGCAAGGAGGCACATGAGGCGCTGGCACTGGCCATGAACAAACTGGGCGCACGCAGCAATACGGGTGAAGGAGGTGAGGACAGCGACCGCATTACCGGCACTTACCAGGGTATCTCACTTTGCAGCAAGACCAAGCAGATAGCATCGGGACGCTTCGGAGTCACCGCCGAATACCTGGTCCATGCCGAAGAGATCCAGATAAAGGTGGCCCAAGGCGCCAAGCCGGGAGAAGGAGGACAACTGCCGGGATTCAAGGTAGATGAGGTGATTGCCAAAACCCGCCACTCCATTCCGGGCATCTCGCTCATTTCCCCTCCACCCCACCATGACATTTATTCCATCGAAGATTTGGCCCAGTTGATATTCGACCTGAAAAACGTAAACCCACAGGCACGAATCAGTGTGAAACTGGTAGCCGAAAGCGGCGTGGGAACCATTGCCGCCGGAGTGGCCAAAGCGAAAGCCGACTTGATTGTCATTTCGGGAGCGGAAGGAGGAACCGGCGCGTCGCCTGCATCGAGTATGCGGTATGCAGGTATCTCGCCCGAAATAGGACTGAGCGAGACGCAACAGACCTTGGTGTTGAACGGACTCCGCGGACAAGTGAAACTGCAAGTGGACGGACAGTTGAAAACCGGACGGGATATTATCAACATGGCCTTGCTGGGTGCGGAAGAATTCGGTTTCGGTACCACCGCATTGATTGTACTGGGATGCGTCATGATGCGCAAGTGCCACACCAACACCTGTCCCGTAGGCGTGGCCACCCAAGACCCCGAACTCCGCAAACATTTCCGCGGACACTATGAATATGTAGTGAATTATTTCACTTTCCTGGCACAGGAAGTACGCGAATATCTGGCCGAAATGGGATTCACCCGGTTGGAGGATATCATTGGACGGACAGACCTGATTGAAATACAACAAGCGCCAAGTGAGAAGAAATCCTCACTATTGGATTTCAGCAGACTGCTACACCGGGTGGACAACGGAGCTGCCATACACCATGTCATGGAACAGAAGCACGACATTGCCCATGTGAAGGATGTGACCATACTGGCCGCCGCCAGGGATGCCATAGAAAACGGAAAAGAAATTTCCCTGGAATACACCATCGCCAATACGGACCGTTCGGTAGGCGCCATGCTGGCAGGAGCGGTTGCCAAGAAATACGGGCAGGCAGGACTTCCGGAACAGACCATCCACATCAAATTCAAAGGTTCGGCAGGCCAAAGTTTCGGTGCGTTCCTGACCCACGGCATCAGTTTCAAGCTGGAAGGCGAAGCGAATGACTACCTGGGAAAAGGACTGAGCGGCGGACGCATTGCGGTACTGCCCCCCGTGCGCAGCAATTTCGATGCGGAAAAGAATACCATCGCCGGAAACACCCTGCTGTATGGCGCTACTGACGGCGAGGTGTATATCAACGGACGGGTGGGCGAACGCTTCGCCGTCCGCAATTCCGGTGTGACGGCCGTGGTAGAGGGTGTAGGCGACCACTGTTGCGAATACATGACCGGAGGACGGGTCGTGGTACTGGGGGAAACCGGACGGAATTTCGCTGCCGGAATGAGTGGCGGCGTGGCTTACGTGTGGGACAAGAACCACAACTTCGATTATTTCTGCAACATGGAGATGGTGGAGCTCTCACTTATCGAGGAGGCATCTTACCGGAAGGAGCTGCATGAACTGATCCGTCAGCATTACCTCTATACCGGTTCCAAACTGGCACGAACAATGTTAGATGACTGGAATCACTATGTGGATGAATTTATCCAGGTAGTACCTATCGAATATAAACGAGTATTGCAAGAAGAACAAATGCGCAAGCTACAGCAAAAAATAGCTGATGTACAAAGAGATTATTAACGACAAAAGAAATACAACAAAGATATGGGAAATCCAAAAGCATTTTTAACTATACCGCGTCAGGAAGCGGGCTACCGTCCCATCCACGACCGGATATCAGATTATAGCGAGGTAGAACAGACTCTGAACAGCCGTGACCGGAAACTTCAAGCCTCACGCTGCATGGACTGCGGCGTTCCCTTCTGCCACTGGGCTTGTCCGCTGGGCAACAAGCAGCCCGAATTTCAAGATGCCCTCTACAAAGGCAAATGGGAGGAAGCCTACAAGATATTGAACGAAACCAACGATTTTCCTGAGTTCACCGGCCGCATCTGCCCCGCCCTCTGCGAAAAGAGTTGCGTGCTGAAACTGAGCATGGACTCTCCCGTCACCATCCGCGAGAACGAAGCGGCCATTGCCGAAACAGCCTTCCGCGAAGGTTACATCAAGCCCCGGAACATTGAACGCAACGGACGGAAAGTAGCCATTATCGGCGCCGGGCCCGCCGGACTGGCCGCCGCCAACCAGCTCAACGGAAAAGGGTACACAGTGACCGTCTTCGACAAGAATGAGGCTCCCGGCGGCCTGCTACGTTACGGCATCCCCAACTTCAAGCTGCACAAGCCCATCATCGACCGCCGTATCCGGGTGATGGAAGAAGAAGGCATCCACTTCAAAATGAACAACGATGTGGATGTGCGGCAACTCCCCGAAGGTTTTGACGCCTACTGCATCTGCACCGGAGCTCCGACCGCCCGTGACCTCCCTGTCCCCGGACGCGAACTGAAAGGCATCCACCCGGCACTGGACATGCTGGCGCAACAAAACCGTATCCTTGCCGGCATGACGTTCCCGAAAGAACAACTGGTTACTGCCAAAGGGAAAAAAGTACTGGTCATCGGCGGAGGGGATACCGGCAGCGACTGCATAGGGACCAGCAACCGGCAAGGTGCCCTAAGCGTCACCCAAATAGAAATCATGCCCCAGCCGCCCGTAGGACAGAATCCTGCCACTCCATGGCCCCAATTCCCCGTCGTACTGAAAACCACCTCTTCTCACGAAGAAGGGTGCAGCCGCCTATGGTCTCTCGCCACCCGTAAGTTTTTAGGCAAAAACGGTAAAGTGTGCGGTGTGGAAGTGGAACAGGTGGAATGGACTCCCGATCCCGACGGCGGCCGCCCTGTCATGAAGCCCACCGGAAAGGTGGAAGTGATTGAAGCCGACCTGGTTCTTCTGGCAATGGGCTTCTTAAAACCCGAACATCCCCAATTCACCGAAAACGTATTCGTAGCCGGCGATGCGGCAAGCGGAGCCAGCCTGGTGGTACGCGCCATTGCCAGCGGACGGAAAGCGGCAACGGACATAGACAGTTATCTCAATAAATAAATCAACAAATACAATTATGTGTGGAATCGTAGGAATATTCAAGATAAAGCAACAAACGCAAGAGTTGCGTCAGAAGGCATTGAAAATGTCACAAAAGCTCCGCCACCGCGGGCCGGACTGGAGCGGCATCTACGTAGGCGACTCTGCCATCCTGGCCCATGAACGCCTCTCCATCGTAGACCCTCAAAGCGGAGGGCAGCCCCTATACAGTCCCGACCGGAAACAAATCCTTGCCGTGAACGGAGAAATCTACAACCATCGGGATGTTCGTGCAAAGTACGCCGGAAAATATGATTTCCAAACCGGAAGCGACTGCGAAGTCATCCTTGCCCTTTACCGTGACAAAGGTATTCACTTCCTCGAAGACCTGAACGGCATCTTCGCCTTCGCCCTTTATGATGAGGAGAAAGACGATTTCCTCATTGCCCGCGACCCCATCGGAGTCATACCTTTATATATAGGTAAGGATAAGGACGGCAAAATATACTGCGCCAGCGAGTTGAAAGCCCTCGAAGGGTTCTGTGATGAATACGAACCCTTCCTTCCCGGCCATTACTATTGGGGAAAAGAAGGCAAGATGACCCGCTGGTACGTCCGCGACTGGTTTGAATACGAAGCCGTGAAAAACAACAATGCCTATTCCTTGGACATACACGACGGACTGGAAGAGGCCGTTAAACGCCAACTGATGAGTGATGTGCCCTACGGCGTACTTCTTTCCGGCGGTCTGGACAGTTCCGTCATCTCTGCCATTGCCAAGAAATATGCAGGCAAACGGGTAGAAACCGACAATAAAAAAGATGCCTGGTGGCCTCAGCTCCATTCCTTTGCCATCGGTCTGGAAGGTGCGCCCGACCTGATAAAAGCCCGCGAAGTGGCCCGCTTTATCGGAACCGTGCATCATGAAATCCACTATACCATCCAAGAAGGATTGGACGCTATCCGCGACGTCATTTACTACATCGAGACTTACGATGTCACCACCGTTCGCGCCTCTACCCCGATGTATTTGCTGGCACGCGTCATTAAAAGCATGGGAATCAAAATGGTGCTGAGTGGCGAAGGGGCTGATGAAGTGTTCGGCGGCTATCTCTATTTCCACAAAGCTCCTACAGCCCAAGCCTTTCATGAAGAGACCGTGCGTAAACTAGGCAAGCTCCACCTCTATGACTGCCTCCGTGCCAATAAATCCCTCGCAGCATGGGGAGTGGAAGGCCGAGTGCCTTTCCTGGACAAAGATTTTCTGGACATAGCCATGCGCCTCAATCCCGAGGCAAAGATGTGCCCCGGAAGCACCATTGAAAAGAAAATCGTCCGCAAAGCCTTTGCAGACATGTTGCCCGACAGTGTAGCATGGCGACAGAAAGAGCAGTTCAGCGACGGCGTGGGCTATAGTTGGATTGATACACTGAAAGCCCTTACCGCCGAAGCCGTCAGTGACGAGCAAATGGCGCACGCAGCCGAACGGTTTCCTATCAATACGCCGCAAAACAAGGAAGAATACTACTATCGCAGCATCTTCCAGGAGCACTTTCCCAGTGAAAGCGCAGCCCGCAGCGTGCCAAGCGTGCCCAGTGTGGCATGTTCTACAGCCGAAGCCCTTGCGTGGGACGCCGCCTTCAAGAACATGAACGAACCAAGCGGACGGGCCGTGAAGGGAGTGCACGAAGAAGCATATGATTCATAATATGGCAACGTGAGTCTGATTCCAACAATTTCATGCATATCTTTACCGCTTCTCTTACAGCATGTATTCAAAGAAGAGATGCTTTGCACCCCGAAATCTTGCGCGGCCTTGCCTTCGAAAAGAGGAAGGCTGCGCGGTGCTTTTGCCAACGTTTTCGAAATAGAGTGGAAAAAACAGCCCTTTCCATGCCGGGTATCAGAAAAAAATGGTGTAGCTTTGTATAGCTATAAAAAAGAGAAGAAGAAAGATGGAAACAAAAAAAGCGCCTCAAATCCCTTACGGCATCTCGGACTTTGTGCGGATGCGGACTGAAAATTATTATTATGTGGACAAGACCATGTATTTGCCCCTGATTGAAGATACAGCCAGCTATATCTTTATGATACGTCCGCGCCGTTTCGGAAAAAGCCTTTTCCTAAGCATAATGAAAGCCTACTATGACATTTTGCAAAAAGACCGTTTCGAAAGTTATTCAGCGGACTATGAATAGGTAAGAATTCCACCGACCAGCGCAACCGTTTCCAGATGATTTATTTTGATTTCTCAAAGGCAGGGGTTTCATTGGAAAGACTGGAAAAATGTTTTGAGACTTATTGCAATGTTGTCCTCTACCTGTTCATAAAGGATTACGCTTCTTTTTATTATGATAATTTTGAAGAAAAGTGCTGTATCTGGCTCAAGGAACCACGTTACATAAAGTCCTGATACAGTTCAAAGGATGGGAAGTGGTGAGAAGTGAAAAAGATACACATTAAAAACACAATTAACAGATAAAATAATGAAAACACCTTTTATTCCTAAATTGATTCTCCTTTTTATCCTATTTTTTCTTTATTCTGCTGGATATGCACAACAACGGGATTCAGTAACCATACGCGGACAAGTAACAGATTATAACGGACAACCCATTGACAGTTGTTCCATCTTTTGGCAGAGCCCCTCTTTTGATGACATTAAACAAGCCATCACTGACAAAAACGGATACTACACCACCCGTATTCCTAAAGGAAAGTATCAAAGTATGGGAGCTATCAATATGTCTACCTACCCACATACCGTAAAACCCGGACTAGCGGAAAAAGACCAACGTCTCGAATTTTGGGCATGGAATTTCATTGCCGATCGTGATACCACTCTCAACATTCGCTATCATCGTATGGAAGTCTATGGACTACGTATTTTCCACATCCCTGGAGGCATGCCCACCTATCAGATATATGTTCGACCCATGAGTCTGACCCGCACCCTGCAATGGCAAAAAGAAGAAAAATCCTCACTTGTACATGCACAGGATCTTAGCAAGATTGAGCAAACAGGTTTAAGCAAACAAGCCAAAGGCGTTTTGCTGGCACCATCGGCTGACAAATTAAAAGCTATCGTTTGGATAGATGGAGAAGAAGTACCTGTTCTGATGAAACAAGAGATAAAAGAGTACTTCGATGCTACCGAATACGGCAATGCCTATCTGCTGACCGTGGATATGCCCAGACACCAGAAAAATATTCTCCCCTACCGAATATTTAAAGTAGAGTTAACTGATTTAGAGAATGGTGACCGTGGAGAAGGGCTTTATTATATGGAAAAAGAGAACTATATAAAATAAAAAGAAGCGGTATTCTACCGCTTCTTGAGCCGAAACCGGGACTCGAACCCGGGACCTATTCATTACGAATGAATTGCTCTACCAACTGAGCCATTTCGGCAACTGTTTTTTCTGCAATATCGGGTGCTTTTCTGAAAAAGCGTTGCAAATATATATCTTTCTTTCGAAATAAAGAAACTAAAAGCGGATAATTTTTCAGTTATCCGATTTTGTTATGTCAATTGATGCCGGATTTATTAGTAGGCTTCTTCATGTATCCCTTTCATGGCCCATCCGCTTGGTTCGTTTATGTTCTTGAAAGCGGTATCCCACGTAAGAGCTTCAACGGTAGAATTGTTTTCTTTTATGTAAAGATTATAACATCAAGGCGTAAAAACTATTTTACACTAATTGCTCTCCTCATCAAATACCCGTGATATACTGAAATTTACCCACTCCATACCCAAACAATTCAATATCCGTCAAAGTTTGATGGTCTTTACCTTACCCGGAATGATGGTCAGATGCACCGTTCCATCCTTTT
>ERZ650300.721-NODE-721-length-20010-cov-5.696066_pt1 | contig 20010 bp, 17 predicted proteins | sample MGYA00376236_ERZ650300 | MGnify/ENA primary metagenome ERZ650300 (study PRJEB26733, sample SAMN07839303) | wastewater metagenome | biome: urban; feature: wastewater treatment plant; material: waste water | place: USA: North Carolina | collected 2016-04-28 ...
GATGGGCTCGCTCGACCGCGTCGGCATAGGCGGCGTAGCCGTGGCCCCGGTTGATGCGCTGCAGCGTCTTGTCATTGGCGCTCTGCAGCCCCAGCTCCAGCCACACCTCGTAGCCACGGGCCTGATAGCCCGCCAGCAGATCCAGCACCGCATCCGGCACGCAGTCGGGCCGGGTCCCGACACAGAGCCCCACCATGTCGCTGACCGACAACGCCTCCTCATACATGCGTTGCAGGTATTCCACCTCGGCATAGGTGCTGGTATAGGCCTGAAAGTAGGCGAGATAGCGCTTGGCACGGGTCACTTCGTCCCGGCGCGCCAGCAGTTGTTGCACCACCGAGAGCTGCTGGGTCGATTCGTCGGCGAAGGAGGAGACATTGCAGAAGGTGCAGCCGCCGCGGCCCAGGGTGCCGTCCCGGTTCGGGCAGGTGAAGGCGCCGTGGATGGAGAGTTTGTGGATCTTCTGGCCGTGGCGCTGCTTGAGATCCTGGCCAAATGTATTGATGAGTTCGTGTAACTGCATGACACCTCCGAAATGAGGTGTCATTCTAGCGACGCAGCCCGGCGGGCAGGCTGCGCTGGATCAATCCCGCTCTCTACCCAAAAATCATATAAATATTCACGTTAGATGCGATAAATACCCAACAGTCGGCATTCACGGTCACTTTTGACAACCTGTCACTCCTGCAACCTGGAGAAAAGTGTCATAACCTCTCGCCCATAACCGGCTGTAACTACTGAAAAAATCCTGTTTAGTCTGCTTATGGACAAATGCAAGACGCAGGATCCTGAAATGTGATCCCCGCCAAGCACACCAGAGATGACTTTGTAAAATTACTACAGTTTCCCGCCACCATGCAGTCAACCACTAAACCGTCCATAACCAGAATATAAATCCAACAAATAAATAAAAAGCAGTTATAAATACACAAAAATGCTGATTGAGTCTCAAAAACCCACATTTTGTTATGGCGATGTAACATTGCAAACAAGCGGGATGTCCAATTGACCTTGCCCGAAAATCCCATTAGTTTGGAGATTCGCCACCTCAGGCGGACGGAACCACAAGAGCCAATCGCAATTTATGCAGTCTGTTGATGACAGTGCGATGGAAGGCCGAGCAAGGGAGAAATGCAATGTCACTATATGATCCAAAGCTGGAGAGGGATAACTGTGGCTTCGGCCTGTTGGCCCACATGGAAGGGGAAGCCAGCCACAAGCTTGTCCGTCTCGCGATGTCAGCCTTGGCTCGCATGCAGCACCGCGGCGGTATCTCCGCCGATGGCAAGACCGGCGACGGCTGCGGCCTGTTGCTGCAAAAACCCGACAGCTTCTTTAGAGCTGTCGCCGAAGAGAAGGGATGGCACCTGGGCCGCAACTATGCGGTCGGCATGCTGTTCCTGAACCCGGACCCCGTATTGGCCCAGCAGACCCGCGACATCATCGACGAGGAGCTGGAAAGAGAGACCCTGAGTCTGGTCGGTTGGCGCAAGGTGCCCATCGATACCAATGTGCTCGGTCCCATCGCCAAGGCGTCCCTGCCCAGCATTGAACAGGTCTTTGTCAACGCGCCGCCAGGCTGGGTCGACAAGGATCTCGAGCGCCGCCTCTATATCGTGCGCCGCCGCATCGAGAAGCGCATCAGCGACGACTACTTCTATGTGGTCAGCCTCTCCAACCTGGTCACCGTCTATAAAGGACTGTGCATGCCGGTGGATTTGCCGCGCTTCTATCTGGATCTGGCCGACATCCGCATGCAGGCCGCCATCTGCGTGTTCCACCAGCGTTTCTCCACCAACACCAGCCCGCGCTGGCCGCTGGCGCAGCCGTTCCGCTACCTCGCCCACAACGGCGAGATCAACACCATCGCCGGCAACCGCCAGTGGGCCAAGGCGCGCAGCTACAAGTTCGCCACCCCGCTGATCCCGGATCTGCAAGAGGCCGCCCCCTTCGTCAACACCACGGGGTCGGATTCCTCCAGCCTCGACAACATGCTGGATCTCTTCCTGGCCGGCGGCATGGACCTGTTCCGTGCCATGCGCCTGCTGATCCCGCCTGCGTGGCAGAAGCACCCGAACATGGATGACGACCTGCGCGCCTTCTACGACTTCAACTCCATGCACATGGAGCCCTGGGACGGCCCGGCCGGCATCGTCATGACCGACGGTCGCTACGCCACCTGCGCACTCGACAGAAACGGTCTGCGTCCGGCACGTTACGTCATCACCAAGGACAAGTTCATCACGCTGGCCTCCGAAGTGGGCACCTGGGACTACACCCCGGACGAAGTGCTGGAGAAGGGCCGGGTCGGCCCGGGCGAGCTGTTCGTGGTGGATACCAGCAACGGCAAGATCTGGACCAGCTTCGAGATCGATGACGATCTCAAGAGCCGTCACACCTACAAGCAGTGGATGGACAAGCACTGCAAGCGCCTGGTGCCCTTCGAGCAGATGGACGATGCCAGCACGGGATCGCGGGAATTCCCGGATGACCGGCTCAAGACTTACCAGAAGCTGTTCGGCTACTCCTTTGAAGAGCTGGATCAGGTGATCCGCGTGCTCGGCGAGAATGGCCAGGAGGCGGTGGGCTCCATGGGGGATGACACCCCGATGGCGGTGCTCTCCTCCAGCCAGCGTACCCTGTACGACTACTTCCGCCAGATGTTCGCCCAGGTGACCAACCCGCCCATCGATCCGCTGCGGGAAAACCACGTCATGTCGCTGGCCACCTGTATCGGCCGCGAGCAGAACGTGTTCAACGAGACCTTCGGCCACGCCCACCGGGTGCTGTTCCAGTCGCCGATCCTGCTCTACTCCGACTTCCACCAGCTGCTGGCACTGGAAGGGGAGCACTACCGCCATGCGGTGCTGAGCCTCAACTACCTGCCCGAAGAGGGGCTGCAGGCTGCCCTTGAGCGTCTCTGCCACGAGGCAGCTGAAGCGGCCCGCAGCGGCGCGGTGCTGCTGGTACTGTCAGACCGGGACATCAGCCCGGATACCCTGCCCATCCCGGCCGCCATGGCGGTGGGTGCGGTGCAGCGTACCCTGGTGGACAACAACCTGCGCTGCGACGCCAATATCCTGGTGGAGACCGCGAGCGTGCGCGACCCGCACCACTTCGCCGTGCTGCTGGGCTTTGGCGCCACCGCCATCTACCCCTATCTCGCCTACGAGACCCTGGCCAAACAGGTCGAGGAAGGGGTGCTGAAGATGAGCCTGCGCCAGGCCATGCTCAACTACCGCAACGGCATCAACAAGGGCCTCTACAAGGTGATGTCCAAGATGGGCATCAGCACGGTGGCAAGCTACCGCTGCTCCCAGCTGTTTGAGGCGGTGGGCCTCTCCAAGGCTGTTGTCGAACTCTGCTTCCGCGGCGTATCGAGCCGCATCCAGGGTGCCGACTTTGCCGACATCCAGCAGGATCAGATCAATCTGTCCCGTCTGGCCTGGCTCGGCCGCAAGCCGCTGACCCAGGGCGGCCTCTTGAAATTCGTCCACGGTGGCGAGTACCACACCTACAACCCGGACGTGGTGCAGACCCTGCAAGTGGCGGTGCGCTCCGGCAACTACGCCGATTACAAGGAGTACGCCCGCCTGGTGAACGAGCGCCCCGTCGCCACCTTGCGCGATCTGCTCGTCCTCAAGCAGGGAACGACGCCGGTTGCGCTGGAGCAGGTTGAGCCCGCCGTCAAGCTGTTCCCCCGCTTCGACTCCGCCGCCATGTCCATCGGCGCGCTGGGCCCGGAAGCCCACGAGGCGCTGGCGGTGGCCATGAACCGCCTCGGCGGTCAGAGCAACTCCGGCGAAGGCGGTGAAGATCCCAAGCGCTTTGGCACCGAGAAGAATTCGCGCATCAAGCAGGTGGCCTCGGGGCGCTTTGGCGTCACCCCCCACTACCTGATGAACGCCGACGTGGTGCAGATCAAGGTGGCCCAGGGCGCCAAGCCCGGCGAAGGGGGCCAGCTGCCCGGTGACAAGGTCACCGCGCAAATCGCCCAGCTGCGCTACTCCGTGCCCGGCGTGACCCTGATCTCCCCGCCGCCGCACCACGACATCTACTCCATCGAGGATCTGGCCCAGCTCATCTTCGACATCAAGCAGATCAACCCGAACTGCCTGGTGTCGGTGAAACTGGTGTCCGAACCTGGCGTCGGCACCATCGCCTGTGGCGTGGCCAAGGCCTATGCGGACTTCATTACCGTCTCCGGCTACGACGGCGGCACCGGCGCGAGCCCGCTCACCTCGGTCAAATACGCCGGCTCCCCCTGGGAGCTGGGCCTGGCCGAAACCCAACAGGCGCTGGTGGCCAACGGCCTGCGCCACAAGGTGCGCCTGCAGGTGGATGGCGGTCTCAAGACCGGTCTGGACATCATCAAGGCGGCCATCCTCGGCGCCGAGAGCTTCGGTTTCGGCACCGGCCCCATGGTGGCGCTCGGCTGCAAATACCTGCGCATCTGCCACCTGAACAACTGCGCCACCGGCGTCGCCACCCAGGATGAGAAGCTGCGCCGCGAGCACTTCACCGGCCTGCCGGAGATGGTGATGAACTACTTCAAGTTCATCGCCGAGGAGACGCGCGAGCTGATGGCCGAGCTTGGCGTCACCCAGCTCACCGACCTCATCGGTCGTACCGACCTGCTGGAAGCCCTGCCCGGCCTCACCGCCCGTCAGGCCAAGCTGGACTTGTCCGGCATCCTGGCGGCCCCGGTTGCACCGGCAGGCTCCAGTCTGTTCAGCCAGCAGCACAACCCCACCTTCGACAAGGGGCCCTTGAACCTCAAGATGGTGGAAGACCTGCTGGACGCGGTGGAAAACATGAGTGGCGGCGAGTTCCGCTACGACATCCGCAACACCGACCGCTCCGTGGGTGCGCGTCTGTCCGGCGAAATCGTCAAGCGCCACGGCAACCAGGGCATGGCGGCCGATCCGGTCAAGGTGCACTTCAACGGCACCGCCGGCCAGAGCTTCGGCGTCTGGAACGCCGGTGGCCTTGAGATGATCCTCACCGGGGATGCCAACGACTACGTGGGCAAGGGGATGACCGGCGGCAAGCTGGTGATCAAACCCCACGTCGGCGTGGCGTTCAAATCCCACGAGGCGGCCATCATCGGCAACACCTGCCTCTATGGCGCCACCGGCGGCAAGCTCTATGCCGCAGGGACCGCAGGCGAGCGGTTCGCGGTGCGCAACTCAGGGGCCTTGGCGGTGGTCGAGGGGATTGGCGACAACGGCTGTGAATACATGACAGGCGGCATCGTCACCGTGCTCGGCAAGACCGGTGTCAACTTCGCGGCGGGCATGACAGGCGGTTTCGCCTACGTGCTCGACGAGTGCGGCAACTTTGCCAAGCGCACCAACCCCGAGCTGGTCGAACTGCTGGAGGTGGCGGATCTGGCCATCCACCAGGAGCACCTGCGCGGTATCATCACGGCGCACCTCAACGAGACAGGCAGCTCGCGTGCCGAGGAGATCCTGGCCAACTTCGACTCCTATGTGCCCAAGTTCAGGCTGATCAAACCCAAGTCCAGCGACGTCAAATCGCTGCTTGGCCACACCAGCCGTTCCAGTGCAGAACTCAGAATCCAGGCGCAATAAGGAGGGAACCCTATGAGCCAGAACGTATTCCAGTTTATCGATGTCCAGCGGGTCGACCCGCCCAAGAAGCCGCTCAAGATCCGCAAGATCCAGTTCGTGGAGATCTACGAGCCCTTCAACCAGGCCCAGGTCGGCATGCAGGCGGATCGCTGCCTCGACTGCGGCAACCCCTATTGCGAGTGGAAGTGCCCGGTGCACAACTACATCCCCAACTGGCTGAAACTGGCCAACGAGGGGCGCATCCTGGAGGCGGTGGAGCTCTCCCACCAGACCAACAGCCTGCCGGAGGTGTGCGGCCGGGTCTGCCCGCAAGACAGACTCTGTGAGGGTGCCTGCACCCTCAACGACAGATTCGGCGCCGTGACCATAGGCAACATCGAAAAATACATCACCGACAAGGCGTTCGAGATGGGCTGGCGCCCGGATCTCTCCAAGGTGGTCAAGACCGACAAGCGGGTCGCCGTCATTGGCGCGGGCCCAGCTGGCCTTGCCTGTGCCGACGTGCTGGCACGCAATGGCGTCACCCCTGTGGTGTTCGACAAGTACCCGGAGATAGGTGGCCTGCTCACCTTCGGTATCCCCTCCTTCAAGCTGGAGAAAGAGGTGATGCAGCGCCGCCGCGAGATCTTCGAGGGGATGGGGGTGGAGTTTCGCCTCGAGACCGAAGTGGGCCGTGACGTCACCTTCGCCGACCTGCTCGGCGAGTTCGATGCGGTCTTCCTCGGGGTCGGCACCTACAAGTACATGAAGGGCGGCTTTGCCAACGAAGAGGCGCCGGGGGTCTACGACGCCCTGCCCTACCTCATCTCCAACGCCAACCGCTTGCTGGGCTTTGAGAAGGCGCAAGCCGATTACATCGACTTCGCCGGCAAGCAGGTAGTGGTGCTGGGGGGCGGCGACACCGCCATGGACTGCGTGCGCACCGCCATCCGCCAGGGGGCCGATCGGGTGATCTGCGCCTACCGCCGGGATGCCGAGAACATGCCGGGCTCCAAGCGGGAGGTGAAAAACGCCCAGGAGGAAGGGGTGGAATTCATGTTCAACCTGCAACCTGTCGGGGTCGAACTGGACGCTCACGGCCGCACCTGCGGCATCAAGGTGGTGAGCACAGAGCTCGGCGCCCCCGATGCCAATGGCCGCCGCAATCCTGTGGTCATTGAAGGCTCCGAGCAGGTGCTGCCCGCCGATGCGGTGGTGATGGCGTTCGGCTTCCAGCCCAACCCCCAGCCCTGGATGGCAGAGCACGGCGTCGAGCTCGACGGCCGGGATCGCATCAAGGCGCCCGAGAAGGCCGAGTACGCCTTCCAGACCAGCAACCCCAAGGTGTTCGCCGGTGGTGACGCGGTGCGCGGCTCGGATCTGGTGGTGACCGCCATTTATGAGGGTCGCAAGGCGGCCGAAGGGATCATGGACTACCTGGCCGTGTGATCTGCCGCCATAACCAAGCAGCCATGCAAACAGCCCCGCTCGTGCGGGGCTGTTTTTTTATCTCGCTCTCAATCCGCCAGAACCGGCTAGATGCTCCAGCTCTCCGGCAGCCGTTCGGTGAGGGTGGAGATGTATTCGAAGGTACGCGCCCGCTTGGGGGTGGTGAACATCTGGCGCGCACTGCCCGCCTCCACCACCTCCCCGGCCTCCAGGAAGATCACCTGCTGCGCAATCTGGGCCGCCAGGCGCAAGTCATGGGTGGCGATCAGCATGGTAGTCCCCTCACTGGCCAGCTGGCGCAGCACGGCCACCACCTCCTGGGCAAGCTCGGGATCCAGTGCCGAGGTGGGCTCGTCACAGAGCAGCACCTTGGGGGATGGCGCCAGCGCCCGGGCAATGGCGACCCGCTGCTGCTGACCGCCGGAGAGGGTGGCAGGCACCGCCTCGGCCTTGTGCCTGAGCCCCACCTTGTCGAGCAGTTGCAGGGCGCGCGCCACTGCCCTCTCCCTGGGCCACTTCAACACGGTCACCAACCCTTCCATCACGTTCTCCAGCACCGTCATGTGCGGGAACAGCTGGAAATTCTGGAACACCATACCGGTCTGCTGGCGCAGGGCCAGCACGCTTTGCCGTGACAGATGCCGGGTAAAGTCGAGCTCGCTGTCCCCCAGCACCAGCTGGCCTGCATCGGGTCGCTCCAGCAGGTTCACGCAGCGCAGCAGGGTACTCTTGCCGCTGCCGGAGGGACCGATCAGGGCGGTGACGCTGCCCGCGGCCATCGCCAGCCCCACCCCTTTCAACACGCGCTGCCCCGCAAACTGTTTCTCGATGCCACTCAAGCGGATCATAGGGCGACCTCCCGGGTCTCTTTGTGAGCCAGTCGCTGCTCCAGCCTGTCTTGCAGGGTGGAGAGCACCGAGCTGAACATCAGGTAGATGAGGGCCGTCTCGATATAGAGGATGAGCGGCTCATAGGTGACGGAGGCGAGCCGCTGGGCCGCCTGAAACAGCTCGGGCACGGTCACCGCCGCCGCCAGCGACGTGTCTTTGACCAGGGAGATGAAGGTGTTGGAGAGCGGTGGCACCGCGATACGCGCCGCCTGCGGCAGGATCACCCGCCACATGACCTGGGGCCAGTTCATGCCGATGGAGTAGGCTGCCTCCCACTGCCCCTTGGGGATGGCCGCCAGGGTGGCACGAATGATCTCCGAGCTGTAGGCACCGATGTTGAGGGTGAAACCGATGACGGCGGCGGTGAAGGCATCCAGCACTATGCCGGCGCTCGGCAGACCGTAAAAGATCAGAAACAGCTGCACCAGCAGGGGCGTGCCCCGAATAAGCCAGACATAGAAGCGGACCAGTATCACCAGCGGAGCCGGACCATATAATCTGGCCAGCGCCACCGACAAGCCGAGCACGATTCCCAGCACGAAGGTAATCAGAGTGAGTGGCACGGTAAAAATAAGCCCCGCACTGAGCAGGGGCCAAAAAGAGTCGATCATTAACTGCAACCAGGCCGGCACGTTAATATCCTCAGTTGTTATTATGTTGCCACGATATTATTGCGAGACGTCGGTGCCGAAATATTTCTGCGATATTTTCTGATATGCGCCATCCTGCTTGGCATTGCGCAGCGCCTGATTGATGGCAGCCAGCAACTCGGGTTGCCCCTTGGCGAGCAGGGCGGCTGATTGATCCCCCTTGGCCTCGCTGGCCGCCACCTTCAATTTGGCGTCCGGCTTCTGTTTCTTGAAGTCGAGGAAGGAGAGGCTGTCGTTGATGGTGGCATCCACCCGCCCGGTCAGCACCAGTTCGAGTGACTGGTTGAATCCCTCGGTGGCCACCACCTCGGCGCCCGATGATTTCGCCAGCTGGGCGAAGTTGCTGGTCAGGGACTGGGAGGATTGCTTGCCCTTCAGATCGGCAAAACTCTTGATGCTTTGGTTGTCGCTGTGCACCACGATCACCGCCTTGGAGGTGATGTAGGGGTCTGAAAAATCATATTTTTTCAGCCGCTCAGGGGTGATGGCCACTTCGTTGAGCACCAGGTCGTAGCGCTTGGCGTCCACCCCGGCGATGAGCCCGTCCCACTTGCCCTCGACGAACTGCGGCTTCACGCCCAGACCGCTTGCAATCAGCTCGCCTATCTCCACGTCAAAGCCCACCAGCTTGCCGCTCTTGTCGTGGTAGGTGAAGGGAGGATAGGTCCCTTCGGTGCCGATCTTGATCACTCCAGCCCGCTGGATCTCGGCCAGGCTTGACTGTGCCTGTACCGATGTCATCAGTGCCAGCGGAAGTGCCGCCATTAAAAACAGGGAGTGCCGTTTTTTCATTATTCACCTCGTTATATTTATGAACATCCAGAGCGCTTGCCAACCACCACAAAATAAAACCAGCCAGTTATCATGTTTAATTTAAATTAATTATCGGCAGAGATAACCTTCATAGTGCTTGCTGGCGGTATGGATGAAACATAACGTGGCTCATGGCATGACCCAACCATGAAATACGGGGATATTTAGCGAAATAATGGATAACGAATAAATAATGGCCGGACTGGCCGAGGAATTGCCCCGCTGGCGGCGCTCCGTCAGCGGAAACCATATCAGGCGGGTTGTGGCTCCCGCGGGATGGCAGTGGCCCAGTTACGACACAACGTATCAATCGGGCCAAAATTCGGTCTGATGGCACATGGCATTGCCACGCACCACGTGGAAGGTAAAGGCTCGATGGCGCGCGCCTTGACGTCACCGTCGGTGATCACCCCTTCGGTCACCACCTCCCGCCCTGCTCCAGCAGGCGAACGATGTCGACATTCCAGGGCCCGGCCGCCGGGTAGCGCCGATGGCTCTCGACGAAGTTGACCCGCCCCTCGCGCCGCTCCCCCGACGTTGGCCAGTCACAGAGAAAGTCATCGCTCAGCCACCTGGGGGCCCTGACGAAACCGTTGCTCTGCATGGCCTGCCAGTGGTCTGCACCACGGTTTTTGGTTCCATGGTCCTGTTTTCCATCCAGCCCTCCTACAACCGCACCACCAGCCACTCCCCCTTGCCCACCGGCACCAGGGAAGTCAGGAAATCGGGGTCACGCCGCACCTGTGCCATCCACTCCCTCATCTCGTCCTCATGGGAGATGGCATTGTCCACCACCAGCAGGCCACGAGGGGCAAGCAGGCGCTGGATCTCGGGCCACCAGGCCTGGTAGTGGCGGCGCTCGGAGTCGAGGAAGATGAGCTGATAGCCCGCCGTCGGCAGGCAGGGCAACAGGCTGCCGGCCTCCCCCGCCAACTGCTCAATCCAGGGAGTGAGCCCGGCCCGCTCAAAGTTGGTCGCCGCCATGGTCCGTTTGCCCTCGTCCAGCTCGATGGTGGTGACCCGGCCCCCCAGCCGTTTCACTGCCTCGGCCAGCCAGAGGGTGGAGTAACCGTTGGAGGTGCCGATCTCCAGCACAGCCTGCGCCCCCCTCGTCTGCACCAGCACCGCCAGCAGTTCGCCGGTGTCGCGGGTAATGTTGAGCATCTTGCTGCCACGGGAGTGTTGCGCGCCGTCATTCTGCTCGCCAAAGCGCTCCAGCTCCCGTTTCAGTTGTTCCAGTGCCATGTCTCCTCCTTGACGGTGTAAACGAGTCGGCCCGGTGCATGGCATGGCTGGACCGCCCCTCATGTTCATCATTTTGCTATCGACCCACTCGGTGGCCCATCCCCTGCGTCATCCGGATAAAGACAACACCCTGGCTCACCATGTGATCACGCTGGTGCACTGCTGCTGGCGGGAAAGCCAATCGTCACGCGGTCTGGCGGTGGCCCCCCGCGCCGTCGGGCTGCTGGATACCAAGGGCAAGCCGCAGATCGCCTAGGGGGCCACCCGGGTAAAGTCGACGGCGGGGCAGCTGGGCGCCACACCCTTGGTCAGCGTCAGGGGCTGGGCACGATAGCTGAGCCGGTAGCGGCCCGGTTGGGACAGATCGTAGGCCTGCGCCAGGTCCGCATCGGCCTGGCTCTGCTCCCCCGCCCCCAGGTGCAGGAAGTCGCCGTCCCCGGGGGTACCTCGCTTGGCAAGCGGCCCTCGATAGTCCAGCGGCTGCCCATCGCGGGTCAGGTCGATGGCATCGGCAAACCACCCCTCGAAGGGGGTGAACCAGGTCAATACCTCGAGGGGCGTCTCCCCCCGGTTGGTCAGGGTCATCACCAGGGGCAGGGGTTCGTTCACCCCGCTCTCTGCGCTGACCGACAGCTCGCACTGCAAGGGCGCCAGTGCCAGGGTGGTAAGCAAGAGTGTCATCATGGTGCCTCCGTCAAAAAAGGGGCCATCCGGCCCCTGTTTGCAACTCAATTTTCGCTCGGGGTATTCTCGGCGAAATATTCATGGTTGTCGGCATTGTTCAGGGCCTTCTGGGGATCCGTGCTCGCCAGATTGCGCGCATTGGCCTGACCGTATCCCAGATCGTCGGTGCCCGCCACCACGTTGAAGTGGCTCAGCTCGTGGACAATGGTGCCGGCGCGGGAATCGGTCCCGGTGACCGGCGCAGTCCAGAAGCTCTTGCACAGATAGACCTTGTAGGGCTGGTCCGGATAGACATAGGCAAAGTAACTCTGCTTGCAACCGCAGTCGAAGGTGAGCGGCTTGTTGTCGATGGCATCCTTGATCTTGCTGAAGTTGGTCTCGGCCTGGTTCCAGCGGGTGGCGTCATAGGCGCCAAACCAGCTGCGGTAGCGCTGCCCATTCGGCTTGTCCACCGCGAGGTAGCTGCTGGAGTTGTTGGCGATGCCACTCGCGGCATCGAGCGCCGCCAGGATGTCGCTCTTCTGGGTGTTGGTGCAACGGCCGCTGAAGCTGACCGAGGCGCTCACCGCCTGGGGCTCGGCCACCGCCGCCTTGGCCAGCACCCGCTCGTCGCTCACCCCGTCCACCCAGAGGGTCACGGCATTGGACTCGCTCGCCTGGGCCTGTTTGGCCTTGGCCGCTTTCCCCTCCTGCGCCACGGTCGGCAGCAGGTAACGGATGCTGTACTGGCCCTGGGCGCTCATGTCGTAGAGACCGGAGACCTCCGCCTGCACTGTCAGGCTCTGGCCCGCCTTGAGCAGTTGGTAGTCCTTGTCACTCGGGGCGGCCCGCTTGATCAGGGCCCCTTCGTAATCCACCGGCTGGCCGTCACGCTCCACCTGGAACAGGGGAGCATCCTCGCTGCCCGGCAGTTGCCATTTGAGCAGACGAACCGGCTTCTCCCCGGTGTTGGTCAGGGTCAGGTTGACGCGCACATCGTCTGTGCTGCCCTCCACCAGGGTGAGCCGGGCATCGAGTCCGGCGGCGCAGAGCGGGGACGCCAGCACGCCGGCCAGCAACAGGGCAATTGGAGTCGCTTTCATCATGTTTCCTCATTCATTGAGTGTCGCCTTGTCAGGCGGTCTGCTTCCTTTAAGGCCCTCTTTGGGGCCCATCCACCCTAGAGCAGAAGCACCACCCCACCATCCCTCCATATGGGGGACGCCCCCCATCAGAGGGGGAGCCCCTTGGCTGCGACAAAGATTGCCCGCCCGGCCCTGGGCGTGCAGGCAACCCCGTGTGGCGTATTTGCCATAAAAAAACCCGGCGCAGGGCCGGGTGACGGGATGAGAAGGCGGGATCAGGAGGACAGCAGCGCCAGGGCAGGCTGCGCGTTGCCCGGCATCAGCCGATAGGCCTTGTGGTGCTTGACCAGGGTGGTTTTCTTGTTGCCCTGGCTCAGCAGCAGGCCCCGGGCAAATGCCGCCTCGGCCAGTACCTGCTCGTCCCCGCGCACATAGAGGGTGAGGGGCTTGACCAGCTCACCTCCCTCGATATGGCCCTGATACTCGCTGGCCGAGATGATCAGGCTGGATTGCCCCTGGCTCAGCAGCCGCTGCCGGGTGTTCAGTTCGCTGTCGGTGAACACCAGCCAGCCCGCCCCCTCCAGCGCCAAAAGCAGATCGGCCAGGCGCGCCCCCAGCTGTACCGGCTCATGCATGGCACGCTCATACTGGCGCTGCACCCGCTCAAGCAGCCCCTTGAGATCGGCCCCCGCCCCCAGCGTCCGCCCCAGTTGCACCCAGGTCTTGAGATCCTCCATCACCAGCCGGGAGAAGCGTTTCTCCTTGAGAGAATCCGCCATCCAGGTACAGAGAAAGTGGCTCTCCTGGGCGGGGGTGCGTTTGCCCGTCTTCTGGGCAGCGGTGCGCTCCAGCTCCGCCAGGCTCTGGCGGGCCATCTCGAGCAGGGCCTGATTGTAAGCAGGAAGGGTCATCTCGGATCCTCTGAAACGGGGCGGCCAGGGGCCGCGTCATCGACAGCACAAAGGCGCCAGTGGCGCCTTTGGAGAGTAAACGCCCCTCCCCGACCGGGAGGGTGCGACGTTGCCTTATTTCGGCTGACGGGGCTTCTTGGCCGCCGCCAGACGCTTGAGGCGCTGACCTTGCAGTTTCGCCTCGGCCATGGCCTGGGCGGCGGCATTGTCTTCACGCTGCGGGCGCTTGCCGAAGCGGCGGCGCTCCTGCAACTGCTTGATGAGGTCGTCACGGCTGCTCACCTCGTAACCCGGCACCATGATGCGGCGGATCTTCTGGCCGATGAGGGCCTCGATCTCCAGCAGGGTGCGCTCCTCCTCGCGACTGACGAAGGAGATGGCCATGCCGCTCTTGCCAGCGCGACCGGTTCGGCCGATACGGTGCACGTAATCTTCCGCGAGGAACGGCAGATCATAGTTGACCACGTATTCCAGGCTCGGAATGTCCAGGCCGCGGGCGGCCACCTCGGTGGCCACCAGCACCCGCAGCTTGCCTTCGGTGAATTCACGCAAGGCGCGGCGACGGCTCCCCTGGGCCTTGTCACCGTGCACCACGGCAGACTTGATGCCGTCGAGGTTGAGCTCCTCCACCAGTTCATCGCAGCTCTCGCGGGTGCTGGCAAACACCAGCACCTGCTGCCAGTTCTGCTTGCCGATAAGCTCGGAGAGCAGCTCGCGCTTGCGCTTCTGTTCCACCGGATAAACGGTGTGGCTCACGGTGTCGGCAGTGGAGTTCTGCTTGTCGACGGCCACCACCTGGGGTTTGTCCAGCATGAGGTTGGCCAGCTTTTTCACCGCCTCGGAGAAGGTGGCGGAGAAGAGCAGGTTCTGGCGGGTCTTGTTGACCGCCTGCAGGATCTGCTGCACATCGGCGCTAAAGCCCATGTCGAGGATGCGATCCGCCTCGTCCAGCACCAGAGTCTCGACCCCGGAGAGGCTCAGGTTGCAGGCGGTGAGGTGCTCGAGCAGACGGCCAGGGGTGGCCACTATGATGTGTGCGCCCGCTTTGAGCTTCTTGGCCTGCACATCCTGTTTGCCGCCACCCACGATGGTGAGGGTAGTGATATCAAGATACTTGGCGAAATCGTTGATATTGCTCGCCACCTGGGCCGCCAGCTCGCGGGTCGGGGTCAGGATCAGCACGCGGGCATTGGAAGGCTGCACCGGCGCCGGGTTGTCTACCAGGCGTTGCAGGATGGGCAACGCAAAGGCGGCGGTCTTGCCGGTACCGGTCTGGGCACTGGCCAGCACATCGCGGCCACGGCGAATGGCCGGGATGGCCTGGCTCTGCACAGGGGTCATCTCCTGATAACCGCAATCTGAGATGGCGCGCAAAATCTCGGGGGCAAAATCGAACGATTCAAATCTCATGTTGGGTTCCTGTGTTCCAGCGGAGCTGTAGTTGGCGTGGGTGGCCTGGGCCGGCGTGTGGCCTGGCATCGGCGAGGCGTGGAGCCAAGGACGGCTGGGTCTGACATCAGATCAGAAGATGAGCCGGAAAATGGCGGGCGCGAAGTGTAACAGATAGGCGACAGGAATGCCGCCTCAAATGGCCTGTATTTTTCCGGGGGCTGCGCTCTCCAGACGCGGCAGCAGGCGCAGCCCGGGCAGTGAGATCAGCGCACCCGCTTGCTCGGACGCTTGAGCAGCCGCATGCCGATGGCCGCCACCGCGATGACGAACAGCCCGAAAGAGGTGACAAGCAGGCACTTGGTCAGCAGCTCCTGATGATGGGCAAAGACCGGGGTCGCCATCACCATCTTGCCCACCATGCTCAGTACCAGGGACCAGAGGAAGGCGCTGGCAAAACTCGCCACGGCCACCCGCAGCAGGTGCAGGCGGGAGACTCCCATCAACATGGGGGTCAACACTCTCACGAAGGGGATGAAACGGGACACGAACATGGCCCAGAAGCCGTAACGATCCAGCAGTCGGGAGGCCCTGGGCAGGCTCCCTTCCGGGATCATTCGCTCCACATGGCCCATGAAACGGGTGCCATGCAGTGCCTGCCCCTGCCAGTAGGCGAGCACGCTCCCTATCCCGGCCGCGAGCGGCAGATAGAGCAAGGTCACCTCGGGCCCCAGCACCCCCATGCCCACCAGACCGCCCGCCAGCAGCACCAGGCTGTCACCGGGCAGGGGCAGAAAGACGAAGCTCGATTCAAGGAAGAGGATCACCACCAGACAGGTGACGAGCAGACCGATTGCCTGCATTTGTATAAGCTGATCAAAATCCTGATGCCATATGGCAAGCAGCATGTCCTGCATCTGGTGTGACTCCCATCAACGTAATGCGCATTCGTCATGATGACCCGAAGGCCCCGTCTGGTAATCCATCCCTGCTACCACCCCAATGTTCGTATGGGAGGCCTCTTATACACCCGGGGAACTGAACAATAAATTAATGTCTGTGATTTCTGCCCAGCGGTTCACCCTTCTCGCCCCCCCTGCCCCCGCCAAAGCGAGGGCAGCTTGGCCCATCAGGCCAATGCGCACACCCCAAAACAGGACGGGTCGGCCCTTGCCAGGCTGCCAAGCCAGATGAAACCCGTTACAGTGTGAACATGCCCCAATGGACGGGGTACTCATGGAGCCAGGTATGGCAAGACAGCTCTCTTCTCACACACTTTCCTTGCTGGCGGTTATTGCCGGCGTCTCTGCCGGTCTTGTGACAAAGGCCCGTGCCAGCGACGAGAGCCTGGTTCAACAGCGCGCCAACGCCGTCGTCTCCCTGATGAGCTACGCCGTGGTGCCGGATATCACCGCCAGCAACCTGAATATCGGCAGCGGCACCAACGACACCTCCGCCCTCACCATCACCCAGCTCGGGGGTGGCGCCACCCTGAGCGAGGATGTTCCCCTCTATCTGGAGGGCACCCTGGGCTACAGCCGCTACGATCCCCAGTTCGTGTTCACCGATGGCAACGAGACCCGCACCATTCCCACCAAATGGAACAGCCTGAGCGCCACCGGCGGCATCGGCTGGGATGTCGGCGTCCACCGGGATCGCTTTGGTGGCAATCTGGTGCTGCGGCCCATCGCCAATGTCACCCTGGGCACGGTGGCCAGCGACCTTCGCATCGGGGCCGCCCTGCTCGAGCACAGGAGTGGCCAGAATCTGGACTTCCTCGACGGCGGCACCCTCAATGTCTATGGCCTCGGCGGCTCATTGATGCTGGACTATGAGCTCTTCTCCGCCGCCCAGGACATCGATGCCGAGCTGCGCTACTCCTACCAGCATCTGCAAAGCTTCACCGGCACCGCCGAGAGCGTCAGCGGTCAGGCCGATGCGGAAAACCTCGGGCTTTACCTGCGCCGCCGCGCCCCCCTGTGGCACTGGACCCTGCTGGACAGGCCCCTTCGCTACGTGCTGGAAGGAGCCAGAACCGAATACCTGGGGCAGCAACGGGGGCTGCTCGGTTTCAACAGCCTCAACTCCCTGGGACTTGGCCTCGAACTCGACAGCAGCAAGTACGACATCTTCATCACCCGCACCCGGCTGGTGGCCCGCTATATGTTCAGCCACAACACCAGCGGCTACTCCATCGGGCTGGCGATGAGTTTCTAGCGCAGCAAGGCGACATGAACCGTCCCCATCACCAAATCTCTGACTGAACGCACATTTGACTCCATTGCCGCTATGAGGTCCCACCTGTATCTCCTAGCATGGGGATACGGACGGTGGGTGAAGACGTAAAGCAGAACCACGCCGGGGATTGTGGTCAGGCTGACTGCCTACTGTTGAGCAGAGAACACATGACATTTCCAGGGACAGGGAGCTTGTTATGGCCAAATTTCTGAATACCAGCGCAACCAACTATTTCCTCGAAGAGCTGATAAAGGATGCCAAGGAGCGGTTAATCCTGATCAGCCCCTTTCTCAAACTCAATGACAGGATCAAGGAGCTGCTGACCGACAAGAACCGGCTCAAGATCGATGTGCGGATCGTCTATGGCAAGAGCGAACTCCAACCGGAAGAGATCAGCTGGCTCAAGGAGCTCACCTATATCCGCACCAGCTTTTGCAAAAATCTCCATGCCAAGTGCTACCTCAATGAGGAGATGTGCATTGTCACCAGCCTGAACCTCTACGAATTCAGCCAGGTGAACAACAACGAGATGGGGGTGTTGATCCGGCGGGCGGATGACAGTGAGCTGTACCGCGATGCCTACGATGAAGCCCAGCGCATTATTCGGGTGAGCGAGGAGGTGCGCATCACGTTGGAGCGCGTCGCAAGCGACAGTGACCCGCAGGACAACGTGGCCGCCCATGCAGGTACAGCACCGGTTTGTCCAAAATGCGGCACAACCATGGTACTGAGGACCAGCAAACGGGGAGATACCAAGGGTAACAGCTTCTGGGGCTGCCCCGAATACCCCAAGTGTCGCAGCATCATCCCCATCGAGACCCATCCCTGACCGGGATCTGTGAAGGCTAAATCACATGGATATCACTGCTGCCATAGCGCCGCTGCTGACTCAGCTCTGGTTTCTCCTGCCACTGCTGTTGATTGCCACCCTGCTCAAAACGGCCTGGTTCAAAGGGATGGTCGGGGAGTGGTTTATCAATCTCTGTATTCGGCTATTTCTCGACAAGCGGGAATATCGCCTGCTCAAGGACGTGACCCTGCCCACCCCCCAGGGCAGCACTCAGATCGATCACGTGATCGTCTCTCGCTTCGGGCTATTCGTGATTGAGACCAAGAACATGAAGGGCTGGATATTCGGCAACCCGACCCAGAAAAGCTGGACCCAGCAGATCTATCGCCGCAAGCACAGCTTCCAGAACCCGCTGCATCAGAACCACCTGCACATGATGACCCTCAAATCCCTGCTGGGGCTCTCAGACAACCAGCTTCACTCCGTCATCTTCTTTATCGGCGACTGCACCTTCAAGACCCCTATGCCGCAGAACGTGATGAACCGCGGGCTCATTCGCTACGTCAAGGGTATAACCACGCCGGTATTGGCCGAGAGCGAGGTCGCTCACGTTGTCGACACCATTCAACAAGGGCGACTTGCCGCCAACTGGCAGACTCACAGACAGCATGTCACCCAGCTCAAGACTCGTCATGCCGACCCATCCGCCAACCATGTTTCCACCCGCGAACCTGTCAGGCAATCAGTTGCAAACCCACCCTCACAGAGCGTATCGCCACCGGACAATCCACCCCCGATCTGCCCCAGATGTGGCAGCACCATGGTATTGCGCACTGCCGGTAGAGGTGACAACAAGGGAAAACCGTTCTGGGGATGCCATGAATTCCCCACATGCAGGGGGACCAGAGCGCTGATGAAGTAGATGGGAAGGCTGAACGACGGAGGCATAAAACAAAGGCGGCCAATTGGCCGCCTTTGTTATTTCAGCAAATCAGCGGATCGTTGCCATCTTCTGCACGCAGCGCTGCTCGCGCTCATCCACCCGCTTGGCAAACCAGGCGGTGGTGAGGTTGCGGGTGATCTTGGGGCTCTTTAGCTGGATACCGGGCAAGATGGCGCGGGGTTGCCGTGTCCCGGCCTGTTTGTCGGCCAGGGCGAAGACCCTGTGGTAGAGATCGCTTTTGGCAAAGTCGCTGCTGTCCCCCAGCTTCAGGCTCTGGTGAATGGCCTGCTTGCTCATGTTGACGCGGCTGGCAACGCTGTGGACCGCGAGTTCGGTCTTGCCGGGCAGATCCGAGTCGTAGCGGATGAGATCCCCGTCCAGGGCCAGGGGCTTGCCACTCACCCGGCTTACCGCCGCCTGGAAGGCCGCATTGCGGCTCGCGTACCAGCCCGCATTGAAGTCGGCGAAGCGATAGAGGGTATCCGGGTAGTCGGCGGGATAGCCGAAGATGTGTTTGGTGCCAAACCAGATGCCGCCGCGACGAGTGAACACCTCGTGGCGAATGGACTCCTTCACGGGATAGGGGTAGCCACGGGCGTTGGCTTCGGCAAAGGCGACGCTCACCTGCATGGGGCCGCCGGTGCGCACCGGGTTGAGGTTGCCAAAGAGCTGCTTGCCCATGGGGACGCTGCCTGTCATGTCTTCGAAGATCTCGCTCATCTCCCGCTCGGTGCGAAGTTTGTCGATGCGCTCGGCATAGCTCTTGCCGGTGGGGGATTGGATGGAGAGGGCCGTGCGCACCATGAACTCGGGGATGAGCAGCTTGCCGGCCCGGGCATTGATCTCCTTCCAGGCTATCTTGCCAAGGCCGGGCACCACGGGATCGGCCTGATAGGTGGCCTCCTGCTCCGCCACCGCCAGCACTGAGCAGACATTGTGATCGTTCACCGTCAGCCCCTGGGTGCTGAGCGCCGTCACCACGTCGTTGGCCCAGCCCTGCTTGTCTTGTACCTGGCGCGGCAGAAAGCGCACTATGCGGCTCTTCATGTCCGCAGGCTTGCGCGGCTGCATCGCCTTGGGTTGTTTGGCGATGGCGGCGGCTTCCTCGACAGTAGGAATAGGGGGTGTAGGTTCACTGGCGCAGCCCGTCAGCACGGCGGCAGCCAGCAGTGCGCAGAGGCGCCAGGGGGAGAAAGACAAAGGGCGAGAGGGGATCATGAGGGCTTCCGATAAAGTGCGGGCCCCTCATGTCGGATGAGGGGCCCCGAATGCAAACAGGTGGCCATTGTAGTGGATGGTGCGGGCAATCTGAAGGCGGCAGAGCGGCCGGGGCCCAGAGCTGCGGCATCCCCTGGCGTCATCACGCCAGCT
>ERZ650300.723-NODE-723-length-19993-cov-8.779366_pt1 | contig 19993 bp, 16 predicted proteins | sample MGYA00376236_ERZ650300 | MGnify/ENA primary metagenome ERZ650300 (study PRJEB26733, sample SAMN07839303) | wastewater metagenome | biome: urban; feature: wastewater treatment plant; material: waste water | place: USA: North Carolina | collected 2016-04-28 ...
GCCATTTCACGGTGAGTCTGCGATTCGGTGGTACGTGCACCAATTGCTGACCAGCTGAACAGATCCGCCAGATATTGCGGGCTGATTGGATCTAATGCTTCCGTTGCCAACGGCAGACGCAGCTCACCCAACCAGCTCAGCAATTCACGTGCTTTCTGCAGACCCAGTTCGATATCAAAAGTTCCATCCAGATTCGGATCGTTAATGAACCCTTTCCAGCCAACGGTAGTACGTGGTTTCTCAAAATAAACACGCATCACGATATACAGAGTGTCAGAATATTTATCATGCAGGGCCTTCAGACGTGTCGCATAGTCTTTAGCTGCATCCATATCATGGATTGAACAAGGACCACAGATAACCAGAAGACGGTGATCTTGATGATGTACAATATCGGCGATCTGACGACGGGCATCGGCGATAAAGGACAATGTATCTTCAGATACCGGCACTTTGGCTTTCAGTTCTTCAGGGGTCAGTAATACTTTTTCTGATTGGATATGAACATTATTCAGCGAATCTTTCTGCATGATAGCACCACACTGTAAACTAATCTTTACACCAATACCGCATCCTGAATTTTAATCATGTATTGACATAATTCTGAATTAGCACTAGCTCCAACGACAAAATACCAGTATCAGCCAGTTTTGCAAGCCCTAAAAAAAAGAGCAGTCCGAAGACTGCTCTGTATAATTTAAAAATAGCGGAAATATTCTATTCTCGTTCTTTTACATAAGCTGCACCTAAGGCTTTTGGTGCCACCGCTTTACCAATAAACCCAGCCAGCAGGAATACGGTCAGCAGATAAGGCATGGCCTCGATGATTTGCACAGGAATCGTATGGCCTGCAATTTCAACACCCTGCAGACGAATTGCCAGTGCATCCAAGAAACCAAACAATAAACAGGCACTCATTGCCGTCCACGGTCGCCATTTACCAAACACCAATGCTGCTAGTGCCATATAGCCCTTCCCTGCACTCATATTGGGAATAAACTGTGCTGTCTGGGCAATAGATAAATAAGCACCACCAAGACCAGCCAGAAAACCACAGATCAGGATCGCGCTGTAACGCAAGCGGATGACCGAGATCCCAGCCGTATCGACTGCCGCAGGCGCTTCACCAACCGCACGTAACCGTAAACCGAAGCGCGTACGGTATAAAATCCACCATGCTGCAGGCACAGCCAGTAATGCGAGATATTCCAGAACGGAGTGTCCGCTCAGTAATTCGGAATACAGTTGACCGATCACCGGTACATCATAAAGTTCTTTTTCAAACGGAAAATGCAGGGGCGCAAAACGAGCAGCCCCATCTAAAGCAGGAGTTTGGCCACCTTGATCGAACCAGTACCGACCAAGCGTGACCGTTAACCCTGCCGCCAGAATATTAACCGCCATACCACTGACTACCTGATCACCACGATGAGTAATGGTGGCGAAACCATGCAATAATGACATTGCAATAGACACCAGAATACCAGCAGCCACGCCTTCCCAAGCTGAACCCGTTACGGAAGCCGTTGCCGCCCCAGCAAAAGCAGAAGCCAGTAAGTTACCTTCTAACCCGATGTTAACAACACCAGAACGTTCGCAGAACAAACCTGCCAAGGCAGCAAAAATCAGCGGTGTAGCAACACGGATGGTTGAATCCAGCATTAATATCAATGTATCAAACATTATGCTGCCTCCTGCTTGCTAGTGAGTTTCAGATATAAGGCTTCCAACTTCGGTTTAAACATGTGTTCCAATGCACCGGAGAACAAGATCACCAACCCTTGCAGCACCACAACGATATTGCGATCAACGCCATATTCGAAGCTGAGCTCTGCCCCACCCTGATAGAGAAAACCAAACAGTAAGCTGGCCAGAATGACACCAATAGGATGATTCCGTCCCATCAAGGCAACGGCAATACCGGTAAAACCGAAACCTTCAACATAGTTCAGTTTAATCTGGTGTAATTCACCCTGAATAACATTCAGCGCAAAAAAGCCAGCCAGCATCCCTGATAATGCCATCGCCATGATGGTAACTTTGGAATAAGAAATACCAGCATAGCCAGCAGCCTGGACATTGGCACCGACAGAGCGGATCTGATAACCCCAACGGGTGTACCAAAGGAAAATCCACACAAATACCGCACACAATAGTGCCCATAACAAACTGATATTCACCGGGCTCTCTGGCATATCAATACCAATCAGATCTAATACCGAGTGAATTTTCGGTAACCAGCTGGCCTCAGCAAACACGGCACTTTCCGGCGCCATGGTGTTGGCAGGCTTCAGCACATCCACCAACAGGTACGCCATCAGCGAAGAGGCAATGAAATTAAACATAATAGTTGTGATGACGATATGACTACCACGCTTGGCTTGCAGATACGCAGGTATAAACGCCCATGCCGCACCAAACAAACCGCCAGCGATAGCGGCTAGTGGTAATAACAATATCAAAGGTAATTTATCACCAAACCACAAACAGACTAAACCGACGCCTAACCCGCCCACATAAGCCTGCCCTTCACCACCGATGTTGAATAAACCAGCGTGATAAGCGACGGCAACGGCTAATCCGGTAAAGATAAAACCTGTCGCATAATAGAGGGTAAAGCCGATCCCTTCGGCATAACCAAAAGCACCTTGCCACATTACGTTTACAGCATCTAACGGGTTAATATCGATGTAATAAAACAGCAAGCCTGAAACAGCGAATGCCATTAACAGGTTAACCAGCGGAATTACACCGACATTGATCCAAAGCGGGATCCGTTGTTGACTCATGCTTGAACCCCTTGTTGCGCCTGCAAATGTTCAGGAATGATATTGGCCATCATTAAGCCCAGTGTTTTTTCATCGGCCTGTGCCGCAGAGACTTCGCCGACAATCGCGCCATCAAACATCACCAGAATGCGATCAGATAAAGACAAGATTTCATCCAACTCGACAGAAACCAGCAACACGGCTTTCCCCGCATCGCGCATGGCAATCACTTGCTTATGAATAAATTCGATAGCACCGATGTCGACCCCTCGCGTTGGCTGGCCAATCAACAAGACATCGGGATTTTTTTCGACTTCGCGGGCAATAACCAATTTCTGCTGATTTCCACCGGAGAAATTGGCGGTTTTTAATTGTGGATTCGCTGGGCGCACATCCCATTTATCCATTTTTTCCTGACAATCACGCAGAATAGCGTTCTTATCTTGTAAGAGACCGCGGTTATACATCGCATGATTGTGATAACCCATAATGAAGGCTTCTTGCGCGGAAAACTTGTTGATCAGGCCCATTTTGTGCCGATCTTCCGGCACATGCCCCAGACCATAGTCACGGATCTCACTCGCATCTGCAGGGTTATTAGCATCGATTTGATGGGAACCAATAGAAAACGAACCACTGGCTGGCTTGATAATGCCACTGAGTAGTTCTAGCAATTCCGACTGACCATTTCCTGATACGCCAGCTATACCAACCACTTCACCCGCTCGTACCTTGAAGGAAACCGATTTAATTCGCTCAACACCACTGCCATCGACATAACGCAGCTTATCGGCTTGCAGCAGCACATCGCCCGCTTGGGTGTCTTCTTTATCGACCGTCAGGCGAACTTTACGCCCAACCATTAACTCGGCCAGATCTTCACGAGACGTATTCACCGTCGCAACATGCGCGACCATTTCACCACGGCGCATTACAGAAACCTGATCGGTGATCGCCATGATTTCACGCAGTTTGTGCGTAATCAAAATAACCGTCGTACCCTGATCTTTCAGTTTCGCCAGAATAGCGAACAGATGTTCTGCTTCCTGCGGGGTCAACACGCCCGTTGGTTCATCCAGGATCAGAATTTCGGCACCGCGATAGAGTGCTTTCAGGATTTCTACGCGCTGTTGTAGACCTACTGGCAAATCTTCAACCACTGCATCCAGCGGTACATCCAAGCCATATTGTGCCGCCAGTTCTTTCAATTTCTTTTTCGCAGCCGCCAAACTTGGCGCCAGCGTAAAACCTTGTTCTACACCGAGAATGATGTTTTCTAATACTGTGAAGGTGTTCACCAACATAAAATGCTGATGCACCATGCCGATACCGGCGGCAATCGCATCCTGCGATCCCCCAGGCTTATAAGGAGCACCTTTGACTTTCATCTCGCCACTATCGGCGTGATAAAAACCATAGATGATGCTCATTAATGTCGATTTCCCGGCACCGTTTTCCCCAACGATGCCATGGATCGAGCCTTTACGAACTTGCAGGTCAATATGCTTGTTGGCGTGAACTTCGCCAAATCGCTTATCAACACCACTCAGTTCTAACGCATATGAGTCTAATTGCGCCACAGTATGATTTCCAGAACACGGGTTAATAAATACACGAAACCGGCCCTGATGGCCGGTTCCGGATTAGCTAAAAATTTGTGGATCAATATTTACAGGTGTTATCAGCCATATAATCGTGGATCTTGATTTTACCCGCGATGATATCTTTCTTGATGCTGTCCATTTTGGTTTTCATTTCCGGCGTGATCAGCTTGGCGTTATTTTCATCTTGCGCCCAATCTACACCACCTTCAGCCAAACCCAGTGCTTTCACACCGCCAGTCCATTTACCTTGCACGGATTCATCCCAGCTCTGGAATGCAGCTAAACCCACACTTTTCACCATTGAGGTCAGCATAGTACCTGGGTGCAAATGGTTTTGGTTGGAATCAACACCGATTGCCAGCTTACCCGCATCTTTCGCGGCTTGATAAACGCCTAAACCGGTGCCGCCAGCGGCAGCATAAACAACATCTGCACCTTTAGAGAATTGGGTTTTAGCCAGTTCCGCACCTTTAGCTGGGTCAGCAAACGCAGCAGGAGTAGAACCCGTCATGTTCTGGAATACTTCTGCTTTCGGGTTGATATATTTAGCGCCCTGCTCATAACCACATTCGAATTTACGGATCAGCGGAATATCCATACCGCCTACGAAACCGACTTTACCAGTTTTAGATGCTTGCGCGGCTAACGCGCCAACCAGGAAAGAACCTTCGTGTTCTTTAAATACCACTGATTGCACATTTGGTTTATCAACCACAGAATCGATGATAGTAAATTGAATTTTTGGGAATTCAGCCGCAACTTTTTCTACAGAGGATGAGAAGTTAAAACCTACCGCCACGATCGGGCTATAACCACGACTGGCTAAACGACGCAGACCCTGTTCACGTTGCGCTTCATTTTGTGGTTCAAATTCTTTAACGGTGATTTTTTTAGCTTTCTTATATTCTTCAACACCACCACGGAAAACGGCTTCGTTGAACGATTTATCAAATTTACCTGCTGTATCATAAATAACAGCTGGTTCTGCCGCTTTAGCGTGAGCGCTTAAAGCGGTCAGAGTAAACGTTGCTACAGCTGCCATTTTCAGAATCTTATTCATCTTCTTATCCTTCCAGGTTAATCGGCCTGAGCCCGATTCGGGCACAATATATAAGTCTATGAAGTACAGAGTTTTGGTCAAGTTTTTTACCTTAAAACTTGCTGTTCCAGCGCTTTATTGTAAAAAAATGAGCTAGTACAAAGTTAACGACTTTAACTCTCCCTACAATGGGGCACACCAAATGAACCTCTCACCATTATGAGCCTTCAACAAATCACACTTATCGTCTCGTTATTGCAGCAAATGTGTGTCTATGTGGTTATCGTCTATCTGTTGAGTAAAACGCCACTGTTTCAGCCACTCACTCAAGTTACCATTAGTCTGCCAAATAAAATTCTCTGCTACTTAACCTTTTCCGCCTTTTGCATTATGGGCACCTATTTTGGCCTCCGAATCGATAATTCTATTGCCAATACCCGCGCCACAGGAGCCGTACTTGGAGGAATTGTCGGCGGGCCTGTGGTCGGTTTTCTAGTCGGTTTAACCGGTGGCGTTCATCGTTACAGCCTTGGTGGTTTTACCTCTTTTGCATGCATGATTTCGACCATTGCTGAAGGCTTGTTAGGCGGTTTAGTACATCGCTATTTCCTGCAACGTCGACGGCCAGATCAACTGTTTAACCCTTGGATCGTTTTCTCAGTGGCGGTTGTCGCTGAATGTATGCAAATGGGTATTATTTTGTTATTAGCCCGCCCATTCGATCAGGCGTGGCATCTGGTACAAAACATTGCATTACCGATGATGCTGGCAAACAGCTTCGGAGCCGCCATTTTGATGCGAATGCTACTTGACCGTCGTGCTATGTATGAAAAATATTCCGTCGCTTTCTCTGCCCGCGCCTTAAAAATAGCAGAGCGTTCAATGGGAATATTGAACAAAGGCTTTAATCAGGAAAATTGCGCGCAACTAGCACGGATCTTATTGGAAGAAACCAATGTCGGCGCTGTAGCCCTCACCGATCGGGAAAAATTGCTCGCCTTTATTGGCATTGGCGAAGACCATCATCTTCCCGGTACAGCCATCACCTCATCTCACACCTTGCGCGCTATCGCAAATAATGAAGTTGTGTATGCCGATGGCAATCTGATCCGCTATCACTGCACGTTAGATCCGCACTGCAAGTTGGGTTCTACACTCGTAATACCACTACGCGGTGAAGACAATCGAGTAATTGGCACCATCAAACTCTATGAGCCGAAAAGAAAACTCTTCTCTTCTCTCAACCGCACTTTGGGTGAAGGCATGGCAAGATTGCTTTCCACACAAATTCTGGCGGGAAAATATTCCGCCCAAAGTGAGCTGTTGGCGCAATCGGAAATCAAATTACTCCACGCACAAGTGAACCCGCATTTTCTGTTTAACGCCTTAAACACGCTAGGTTCGGTGATACGTCGAGATCCGGAACATGCACGGCAACTTGTCCAGCATCTGTCGTTATTCTTTCGGAAAAATCTACGACGAGGTACCGAAGAAGTAACCCTGAAAGAGGAATTAGAACACGTAAACAGTTATTTACAGATCGAATTGGCCCGCTTCCCTGATCGACTGAAAGTCTTGTTTCAGGTCGACGATTTGTTATTGAATCAAAAATTGCCGGCCTTCTCACTGCAACCGATTGTGGAAAATGCGATAAAGCATGGCATTTCTCAAACGATAAATGGTGGCACCGTGACCATTTCTGGCCAGCGAAAAAATGACGGTTGGCAGTTAGTTGTTGCCGATGATGCTGGTTTATTTGATGCCCCTGCTGCGCCCGATAAAGATGAAAGTAGTAATGGTTTGGGCATGAATCTGGTTGATCGCCGCATCAAGGCCCATTACGGCGACCAGTTCGGTGTGCAGGTGCAGTGTCAGCCCGACATTGTCACTCAGGTCATTATTAATTTGCCGTTTTCTGAGGTTGAACCATGTTGCGAGTGATCATTGTCGATGATGAATTACCAGCCAGAGAAGAGCTGCGTAGTATTCTGGAAAGCTATACGCGGAAAAACGATGCTGAACTGGAGATCATCGGTGAATGCAGTAATGCACTGGAAGCAATTCCGGCAATCCATAAACTCCGCCCTGACGTGGTGTTTTTAGATATTCAGATGCCCCGCATCAGTGGGTTGGAAATGGTCAGTATGCTTGACCCAGAACATTTACCTGCCATTGTCTTTATTACCGCTTACGATGAATTTGCGCTGAAAGCATTCGAAGAAAATGCGTTTGATTATTTGCTGAAACCCATAGAGCCGGCTCGTTTGGAAAAGACATTAGGCCGCTTACGCAAAGAGTTAGCGCCACCGTCATACCAGCCATTAGTCGAGTTAGCACCATTACGTTCTATTCCCTGTTGTGGCCACAACCGTATTTTTTTAGTGCCGTTGACCGAAGTGGAATATATCCACAGCGATTTGGCTGGCGTACATGTGTTCAGTGCCAAACAAGCGGGTGTCACACAACTGACCTTGCGAACATTAGAGGAAAAAACACCGTTCTTGCGCTGCCACCGACAATACATGATCAACCCCGATCAAGTGGCCGAAATTCAGTTGCTGGAAAATGGCGGTGCGGAAGTGATCACCCGAGCCCAACAGCGCATTCCGGTCAGCCGCCGATATCTGAAACCACTCAAACAGAGTCTGAATATCCCCTAAATCGCAAAACCGCTTTATCACGGATAATGACCGCTTATTGCGCCATACAACCACTCACTGGATTTGAAATGTTATTCCTGAAAACACTGTTCTAAGGTGAATCTGTCACACCAGAAAGGATCTGGTGCAGTATCAACTTACACTCAGGAGTAACACTCATGACGCATGCGATTACGTTTGTCATCAGCGCACTGTGTATTCTTGCCATCTGCTATCGGTTTTACGGCATTTTCTTTGTTCGCAAAGTGCTACAAGCCGATGACAGTCAGGTAACGCCCTCTCATGCGTTAGCTGATGGTAAAAATTACGTTCCTACTAACCGTTGGGTTAACTTCGGTCAGCATTTTGCTGCAATTGCGGCTGCAGGCCCACTGGTTGGGCCCGTGCTGGCGGCACAATACGGCTATCTACCGAGCTTCCTCTGGTTACTCATTGGTTGTGTAATTGGTGGTGCGGTACACGACACTGTCGTGCTGTTTGCTTCCATGAAGTATCAGGGTAAATCACTGTCGGAAGTCGCGAAAGCGGAACTGGGCCCAGTGGCTGGCTGGTGTACTGGTTTAGCGATGTTGTTCATCATCACTATTACCATGGCCGGTTTATCGATGGTGGTGGTTCATGCTCTTGAACGTAATGCCTGGGGCACGTTCGCCGTCTTCATGACCATCCCGATTTCCATGCTGGTTGGCTTGTATCACAAAGCCACTGGCGATCTGAAAAACTCCTCGATTGTTGGTTTTATCGCGGTATTGGCCTGCGTATTCTTCGGTCCTTACATTCAGGGCACCGTATTCGGTGACTGGCTAACCCTGCACGAAACCACGATCAGTTTAGCGCTACCAATCTATGCGTTCTTCGCAACAGCCCTGCCAGTTTGGTTGCTGTTAACTCCGCGCGGTTACATCTCTTCCTTCATGAAAATTGGCGTATTTGGTGCGTTGATTATCGGTGTGGTGTTTATCAACCCTGAAATTCAATTTCCAGCATTGACTCAATTTATTCATGGCGGTGGCCCGGTTCTGGGTGGCCCGGTATGGCCGTTCATCTCTATCACTATCGCTTGTGGCGCAATCTCTGGTTTCCATGCCTTTATTGGTTCCGGCACCACACCTAAATTGGTCGATAAATGGAGTGATATTCTGCCGGTTGCTTTCGGTGCCATGCTGGCTGAATGTGTGGTCGGTGTGATGGCATTGATTGCAGCGACTGCGTTACACCCTGCTGATTATTTCGCGATCAACTCATCACCTGCTGCTTTTGCCAGTCTGGGTATGAATGTGGTTGATTTGCCACAACTGTCGAAAGAAATTGGCTTGGATCTGTATGGTCGTACTGGTGGTGCTGTAACACTGGCAGTCGGTATGTCTTACATCTTCACCAAAATCAGCTGGTTCAACACGCTGGCTTCTTACTTTTTCCAGTTCGTGGTGATGTTTGAAGCGGTATTTATTCTGACCGCCGTTGACTCAGGCACTCGTGTATCGCGCTATCTGATCCAGGATTTCTTTGGTGAATTCTATTCCCCTCTAAAACGGATCGACTGGATGCCCGGCGCTATCGGCGCAAGCGTACTGGCTTGTGTGATGTGGGGTTATCTGCTGATGTCTGGCGATATCGGTTCAGTATGGGCACTGTTCGGGGTTTCTAATCAGCTGATGGCATCCGTAGGCTTAATTATCGGCACCACCATCATCCTGCGGTTATCAACTAAACGTCGCTATGCGCTGACCTGTTTGATCCCACTGGCTTACCTGTTTGTGACCGTACAATATGCCGGTTACTGGATGATCAAAAATGTGTACTTCAACCCAGTGGCTAAAGGTTACAACATTTTCAACGGCTGTATTTCTATCATCATGCTGGTGCTGGGGATCATCATCCTGATCTCAGCCATGCGGAAATGGAAAGAACTGTTGAGCAAATCACCCGCACAACGTCGTGCTGCCGCCACTGAAACAGTCGCTGAACAACTCAGTTAAACATTCAAACACTGAATAGCAAAACGGCCCGTAATGGGCCGTTTTTATTGGTCACTGTCACTAAAACTTACTTAGCAAACTCAGCAGCACCTTGTGCAATAACCAGCTCTTCGTTAGTTGGAATAACGAACGCTTTGGTACTATCAGCCGCAGTGATCAGGCCAGAGTTACCGAAACGAGCAGCCGCATTCGCAGTAGCGTCTTCAACAAACCCGAAGCCTTCCAGTAATTTCAGCACAGCGCTGCGCATTGGCAGTGAGTTTTCACCGATACCGCCAGTGAAGATCAGCGCATCAACTTTACCGACAGCAACATAGTAAGAAGCAATGTATTTCGCCAGACGATAGCAGAAAATATCAAACGCCAGTTTGCATTGCTCATCACCTTGCTCAACACCTTCAATGATGCCGCGGAAATCGCTGGTTTTGCCAGACAGACCCAGCAGACCTGATTTTTTGTTCAGCGTGTCACGAACGTCTTCTACGGTGTAACCCAGCGTGTCGATCAGGAAGAACACGATAGATGGGTCGATATCACCACAACGGGTACCCATCACGATACCTTCCAGCGGGGTCAGACCCATACTGGTATCAACACATTTACCATTTTTGATAGCACTAACCGAACCACCATTACCCAAATGCGCAGTAATGATATTGGTTTCAGACATTGGTTTACCCAACAGCTTCGCCGCTTCAGTAGTCACATAGTAATGACTGGTACCGTGCGCGCCGTAACGACGAATCGCGTGTTCAGTGTAAAGCTCATTCGGGAGCGGATACATGAACGCTTTAGGTGGCATAGTCTGGTGGAAAGCAGTATCAAAAATAGCGACGTGAGGCAGAGCAGAGAAGAGACGACGAGCAGCAGCGATACCAAGCAAATGAGCAGGGTTATGCAGTGGCGCCAGTGGAATGCATTGCTCGATGCCTTTCACTACTTCATCGGTGATCAATGTCGGGTGGGTAAATAATTCACCACCAGAAACGACACGGTGACCAACAGCAATAAATGATTTAATCAGCTCTGGTTTACCTTCAAGAATTTGCTCTTCAAGATAAGTTAACGCCACAGTGTGGTTAGCACCTGCTGGCAAAGCCGCTTTTTTCTTATCGTCTTCACCGAAGCGCCAGCTGATTTGCGCTTCAGGCAAACCCAGAGCTTCCGCTAAACCAGTAAGATATTGATCACCGGTGACTGGATCAACAATGGCAAATTTCAGAGATGAACTGCCACAGTTAACAACCAGAACGGTTGGATTGATTGTTGCTTCCATTCTTTCCTCGCATTGCTTTCAGACGCGAAGCGTCAAAGCGGTTCAAGGTCAGGGCGAACGACACATTATCGTTCAGCGATGGCCTGCTAAAGGTAACGTCTAAAAACTGGCTCAACCACTTATGTTCATTATGCTCATGCTTACTGACCATAAGTTTCAGCTTTTAGATGCAGCCTGAAATTCCTGCAAAACTGCATAATGCAATTCCGACAGCTCTCATCGCCAAGCATCATTATTTATGCCAATCCACCAATATGAACATATCCACCATCGATGCCCACAGATCCAAGGTAAAAACGCATTTAATCTGTGTTTTTCCTATGTGCATGCCTGCAGCAAACATCACACGCATCGACAGGATGTCACATTACTGTCGGATTTAGCACAACAAATTGGTAAGACCAATATATGGCTGACTTGACAGGTTATTCTCCCTTATTCCTGTCGATGAGTCACCTATTTCGCAATGAATTAAATTGTCGTTAATACCGATAGATGATTTAGATCATTTTTCAGTTAACACCTTGCTATTCAGGCCATGATATATAGCTTCTCAACTCATCTCTGGCCTGAGCGGCTGAATGAAAATGGATACTTTTTATCCCTAAACTTTCTGCGGTTTTAACATTAACCAATGAGTCGTCGATAAAAATACAATCAAAATTGGTCAGACCATTTTGATTAAGCAAATATTCATATATTGCCGGATCAGGCTTAATTAACTTAACCTCTGCAGAGATCACTTTCGCGTCAAACTCACGCCAGAATGATGCAGTTTCCGCCAAATATGCTGCATTATCGTGCCCCATATTGGATAACGCATAAATGCCATGTCCTGCTCGTTTCAGCTGCTCTAACAGAAGAATACTTTCTGGGATTGGTGTTAAGGAGGCAGGTACAGCGTGATAAATAGCAGCAACAATATCTTCGTCTATATCGGTGCGCTCTACGGCACGCTGAATTACCTCAGGAATAGTCAGCGCACCACGGTCTATTTCATGCCAGTCCTGATGCGCAAACAAATGTTCCGCAACCCTTACCGCGCCCGCAGTTGTGATCACTGAACGCACGATTTCTACCGGATCCCATTTCACCAACACATTACCAATATCAAAAATAATATTCATAGCTATCCTCATCTCTTATTGTCGATAACCATATGACCAACCTGCTGCAGAGTCCAGCGTGTTAGTACAGAATGTGTTTAAGGTACATGTTTTGCATGGTTTTAGTGATATAGGTATTACGAGTTACACCTATAGAAAATTTGTATTACGCAAAGGCATTCTTCCTTGGCGCAGCCTCCCCTTTTTTGTTAATTTACTACGCAATCCAATGACGTTGCGTAAAAGGGAGCGCTGACATGACCAAATTTTCTCTGGATAAGGACAAGATCAAGGTATTACTGCTGGAAGGTGTGCATCCAAACTCAGTAGATAACTTTAAATCTGCTGGTTACACCAACGTGGAATATGTGAAAGGTTCACTGGAAGAAGAAGCGCTGATCGAAAAAATCCGCGATGTACACTTCATTGGTATCCGCTCTCGTACTCATCTGACTGAACGTGTTCTTGATGCTGCTCAGAAACTGGTTTCTATCGGTTGCTTCTGTATCGGCACCAACCAGGTTGATCTGGCTGCAGCAGAAAAACGCGGTATTCCTGTATTCAACGCCCCATTCTCTAACACCCGTAGCGTTGCTGAACTGGTGTTGGGCGAAATTCTGTTGCTGCTGCGTGGCATTCCACATAAAAACGCTGGCGCACATCGTGGTGACTGGGATAAGAGCGCAACAAACTCTGTTGAAGCGCGTGGCAAAAAATTAGGTATCGTGGGCTACGGCCATATCGGTAGCCAGTTGAGTGTTATCGCTGAAAGCATTGGTCTGAAAGTTTTTTACTACGACATCGAAAACAAACTGTCTATGGGTAACGCTATTCAGGTAGCTACCATGGATGAGTTGTTGGCGCAGTCTGATGTGATCACCCTGCATGTACCAGAAACAGCGTCTACTAAAGACATGTTTGGTGCAGAACAGTTCGCTAAGATGAAAAAGAACTCTATTTTCATCAACGCAGCGCGCGGCACTGTGGTGAAAATTGATGATCTGGCTGATGCACTGGAAAGTGGTCATCTGGCTGGTGCAGCTATCGACGTATTCCCTGTTGAACCAAAAGCAAATGGCGAACGCTTCGTTTCTCCACTGCAGAAGTTTGATAACGTGATCCTGACTCCGCACATCGGTGGTTCTACTGAAGAAGCGCAGGAAAACATCGGTATCGAAGTTTCCAGCAAACTGATCAAATACTCTGATAACGGTTCTACACTGTCCGCAGTTAACTTCCCTGAAGTATCACTGCCAGAACTGGGTCGTAAAACCAGCCGTCTGCTGCACATCCACCGCAATCAGCCAGGTGTTCTGAATAAGATCAACCAGGCATTTGCTGATGAAGGTATCAACATTGCCGGTCAGTTCCTGCAAACCAACGCCAACATCGGTTATGTTGTGATTGAAGTGGAAACTGAACATAGCGATATCGCGCTGGCTCGTCTGAAAGAAATTGATGGCACATTAAAAGCGCGTATTCTGCTCTAATTTGCTGTTATAGCTGCCTTAAAAGCAGTTAATTGAAAGCCTGACTCAATATCAGGCTTTTTTATTAGCAGTAATTTGCAATATAACGACTATAAAAAAAGGCTGCCCCACAGAGTGATAGGCAGCCTTTTTTATATTTCAGGATCAGTGTTTAGATACTGAGGCAAACTTGGTGAAATAATCTGGGAAGGTTTTTGAAGTGCAACCAGGATCATTTATGGTCACCGGTGTATCACTCAATGCCACCAGCGAGAAACACATCGCGATACGATGGTCGTTATAGGTATCAATCGCCGCATGTTTCAATTCTACAGTCGGTGTGATTTCAATGAAATCGTGCCCTTCAACTACTTCCGCACCGACTTTACGCAACTCAGTGGTCATGGCACTCAGACGATCGGTTTCTTTTACACGCCAGTTGTAGATATTACGAATGGCGGTTTTACCTTTCGCGAACAAGGCAGCAGTTGCAATGGTCATCGCTGCATCAGGGATCTGATTCAGATCTAAATCAACAGCTTGCAGCTCACCTACATTTTCCGCTTCGATGAAATCATCACCCCAAGTGATTTTCGCACCCATTTTTTCCAGCACGTCAGCAAAACGAATATCGCCCTGAATACTGTCTTTACCAATACCAGTTACGCGTACTTTGCCTTTAATCGCGCCAGCAGCGAGGAAATAAGAAGCAGAAGAGGCATCACCTTCCACCAAAAATTTACCCGGAGAAACATAAGTCTGATTCCCGCGCACATAGAACACCTGATAATTGTCGTGCTCTACGGTCACACCAAACTGTTTCATGATGTGCAGCGTAATATCGATGTATGGTTTAGAAACCAGTTCACCACGAATACGAATGCGCACATCACCGGAGGCCAGCGGCGCAGCCATCAGGAATGCTGTCAGGAATTGACTCGACACGGAACCGTCAATAACGACTTCCCCACCCCACAGGCCTTTGCCTTCAATCGTGAGTGGCGGATAACCTTCTTTTTTCAGGTAATGAATATGCGCGCCAGCCTGACGTAATGCATCAACCAGATGAGCAATTGGGCGCTCTTCCATTCGAGGTTCACCAGTCAGCGTAAACTCACCATTACTCAGGCAAAGTGCGGCACATAAAGGGCGCATTGCTGTACCCGCATTTCCCAGGAATAAACTGACAGGCTCAGCCGAAGAGAACGAACGCCCTAAACCATGCACTGTACAAGCAGTTTTATCCGCAGAGAGTTCATATTTGACACCCAATGTTTTCAGGGCATTCAACATATGGCGGATATCATCGCTATCCAGCAAATTAGTCAGGCGGGTCGTTCCATGAGCCAATGCCGCCAGCAATAATGCACGATTGGAAACGCTCTTGGATCCAGGCAGGTTAACCGTCCCTTCAACGCGCGCAATCGGTTCCAGAGTCAGGGTTTTCATAATATTCCTGTTACAACGAAAAATTCTTATTGTTCGGGCAATGAGCGATGCTCATGCATTCCGCATAAAAATAACGCCGGATAATCCGGCGTTATCCTCTTCTTTTATTTTACACTGCGGCGCGGAGGAACGCCGTCTTAAATCACACCAGATTTGAGACTGATCTCTTGCTTAAGCGTGTTTCTTAGCAAAATCGTCCATAAAGCTAACCAGCGCTTTAACACCTTCCAGCGGCATTGCGTTGTAGATACTCGCACGCATACCGCCCGCAATACGGTGACCTTTCAGCGCCATCAAGCCTGCCGCTTTAGATTCTGTCAGGAATGCAGCATCCAGTTCTGGGTTGGCCAGATGGAAGGCAACGTTCATGCGTGAACGGCATTTTGGATCAACGTTATTGCTGTAGAAAGTGCTGTTATCAATGTAGTTATACAGATAATCAGCCTTTTCTTGATTCAGCTTATTCATGGCTTCTAAGCCACCAATACGTTTCAGCCATTTGAACACCAAACCCGCCAGATACCATGCATAAGTTGGCGGCGTGTTGAACATGGAGTCGTTTTCAGCCGTCAGTTTGTAATCAAAAATAGCCGGCACATCGGCACGCGCCTGATTCAACAGATCGTCACGAACAATGGCAATACACAGACCAGAAGGGCCGATATTCTTTTGTGCGCCAGCATAGATAATGCCGAACTTAGAAACATCGATCGGGCGAGAAAGAATAGTAGAAGAAAGGTCTGCCACCAAAGGAATATCACCAGTATCAGGTATATCGAACATTTCGATGCCTTCAATGGTTTCATTCGGACAGTAGTGAACATAAGCTGCATCTGCACGGAACTGTGGTTTTTCGATCAGCGTAAAACGACCCTGTTCGTCTTTTTGTACACCCGCCACCGCAACTGCATCAGCATATTTATGTGCTTCGGTTAGTGCCGCTTTAGACCATACGCCAGAGATCAGGTAATCCGCTTTTTTATTATCGCCACCCAGCAGATTCAATGGAACCGCTGCAAACTGGCCACGACCACCGCCATGCATGAACAATACTTTATAGTTATCCGGTACGTTCAGCAGATCACGCAGATCTTGCTCAGCTTCCGCTGCCAGCGCCATGTATTCCTTGCCACGGTGGGAAAGTTCCATCACAGAAACACCTAAACCGGCGAAATCAATGAATTCGCTTTGTGCTTGCTGCATCACTTCCACCGGCAACATAGCCGGACCAGCACAGAAATTGTACACTTTCTTCATAATGTCCTTATACCTCAGCGTTTTATGGCTAAATAATAAAGTGAAACTGCCAGCCGAAAAAAACGACCAGATTTGATCTTGATCTCATCATACAACATTGCGCGGGCAGGAAAGGAGCGGTTTTTTGATTTTAGTTATCAATAAAAAATCCGAAGCCGACCACAGGTCTGACTTCGGATTGTTCTTATACTCTCGGCCTTGATTCTGTTAGTTCTTACCTTTTCCAGATCCTTTACCGTTGTTATTCATCATTCCGCCACCCATCCCCATACCAGTCGCTTTACCATTTCCCATACCTTGCCCATTCATCATCGGAGTATCGGATAAAGTAACGCCTTTAGCTTTGGCGCGTTCCAGCATCAGAGTGCGGTGTTCAAGACGGATTTTCTGACGATCCTCTTCGGTGGTGGCATTTTGCATTTGTGTGCGGAAAGCAGTTCGCTCTTCAGCGGTCATTAATTGCGATCCAAAGATAGTTTATTTTTCGGCAGGAACCGCCGGTGTCGCAGGCATGGCAGGCGTAGCAGGTACTGCCGGTGTTGCTTTTTCTGCAGCCAGACTTAAAAACGGGAGCAATACCAGACCGAACAATGCAGATTTAATCAACATATTAGATGGCATTTTGGATTCCTCTGTTTTACGAAGAAGCGATGTTCGCATTCAGGTGAATGTTCACTAATAAGTATAGTTTACTTAAATTAACAATTTCTAATTTTAATGATCACTGCCCAGCTCACTACACAGAAATCAACACTATCTATACTTAATTCAGACTTGAATGAAATCAGGGGAAGACTGTGTTGACTCGGTACAAGGTGGTGAGTTTATTAGTGCTTTTACTATTTGTAGCCGCCGGTATTTTTTACTTTCAGAAACCGCCGTCTGTCATGGTTGCCCATCCCAGCCGCGGTCAGGCGATAGAAGCGGTATATGCTACCGGTACGGTGGAATCCAGCATCACGATCCGCATTGCAACTGAGCGCGCCGCTCGATTAATCGCACTAACCGCTGATGAAAATATGAAAGTCAAAGCTGGTCAGCCCCTTGCACGGTTTGATGATGCGGAACTGCAAGCTAGCCTGCAGGAAATGCGTATTCGTCAGCGCAATGCTGAAAACCATGTTTCCCGTATGGAAAAGTTATATCAACGCGGTTCCACCAGTATTGAATTACTGGAACAAGCCCGAACCGATGCGGATGCCGCGAAAGCCGTCACGCAACGATTGCAGGCACAAGTCAATTCACTGACTTTATTGAGCCCGGTGGAGGGTGAGATCATCCGCCGTGATGGTGAAGTTGGCGATTACTTTTCCGTTAATCAGCCCGTGTTTTATCTTCGTAAAGCCAATGTCCCACTACGTTTAGTGGTTGATGTCGATGAAGAAGATATTCCTGCCGTTCAACCCGGTCAGCCGGTGTTGATCACGACCGATGCGTTCTCAGGGCAGGTATTCCACGCCACGGTTTCCGATATCACGCCGAAAGGTGATGCAGTCACGCGCAGTTATCGAGTGCGGGTCATCTTGCCAGCCAGCTTACCGTTTTTAATTGGCATGACGGCAGAAGCCAACATCATTACGGCGCAGCGAGATAATGCGCTATTGCTCCCGAACTCGGCGCTTATCAATAACTCAGTCTGGCTGTTCAAAGCAGATAAAGCCGTGCAGCAACCGGTGAAAATCGGAGCAAAAAGTGCGGACAAAACAGAAATAACAGAAGGACTTTCTGAGCAGGATCTACTTATTGTTGACCCGCCACTGTCTTTAAAACCAAACCAGCCCGTTAATGCCACATTGCAGGAAACAGCGGGAGCACAATCATGAGCCTTGCCGCCTCAATCGCGATCAGCCACTTATTATCGCGGCGGCGGCAAACCATTGTCTCTGTGCTTGGCATTACCTTAGGTGTCTCATTTTTCCTCGCGATTTCAGCCATGATGCGCGGTTCAGAAAACGATTTTATGCAACGTTTAGTCGATAATTCACCGCATGTCACCGTATATGACGAATATCGAAATCCACGTCAGCAACCGGTCCAAATCGCCTTCCCTTCTGCTATCGCCGATATTCATGGCATGAAGCCACGAACCGAGTTACGTGGCATCCGCCAATATAAAGAGAAATTGGCGTTGATTGCTCGTCGTACTGATTTGCAAATTGCGGCAGTGTTACAAGGGCAAGTGATCGCGTCATTTGCTGGCATGACACGCGGCGTTTCCATTACGGGCGTAAAGCCAGAGCAGATGAAAAATGTCAGCCGGATAGAGGATTATTTCGTAACCGGTTCGCTCGATAGTCTGTCAGCGAACCCCAGTGGCATCATTATCGGTGTCGGTCTGGCTGATAAATTCCAACTTAAAATGGGTGATAAGCTTTCCATCACATCGCCATCCGGGACGATACATCTGATGAAAATTGTCGGGTTATTTAATACCGGTACCACTAATTATGATGAATCACAGACCTTTGCGTTATTAAACCGGGTACAAAATCTGCTTGAACGCCCCAATGTCGCAAACCGGCTGATCTTAAAACTGCAAGACCCACAGCGATCCGCAGTAGTTGCCCATCAAATTGAACGGGAACTTGGTTATAAAACTCAATCATGGCAGGAAGCCAGTCAGGATCTGATGAATCTGGTGCTGATCCGCAACTTGATCATGTATAGTGTGGTCAGCGCTATCTTACTCGTTGCTTCATTCGGCATTTATAACGTTATTTCTACCGTTGTGCTGGAAAAAACCAAAGACATTGCCATTTTGAAATCGATCGGTTTTGAGGCTCGCGATATCGAACGGATATTCCTGATTGAAGGCGCGATTCTGGGTTTGATCGGCAGCATTTTCGGTTCTCTGCTCGGCCTGACATTAATGTATGGTTTGAGCCGTATTGCGATTAAAAGCCCCTTTAATACCACCAGCGCGTTCTTACCCATTGATTGGAGCACTGACCAGATCTTGATCGCCATTGCCTTTGCGATGCTGTCGGCTTTATTTGCAGCCTGGTTACCCGCACGTAAAGGTGGGCGCGTTCGGCCTGTCGATATTCTGCGGGGTGCCGAATGAAAAACGTCCTGCGCACGGAAAAACTAACCCGGATCTTACCCAATGAAATACCAGTAACGCTGGTGCAAGACATTGATATTACGATTGGGCAAAGCGAGTTCGTGGCGATCATGGGCCCTTCCGGCTCAGGTAAGTCGTCACTGCTTTATCTGCTAGGTCTGCTGGATTCGCCCACTTCCGGCAAATTATGGTTGGATGAGGAAGAAACCAGCCAGTTTAGCGATAATCGACTCGCCCAGATCCGGCTACAGCGGATTGGTTTTGTCTTTCAGTTTCATTTCCTGCTGGCAGAGTTCTCTTCGCTGGAAAATGTCATGTTACC
>ERZ650300.724-NODE-724-length-19989-cov-22.006371_pt1 | contig 19989 bp, 16 predicted proteins | sample MGYA00376236_ERZ650300 | MGnify/ENA primary metagenome ERZ650300 (study PRJEB26733, sample SAMN07839303) | wastewater metagenome | biome: urban; feature: wastewater treatment plant; material: waste water | place: USA: North Carolina | collected 2016-04-28 ...
AGGCGAAGGCCCCCACCAGCACGCCAGCAATCAGGAAGAACATGCGGGCGTTGACGCCCCCGAGAAACAGAATGCCCATGGCAATCACCGCCACCACCATGAAGGCGCCCATGTCGGGCTCGGCCAGCAGCAGTACGCCCACGATGCCCACCGCAGCGCCCATGGGTAGCACGGCGCGGAAGAAGCGCTCCTTCACTTCCATCTTGCGCACCATGTAATCGGCGGCGTAGATCAGCACGGCCAGCTTGGCCACCTCGGAAGGCTGAAAGCCGATGGGGCCGATGGACAGCCAGCGGCGGGCGCCGTTCACCACCTTGCCCACGCCAGGGATGAGCACCGCCACCAGCAACAGCAACGCGCCCACAAACAGCCAGGGCGCCAGGCGCTCCCACACCTTCATGGGCACCTGAAAAGCCAGCAGCGCCGCCACAAAGCCAAACACCAGGTACATCATGTGCCGGGTGAGGAAATGGGTGGGGGCGTAGTTGGCAAAGCGCGGGTTGTCTGGCAACGCAATCGAGGCCGAATACACCATCACCAGCCCCCAGGCCAGCAATGCCACCACCACCCACATCAGCGCCTGGTCGTAGCCCAGCACGCTGGCAGGCGTGGTGGTGGACTGGCGGTACTCCGTGCCGCCCACGCGCACGGGCAGCACATCACCGGCCTTGCCTGTCAGGCTGCCAAACCAGCCGCCCAGGCGCGACAGCCAGCCTGTGCCGGATTCGGGGGATGTGTCGGCGGATGCGGGCATCACTCGCCCTCCAGGGTTTGGCCTGCGTCCTGCGCCAGGCTGCGCACGGTGTCGCAGAACACATGCGCGCGGTGTTCGTAGTCTTTGAACATGTCAAAGCTGGCGCAGGCAGGGGACATCAGCACTGCATCGCCCGCGTGCGCACGCTGCGTGGCCAGGGCCACGGCCTGGGGCAGGTCGGGCGCGTCGATCAGGGCCACGCCCGTGTCGGACAAGGCGCTGCGGATCTGCGGGGCATCGCGGCCGATGAGCACCACGGCACGCGCGTACCGCGCCACGGGCGTTGCCAGGGGCGAAAAATCCTGCCCCTTGCCTTCACCACCCAGGATGAGGACGATGCGGCGATCCGCCCCCAGGCCCGTCAACGCGGCCACTGTGGCGCCCACGTTCGTGCCCTTGCTGTCGTCAAAATATTCCACGCCATTGACCAACGCCACAGGCTCCACGCGGTGCGGCTCGCCGCGGTATTCGCGCAGGCCGTAGAGCATGGGCGCCAGCGGGCAACCAGCGGCAGAGGCCAACGCCAGGGCAGCGAGGGCATTGGTGGCGTTGTGCCGACCGCGAATGCGCAGGGCATCTGCCGGCATGAGGCGCTGGATGTGCAGTTCTTCTTCCGCCTCGCTGCGGCTGCGCTTGCGGGTTTCGTCGGCTTCCAGCGCGCGCACCAGCCAGGGCATGCCGTTGACGATTTCAATCCCAAAATCGCCCGGCCGGCGCGGCATGTCGGCACCAAAGGTGACGTGTTCACGCTGCTGCGGCTTCTGGAGCTTCACCCGCACGGGCGGCGGCAGCATCTGCATCACCTCGGGGTCTTCGCGGTTGAGCACCATGAGGCCCGTCTGGCCAAAAATGCGGGCCTTGGCCGCAGCATAGGCGTTGATGTCACCGTGCCAGTCGAGGTGATCCTGCGTGATGTTCAGCACCGTGGCGGCCGTAGGCTCAAAGCCAGCCACGCCATCGAGCTGAAAGCTGGAAAGCTCCAGCACCCAGGCCTGGGGCAATGTGTCCGCGTCGATATGACCTGCCAGGGTGTCGAGCAGTGTGGGGCCAATGTTGCCGGCCACCGCCACGGTTTTGCCAGCACGCTCCACCAGTTGCCCGGTGAGCGATGTGACCGTGGTTTTGCCATTGGTGCCAGTGATGGCCAGCACGCACGGTGCGTAGCCGTGCTGGCTGCGCAGGTAGGCCAGCGCTGCAGCGTACAAGGTCAACTCGCTGCCGGTGACCAGGCCAATCGCCTGGGCTGCCTGGAACACCGGGGCAAACGTGGCCGGGCTCAGGCCAGGAGAACGGTACACCGCATGCAGGCCCTTGCCATCGACCAGCGATGCATCGAAGGGCCCCGCCACAAACCGCACCTGCGGCAGCTCTTGCTGCAGCAAAGCCAGTTGCGGGGGCGCTTCGCGCGTATCGGCCACCGTGACCTGGGCGCCGCAGCGCACGCACCAGCGGGCCATGGCCAGGCCCGAAGCGCCCAGCCCCAGCACCAGCACGTTCTGGCCTTGCATGGGGGCCATGCCTTCGCCGGGACGCCCCTGAGGCTCCAGTTCAGCGGGCTGCGCTTCAGCCACAGGAAGGTCATTGACCACGGGTGCCGCGGCGCCCTCGGGCACATCGCTCGCGCGGACCTCGGCAAAAATCTGGGCGACAAAATCGGCAGCGGCCTTGGCCGCAGAAACAGCGGGCGCCACGTAGTTGTCAAGCACCGCCACGCTGGGCGTGGACTCTGCTACAGGCTCGGCACCTTCTGCTGGAGGTTCACCCGCGCAGGGTTGCAGATTGTCAGATGCGGCTGGGTCCGCTGCAGGTTGTTCGTCAGGGGCATCCGCCATGGCGCACTCTGCCGCGGGCTGCAAAGCCTCGCCGGCAAGGGCAGCGCTGTCAGCAGGCTCGTGCACTGCGGGCATTTCTTGCCTCTCCAACGCAGCTTCCTCCAGCCCGGCGGGCACAGCCGTGCCCGGCACTTCGGCACCGTGGTTCAGAGAAGAGGAATCCAGCGTACTCATCGCAGTTTCAACGTAGACAGGCCGATGAGGCACAGCAGCATGGTGATGATCCAGAAGCGGATGACCACTTGCGTTTCTTTCCAGCCACTCTTTTCAAAGTGGTGGTGCAGCGGCGCCATCTTGAGCAGGCGACGGCCTTCGCCGTAGCGCTTTTTCGTGTACTTGAACCAGGTCACCTGCAGCATCACGGACAGGGCTTCCACCACGAAGATGCCGCCCATGATGGCCAGCACGATTTCCTGGCGCACGATGACGGCGATGGTGCCCAGCGCGCCGCCCAGCGCCAAGGCGCCCACATCACCCATGAAGACCTGCGCGGGGTGGGCGTTGAACCACAGAAAGGCCAGCCCCGCCCCGGCCATGGCCGCGCAGAAGATCAACAACTCGCCCGAGCCAGGGATGTGCGGGAAGAACAGGTACTTGGAGTACACCGAGCTGCCGGTGACGTAGGCAAACACGCCCAGGGCCGAGCCCACCATCACCACCGGCATGATGGCCAGGCCATCGAGCCCGTCGGTGAGGTTGACGGCATTGCTGGAGCCCACGATGACCAGGTAGGTCAGGATGACGAAGCCCAGCACGCCCAATGGGTAGCTCACCTCTTTGAAAAAGGGCAGTTGCAGGCCCGCCTTGGGCGGCAAATCCAGCGAGAAACCCGACTGCACCCAGCTCACAAACAGCTCCAGCACCTTGGCGTTGGAGCTTTCCGAAATGCTGAACGCCAGGTACAGGGCCGCCACCAGGCCAATGACCGACTGCCAGAAATACTTCTCGCGCGAGCGCATGCCTTCGGGGTCTTTGTTGACGACCTTGCGCCAGTCATCCACCCACCCAATGGCACCAAAGCCCAACGTGACAATGAGCACGATCCAGACAAAACGGTTGGACAGGTCAAACCACAGCAGGGTGGAGATCGCAATCGACAACAGAATCAGCACCCCGCCCATGGTGGGCGTGCCGCTTTTGGACAGGTGCGACTGCATGCCGTAGCCCCGAATGGGCTGGCCGATCTTGAGCGCCGTGAGCACACGGATCACCTTCGGGCCCGCCACCAGCCCGATCAGCAGAGCCGTCATCGCCGCCATCACGGCGCGGAAGGTGAGGTACTGGAAGACCCGGAAAAAGCCGAACTCGGGCGAGAGCCCCTGCAGCCATTGCGAAAGCATCAGTAGCATGCGAATCCTCCCTGCACCGTGACCTGGTTCATTGCCTGAGTCATCACTGCACGCCCCCCGCACCTGCTGCGGCGGGCTGTTGTTGTTCTTGTGCGGTGGCGACCATCGCCTCCACCACCTGTTCCATCTTCATGAACCGGGATCCCTTCACCAGCACGCTGCCCACCTGGGGCAGCACCTTGCGCACCGCTGCCTGCAGCGATGCCATGTCTTCAAAATGTTGTGCGGCCGGGCCACAAGCCGCAGCAGCGTGAGCGGATAGCTCGCCCAGCGTGTAAACGTGCGAAATGCCTGCGCTGCGTGCGTGCTCACCGGCTTCTGCATGGAACGCGGGGCCCTGGTTGCCCACTTCGCCCATGTCGCCCATCACCAGCAACTGGGGGGCGGGCAGATCGGCCAGCACGTCGATCGCGGCGCGCATCGAATCGGGGTTGGCGTTGTAGCTGTCGTCCACCACCGTGATGCCGCGACCGCCATGGGTGATTCGCAGGGCGCGCGAGCGGCCCTTGACGGGAACAAATGCTTCCAGCCCTTGCACCACCGCATCCAGCGGCGCGCCCGCCGCCAACGCACAAGCAGCAGCGGCCAGGGCGTTGACTACGTTATGGCGGCCTGCAATGTGCAGACGGCAGCGCGCAGCACCCGCCGGGGTGGCCATAGCAACGCTCCAGGCCCCTTGCTGCCAAAGAGCCTGCGTGCACTGCACATCGCCACCTTCACCAAAGGTGATGCAGCGGCGCCCACCCGCCAACTGGCGCCACAGCGGTGTGTAGGTGTCTTGCGCCGGGAACACGGCCACCCCGTCGGCAGGCAGAGAGGTCAGCACAGAGCCGTTTTCTTCCGCCACCGCCTGCACGGTGTGCATGAACTCCAGGTGCTCGCGCTGGGCGTTGTTGACCAGGGCCACCGTGGGGCAGGCCATGGCTGCCAGCGTGGCAATTTCGCCGGGGTGGTTCATGCCCAGTTCGATCACGGCGGCCTCGTGGGCGGCCGTGAGGCGCAGCAGCATCAGCGGCACGCCGATGTCGTTGTTGAAGTTGCCCTGCGTGGCAAAGGCCGCCTCGGCCTTCCAGGCCCGCAGAATGGACGCAATCATCTGCGTGACGGTGGTCTTGCCGTTGCTACCCGTCACGCCGATCAGCGGCAAAGCAAACTGGGCGCGCCACCCTGCAGCCAAGGCGCCAAACGCAGCCAGGCTGTCGGGCACCTCAATGCCGGGCAGCCCCGCCGCCGCGACGCCACCGTGCGCCAGGGCGGCTGCGGCGCCGCTGGCCTGGGCTTGGGGCAGGAAGGCGTTGGCATCAAATCGCTCGCCCTTGAGCGCGACAAACAGGTCGCCGGCTTGCAAGGTGCGGGTGTCGGTGTGCACACGGGCCAGGGGCGTGGCGCCATCACCCACCAGGTGGGCGCTGGGGATGCGCTGGCGGACAAAGCCCAGGGCCTGTTGAAGGGTCATCATGCCCATGTGCTGCCTCCGCGGGCCTGCAGCGCTGCACGCGCCTGGGCCATGTCTGAAAACGGGCGGCGCACGCCCGCCACCTCTTGGTAATCCTCGTGCCCCTTGCCGGCAATCAGCACCACATCCGCAGGGTCGGCCTCGTTCAATGCCAGGGCGATGGCGGCGGCACGATCGGGCTCCACCCGCACGGTTTCGCCGGCAATCGTGCCCTGCAGGATCTGGTGCAGGATGTGGGCAGGGTCTTCGCTGCGCGGGTTGTCGCTGGTGGCCACCACCCAGTCGGCATGGTGCTGGGCGGCAGCGCCCATGAGCGGACGCTTGGTGGCATCACGATCACCCCCGCAGCCGAACACGCACCACAGTTGCCCACCGCGCTGCTGCGCCAGGGGGCGCAATGCTTGCAGGGCTTTTTCCAGAGCATCGGGCGTGTGGGCGTAGTCCACAGCCACCAGAGGCTGGCCGGGCAGCGCCAGTTGCTCCATGCGGCCCGGCACGGGGCTGAGCTGTGCGCAGGCGTGCACGGCATCCGCCAGCGGCACCCCCAGGCTGCGCAGCGTGGCCACCACGCCCAGCAGGTTGAGCACGTTGTAATGGCCCACCACGCGGGATTGCAGCAGGTGTTGCTCTGCACCCTCTACCACCAGCCACTGCAGGCCTTGCGTACCGGCGGCAATGTCACGTGCGGCAATGCGTGCTTCGCCCGCAGCAGACACACTCCACACGTCCAAAGCACTGGCACCGCTGCGCTGAAGCAGCTCAGCGTGCAACTGCGCGCCGTGGGGGTCGTCGATGTTCACTACCGCGGTGCGCAAGCCGGGCCAGTCGAACAAGGCCCGTTTGGCCAGCCAGTAGTCGGCCATGGAGCCGTGGTAGTCCAGATGGTCCTGCGTGAAGTTGGTGAACACGCCCACGCGGATCTGGGTGCCCGCCAGGCGGTGCTCCGCCAAGCCAATGGATGACGCTTCGATCGCACAGGCTGCCAAGCCTTGGTCGGCAAACTGGCGGAAGGCCCGGTGCAGGCGCACGGGGTCGGGCGTGGTCATGCCAGTGGTGAGCAGGGAGGGCGGAACACCCACACCCAAAGTACCCACTACCGCACAACCAGCAAGCGCAGGCAGCTCATTTTTTGATAGCAAATTCAAGGCTTCTGCCAACCACCAGGTGCTGCTGGTCTTGCCATTGGTGCCCGTCACGGCCAGCACCTGCAGGGCGTGGGACGGGTCATGAAACCATTGGGATGCCATCTCGCCCGTGGCGGCCTTGAGTCCAGCAAACGCGGCGATGGGCGCAGCTGCCGGAAAGACAAAGTCCTGCACGCCCTGGGCTTCGACCAAGCAGGCCGCAGCACCGCGCTGAAGCGCATCTGCCACATGGGCGCGGCCATCGGTGGCAGCACCGGGCCAGGCGATGAAGCCGTCTCCCGGCTGCACACTGCGGCTGTCCGTCTGCAAAGTACCCGTGACGCGCGCGCGCAGCCACGCCACGGCTTCAGCCGCCTGGTGCAGGGTGGTCAAGGGGGCTGTCACAGCGACTCCTCCACCGGGTTGGCCACGATCTGGGGTTTGACGGCCATGTCGGGCTGCACATTCATCATGCGCAGGGTTTGCTGCACCACCTCGCTGAACACCGGGGCGGCCACCAGGCCGCCGTAGACCTGCCCTGCGCTGGGCTCATCCACCATCACGGCCACGATGATGCGGGGCTTGTCGACGGGGGCCAAGCCGGTGAACCATGCGCGGTATTTGCCGGCGGCGTAGCTCTTGCCCACCTGCTTGCGGGCCGTGCCCGACTTGCCACCCACCGAGTACCCCACCGTCTGGGCCTTCTGGCCCGTGCCGCCGGGGCCTGCCGCCATCTGCAGCATCTTGCGCACTTGGTCGGCGGTGCGCTCAGAAAAAACGGGAACGCCCACAGCGGGCTCATCGGTCTTGAGCAGCGTGGCAGGGATGACGCGGCCGCCGTTGGCAAACACGGTGTACGAGCGGGCCATCTGGAACAGGCTGGCCGACAGGCCGTAGCCGTAAGACATGGTGGCCTGCTCGACGGGGCGCCAGGTTTTGTAGGGACGCAGCCGACCACTGATCGCGCCGGGAAAGCCGATCTGCGGCTTCTGCCCGAAACCGGCGGCAGAGAAGGTTTCCCACATCTCCTTGGCGGGCATTTGCATGGCGAGCTTGGTAGTGCCCACGTTGCTGGACTTCTGGATCACGCCTTCAACGGTGAGCGCGCCGTAGTTGTGCGTGTCGGAAATGGTGGAGCCAGTGATGTTGATGCGCCCTGGGGAGGTGTCGATCACGGTTTCAGGCTTGACACGGCCAGACTCCAGCGCCAGACCAATCGTGAAGGGCTTCATGGTCGAGCCGGGCTCGAACACGTCGGTGAGCGCGCGGTTGCGCAGCTGCTCACCGGTCAGGTTCTGGCGCTTGTCGGGCACGTAGCTGGGGTAGTTGGCCAGGGCCAGCAGCTCGCCGGTGTGGGCGTCCATCACCACCACGCTGCCCGCCTTGGCCTTGTGCAGGGTCACCTGGTCGCGCAGTTTTTGGTAGGCAAAGAACTGCACCTTGCTGTCGATGGACAGCTGCATGTCTTTTCCGTCGATCGGTGGAATGGTCTCGCCCACGCCTTCGACCACGCGGCCCAGGCGGTCCTTGATCACGCGGCGTGAGCCAGGCTTGCCAGCCAGCTGGCTGTTGAAGGCCAGCTCCATGCCTTCCTGCCCCTTGTCTTCCACATTGGTGAAGCCAACGATATGGGCTGCCGCTTCACCCTCGGGGTACTGGCGCTTGTATTCCTTGCGCTGGTAGATGCCCTTGATGTCGAGTGCCGCAATCTTCTGACCCACATCCCAGTCCAGTTGGCGCTTCACCCAGACGAAGGTCTTGTCTTCGTCGGAGAGCTTGGCCATCAGGTCGGCAAAAGGCATTTCCATCAGCTTGGCCAGCTGGCGCAGCTTGGCCTTGACCTCGGGCTTTTCGTGCTCCACGTCTTCGGGAATCGCCCAGATGCTGGCAGCGGGCACGCTGGACGCCAGGATGAGCCCGTTGCGATCCAGAATCTTGCCGCGGTTGGCGGGCAGCTCCAGCGTGCGGGCAAACCGCACCTCGCCTTGCCGCTGGAAAAAATCATTGCCAAACACCTGCACATAGGCTGCGCGGGCGCCCAGCCCTACGAAGCCCAGCCCGATCATCGCCACGATGAACTTACTGCGCCAGACGGGCGTCTTGCTCGCCAGCAACGGGCTGGAGGTGTAGAGCACGCTGCGGCTCATCGCGCGCCCTCCCCAGGTTTTGCCTTCGCGCTGGCAGCTGCTGCCTCTGCCCCTGCCGGGTCACTCACATACTGCGTGATGGCCGGCGTGGCAGTGCGCATGTTCAGCTGGGCGCGGGCCATCTTTTCCACGCGCAGTGGCGTGGCTTGCGCGCGCTTTTCCACCTGCAGCCGCTGGTGTTCCGTGTCCAGGCGACGCGCTTCGGCCACCGCGCGGTCCAGCTCGGTGAACAGGCGGCGCGACTGGTACTGGGTGTGTACCAGATACAGGGCACTCACCAGCACCGCCAGCAATAGCATCAGGTTCAGGCGCGCCATGCAGCCTCCTGAACGCGGCGCACGCGCACGCTCTCACCGCCCCCCACAGGGGCGGCGGCGTACAGCGGTGCGCCATGCAAGATCATGCATCCGTCCTTTGCGCGACGCGCATGATGGCGCTGCGTGAGCGGGGGTTGGCCGCCACTTCTTGCTCGCTGGGCTTGATGCGATCGAGCGCGATGAGCTTCATGGCTTGCGGCACGGCAAACGGCGCACGGCGGTCAAACACTTCTTTGGAATGCTTGGCGATGAACTGCTTGACGATGCGGTCTTCCAAAGAATGGAAGCTGATGACCACCAGCCGCCCGCCAGGGCGCAGCACCGTCAGGCTGGCCTCTAGGGCCTGCTGCAGCTCTTCAAGCTCAGCGTTGATGAAAATCCGTAGAGCCTGAAATGTGCGCGTTGCAGGGTTCTGGCCCGCCTCGCGGGTCTTGACCGCGCCAGCCACGAGATCGGCAAGCTCGGAGGTGGTGGCAAGGGGGCCCCGTTCCTCGCGCCGAGCAACAATCGCCTTTGCAATGGGGCCAGCAAACCGTTCTTCACCGTATTCACGTATCACCTCCGCAATCTGCCCGACTTCGGCCGTGGCCAGCCACTCAGCCACGCTTTCGCCGCGCGTGGTATCCATGCGCATGTCCAGCGGGCCATCGAAACGGAAACTAAAACCCCGCTCGGGGCTGTCGATCTGGGGCGAACTCACCCCGATGTCCATCAGCACGCCAGAGGCACTGCCCGCAGGCAACTCGCCCAGATGGCGAAAACCTTCGTGCCGAATGGAAAAACGCGCATCGGTGATGCGCGCTGCCTCCTGGATGGCTTCGGGGTCTTTGTCGAATGCGACAAGATTCCCCTGCGGCCCCAGCCTCTGCAGGATCAGCCTGGAATGCCCCCCTCGCCCGAAGGTGGCATCCACCCAGGTACCGGAAGGCTCAGGGCCAGCATTGCCCAGCAAGGCATCGACTGCCTCATGCAGCAAAACCGTGGTGTGTTGAAGAGATGGGGTCACCGCGGCCTCAGAAAGAAAAATCCTTGAAGGCATCGGGCATTTCGCCTTGCATGGCTTGTGCCTCCTGCTCGTCGTACGTGGCCTTGTCCCACAGTTCAAAGTGGTTGCCCATGCCCAGCAGCACGGCTTCTTTGGTCAGGCCTGCGGCTGCGCGCAGTTCTGGGGAGATCAACACACGGCCCGTTGCATCCATGTCCACATCCATGGCATTGCCCAAAAAGATGCGTTTCCACCACTGGGCGGACATGGGAAGCTGCGCCAGGCGTTCGCGGAACTTTTCCCACTCGGGGCGGGGGAACACCATCAGGCACCCGTGGGGGTGCTTGGTGATGGTGAGCTGACCAGATGCCGTCGCCGCCAGGACGTCACGATGCCGGGTCGGCACGGAAAGCCGACCCTTCGCATCGAGACTGAGCGATGAGGCACCTTGGAACACGGATGGATTTCCCAGATTGGTGGACCGCCAGACACTCCGCGAATCGGAGCAAATGGCACTTTCCCCCACTTATTTGCACTTTTTTCCACTGTAGCAGGAAAACCATGTTCATCAACAGGGTCGCTACAAAGTTTTTCAATGAAATCAATGACTTAGCGCCGAATTGTAAGGTGATTAGGTGAGAAAATATGTTCAAAAATAAGCACTTAGAACAGGCTATGCAAGTGATACCTGAAGCGCAGGCAAGCCGATAGGACTTGTTAACTTTGGTGACCTGCCGATAGGCACCCCTGATCGGCTCTCATCGACGCAGACAGGACACCCCGATACCAGACGACTTGCTCGTTACCGGCATAAAAAAGCCCCGCCAAGTGGGGCGGGGCTGAATCCAGGCAGGCAATGGCGCAAACCCGCGCCCTCTTGCATCAAAGGATGTAACGTGACAGGTCTTCGTCCTGGCTGAGCGACTGCAGGCGTGCATCCACATAGGCCGCATCGATGCGCACGGTTTGACCGCCCAGGCGGGTGGCGTCAAAACTCACCTCGTCCAGCAGGCGCTCCATCACGGTGGACAGTCGGCGCGCACCGATGTTCTCCGTGCGTTCGTTCACTTCGTAGGCAATGTGGGCCAGGCGCGTGATGCCTTCAGGCAGAAACTCCAGCGTCACCCCTTCCGTGGCCAGCAAGGCCTGGTACTGCTTGACCAGGGATGCATGGGTCTGGGTGAGGATGGCCTCAAAGTCCTTCACCGACAGCGACTCCAGCTCCACACGGATGGGGAAACGCCCCTGCAGCTCAGGAATGAGGTCGCTGGGCTTAGAGAGGTGGAAGGCCCCCGAGGCGATGAACAGGATGTGGTCCGTCTTGACCATGCCGTACTTGGTGGAGACGGTAGTGCCTTCCACCAGGGGCAGCAGGTCGCGCTGCACGCCCTGACGGGAGACATCAGAACCGCTGGTTTCCTGGCGCGCAGCCACCTTGTCAATTTCGTCGATGAAGACGATTCCGTTTTGCTCGGCATTGGCAATGGCGCGGATCTTGATTTCCTCTTCATTCACCAGCTTGCCAGCTTCCTCGTCGGTGATGAGCTTGAGGGCCTCGGCGATCTTGAGCTTGCGGGTGCGGCGACGGTCCTGGCCCAGCTGGCTGAACATGCCACGCAGCTGGTCGGCCATTTCCTCCATGCCCTGGGGGCCCATGATCTCGACCTGCGGGCGGGCATCGGCCACGTCGATCTCGATCTCCTTGTCGTCCAGCTGGCCTTCGCGCAGCTTTTTGCGAAACACCTGGCGCGCGGTGTTGTCGGCAGCGGGCTCCGCCCCGGCAGCCGTGCGAGCCTGGGGAATCAACACGTCCAGAATGCGCTCCTCGGCCGCGTCTTCGGCGCGGGTGCGCACCTTCTTCATCTCGGCTTCACGCGTCTGCTTGACGGCCATCTCGGCCAGGTCGCGGATGATGGCGTCCACGTCCTTGCCCACATAGCCCACTTCGGTGAACTTGGTGGCCTCGACCTTGATGAAGGGAGCATCGGCCAGCTTGGCCAAGCGGCGGGCGATCTCGGTCTTGCCCACGCCCGTGGGGCCAATCATGAGGATGTTCTTCGGGGTGATCTCGTGGCGCAGGCTGCCTTCGACCTGCTGGCGGCGCCAGCGGTTGCGCAGCGCGATGGCCACAGCGCGCTTGGCGCTGGCCTGGCCCACGATGTGGTTGTCCAGCTCGGAGACGATTTCCTGGGGGGTCATGGAAGACATGGTGTCAGCCTGAATTCAATCAAAAATGGCTCTAGCGCTTATTAATAAAGCGCTAGCAGCTATCAAAATAATAGTAAACCTGCGCAGTCGCCGCTCAGAGCGTCTCGATGGTGTGGTTCATGTTGGTGTAGATGCAAAGTTCACCCGCAATTTCGAGCGACTTCTTCACGATCTCCTGCGCGGACAGATCCGTGTTGACCAGCAGCGCCTTGGCAGCCGAGTGTGCATACGCCCCACCCGATCCGATCGCCACGATGCCCTGCTCCGGCTCCAGCACATCGCCATTGCCCGTGATGATGAGCGAGGCTTCCAGGTCGGCCACGGCCAGCATGGCTTCGAGGCGGCGCAGCACGCGGTCGGTGCGCCAGTCCTTGGTCAGCTCGATGGCTGCACGCGTCAAGTGGCCCTGGTGCTTTTCCAGCTTGGCCTCAAAGCGCTCAAACAACGTGAAGGCATCGGCCGTGGCGCCCGCAAACCCTGCCAGCACCTTGCCGTGGTACAGCTTGCGCACCTTGCGTGCCGTGCCCTTGACGACGATATTGCCCAGCGTGACCTGGCCATCGCCACCAATGGCGACCTGCATGCCCTGCGGCGTCTGGCGGCGCACGCTCAAAATCGTGGTGCCATGAAACACCGGTGTGTTGTGTGTTGAGTCCATAGCTGCCGCAGGTGGGGGCGGTCTGCGCAATTGCAAGCACTCCTGCAGGAGAAACGCCGCCGCAGCGAGGGCTTCAGTTCTTGCGCGGGATGACCCAGGCGTGCTCGTTGATACCGATCACGTTGAAGAACACAGCAATGAGGCGGTGCAGGTTTTGAAAATGCACCACATGCCCCTGCGATTGCAGATCGGCCGCCCAGTTAAGCACGGAGCCAGCCGCCGCAAAGTCAATGCGCATGAGCTTGTCGCACGCAATGACCAGAGGCACGCCGGGTTTGACCAGCTCTTGCAGCGGCTGCAGCAAAGGCACTGCATCGCCCTCAATGACGCCACTGAGCAGCGCTGCCGGCCCGTTGTCGATGGGCGGCGGCAGTGTCAGCTCGCCAAAATCAGAGGCCAGCATGTCGCGCTCGTTGGCCTGCGGCTGCGCGTTGGCCGACGCGTTGTCATCGGAATAACCGCACTTGGGCGCCACCCACGATGGGGGCGAAACTTCAAACGTCACGCAATAGTCCAGCGCCACCAGTTCGAATTCATCCGGGCGTCCCATCAGGCGCAAAGCCGACATGCGCAGACGCCACCATTCCGTGCCGGAGGTGCGATCTCCCGACTGGGTCATGATCTCCAGCAGGGTCTCCAACCGGTCCACACCAGAGAAAACAAACTGGCCTTGCTTGTCTGCCCAGCGGGTGAACAGATCGGCCAGCAGCGGCACCGCAGCATCGTCAATACCCGCAATGCGCGACCAGGCCAGCGTCCAAGGGGAAGCCGCGCGCTCGACAGAGGCCTGCAATGCCGCCACAGAGGACACAGCCAGCCGCTGAGGGGCATTCCAGCTGAACTCACGGCGCCCCGGCGCATCACCAGCCTCGTCAGACGAGGAAACCTGCACGCCCAACTGGTCAGGCAGCGAGAACCACAGTGGGGCAGAACGGCTGTACTGCGCCGCAAAATCAATGGCCAGGCTTTCAAAGCGGTCTTGCTGGCCGGTGGCCCGGTACAGGTCGAACAGCGTCATCCACAGTTCCAGCTGCTGCTCAGGGTCATCCTGCCGATGCTGCTCTAGCACCTGCATCAGTCCCGACTCAGCGCCTTCATGGTCACCGTTGGCATAGCGGATGGCCGCTTCTTCAAGATCGGGTTCGTGCACGAATCTCTCCAGCTGGACAACCACAGGGGCAACCCCGCCTGGCACGGTGGGGCTGAACGAAGGGTGTACCTCTGGTTCCGCTTGCAGCGCAGCGTCCACACCGCCAAAGCGGCCTAACGCCATGCTGTCGTTGGCAAACAAAGGAGCCACTGGGCTGGGGGCCGTCGGCGCGGCGCTGGCGGCGGCCAACGGGCTGGCCAAGGTGGCAGGCACCGTGGGTGCAAACGCTCGGGCATCGGCGGCCGCCTGGGTGTCTGGCCCCGATACAGGCTGCGTCTCGCCAGGGGGCATGGTGAGCGGCATGGTTTCGCCAGCCTCGTTACCCGACTGCTTGCTCTTCCACCACTGCTGCGACATCTGGGCTTCGATCTCGTCAATTTTCTTGAGCGTCACGGCGCGCTCGTCGGGCGAGGCCATGCTGCCTTGGAAGAACGAAGGCCGGTTGCTCGCGTCTTCAGTGCGATGGCCTTGCAGCACTTCGCGCTGGCGCAGCTTGCGCAGTTGATCGAACTCGCGGCGGCGCACAAAGTCATTGCGGCGCTTGCGCTCAATCATCTCCTTGAGCATCTGCTTGCTGTACTGGCTCTCCCGGTCCTCGGTCAGAGAATCCAGCTCTGTCCACTGCACGGTGGGATTGCGCACAAACCTCACCATCTTGGACAGCAGTCCGCCGGCTGGTGGGGTTTCTTCCTTGCTCATAGTGATGCGAGTACGGTGGTGAAGAGGCTACTCAGGATACAGCCAGCTTCAATCCCCGAACATCTTTTGCTTGAGTTCACGGCGCTGCTGGGCTTCCAGCGACAGCGTGGCCGTGGGGCGCGCGATCAGGCGGCCCACGCCGATGGGCTCGCCCGTTTCGTCGCAGTAGCCGTAGTCGCCCGCGTCGATGCGCGCGATCGATTGTTCGATCTTCTTGAGCAGCTTGCGCTCGCGGTCGCGGGTGCGCAGCTCCAGGGCGTGCTCTTCCTCGATGGTGGCACGGTCGGCGGGGTCGGGCACCACCACGGTGTCTTCGCGCAGGTGCTCGGTGGTTTCACCGGCACTGTTGTGGATGTCCTGCTTGAGCTGAACGAGCTTGAGGCGGAAAAACGCCATCTGCTTGTCGTTCATGTACTCGCTGTCCGGCATCGCCATCACTTCAGCGTCTGTCAGCTCCTCGGCCGTCTTGGTCTTCCAGTTGTTGGCGAGCTTGGGGTCTTTTTTGGCAGCGGTGTAGGTAGGTTGCACTGGCGCGGTCGTGGGCATGGTGTGTTGGTAACTGGCTTTGGCAGCGGTGGAAGCCACTGCCTGGGCCATCGATGGTACGGTCAATTGGGCCAATCGCGAAGAAGGCCGAGTGGCGCGCAGCGGAACTTGCGGGCTCTCGGCCACGGGGGCCGGAGCGACAGCGGCAGCCTTGGTGGAAGCCGCAGGCTTGGTCGCCTTGGCGGATACCGGGGCGGCAGCACCTTTGGCCGCAGTGGCAGGCGCTTTGGTCACCGCTTTGGGTTTGCTGGTATCGGCTTTCACTTCCTGGTCTCCTCGCTATACGGGCAGGCCCCGGCTGCGGGGGCAGTCAGGGACGGATGGCAAGCCTTCCGGGGTTTTACCGGGGCGCGATTGTATCGACCTGCGCCGCCGCAAACGAAAACGTTGCAGATACAACACACCCCGGTGTTTCCCCAAGGGAAACGGCCTCAGACCAGGCTTTGGTCCAGCCCCTGGCGGAAGATGTCCTGCGGCAGATCGATGCCGATGAACACCATCTTGCTCACCCGCGCCTCACCTTCGGCCCACTGGGGGCCCAAATCGCTGCCCATGAGCTGGTGCACGCCCTGGAAGATCACCTTGCGCTCGGTGCCCTTCATGTTCAAGACGCCCTTGTAACGCAGCATGCGCGGGCCATAAATGTTGACAATGGCGCCCAGGAAGTCTTCCAGCTTGGCGGGGTCGAACGGTCGGTCGGAGCGGTAGACAAAGCTCTTGACGTCGTCATCGTGGTGATGGTGGTGACCATGCCCGTGGCCGTGCTGGTGCGAGGGGTGATTGCACGCCTCGCCCGGCGCATGGTCGTGGTGCTCATGGCCATGGTCGTGATCGTGGTCGCAATGCCCATGGTCGTGGTCGCAGTGGCTGTGGTCGTGCTCGTCTTCCTTGAGGAAGTCGGGGTCGATGTCCAGCTTGGCGTTGAGGTTGAAGCCCCGCAGGTCCAGCACCTCCTTGAGCGGCACCTCGCCAAAGTGCACCGCCTTGATGGGCGCACGCGGGTTCATGTGCTTGAGGCGGTGCGTCAGGGCATCCACGTCCTCGGCACTCACCAGATCCGTCTTGGACAGGAAAATCTGGTCGGCAAAACCCACCTGGCGGCGTGCTTCCTGGCGGTCGTTGAGCTGCTGCGCTGCGTGCTTGGCGTCCACCAGGGTGATGATGGAGTCGATCAGGTAGGTCTCGGCAATCTCTTCGTCCATGAAGAACGTCTGCGCCACAGGGCCGGGGTCGGCCAGGCCGGTGGTTTCGATCACGATGCGCTCAAAGTCCAGCAAGCCCTTGCGCTTCTTGGCGGCCAGCAGTTGCAGGGTTTCACGCAGGTCTTCACGGATGGTGCAGCAGATGCAGCCGTTGCTCATCTGCACGATCTGCTCTTTCGACTCCGTCACCAGGATGTCGTTGTCGATGTTTTCTTCACCAAACTCGTTCTCGATCACGGCGATCTTCTGGCCGTGGGCCTCGGTCAAGACGCGCTTGAGCAAGGTGGTTTTGCCCGAGCCCAAAAAGCCCGTGAGGATGGTGACTGGAATGAGTGCCATGGGAATCTCTTTCAAATGAACTAAGGCGGGGGCCACAGCCCCCTGCCCGCTGGATAACCGTGCCCGCAGATCGGGGCAGAACTGGTTTTTTCCAGTGTAGCGATCGTGTCAAGCCCCTGCGGGCGACAAAGTGTGCCCGCTCAGGCCTTGCGCATCACCACCAGGCCCTTGAGGTATTCCCCTTCAGGAAACTCCAGTGTCATCGGGTGGTCAGGTGCGCCCCCCAGGCGTTCGGTGATGTAGCCATCCACCCCCGCATCGGCCCCGGCGGATGCCACGATCTTGTGGAACAGATCAGCACTGATGCCGCCCGAGCACGAGAAGGTGAACAGCACACCGCCCGGCTCCAGCAGTTGCAGCGCCAGTCGGTTGATGTCTTTGTAAGCCCGCGCTGCGCGGTCGGCGTGGGCGGCCGTGGGCGCAAATTTGGGCGGGTCGAGCACGATGGCGTCAAAGCGCACGCCGTCCTTCAAAAACTGGCGCAGCGATGCATTCACATCGGCGTCCATGAACCGGGCCTGCGCCATATCGAAGCCGTTGAGCAGCACATGGGCGCGGGCCCGCTCCAGCGCGGGACCGGACGAATCGATGGAAGTCACCACACCACCGCCCTGCCCGCCGGCCTGTTCGGCAGCGCGCATGCCCGCCAGCGCGGCCAGCCATAAACGGTGGCTGGTTTGGCTGATTGTCCAGCGCATGGCCGGCTTTCGCCACTCATCGCCATAAAGCCGCAAAATGGCTTGGTTCACCGGATCTTTGCCGCGTATCCACCAGCCCGGGTTGCCCAAAAAGCCGCCCGGCTTGATGCGCAGAAGCATAAAAGCGAGCCAGGCCAGCAGCATCAGCGTGTGCACACCGAGCACGCTGGCGAGCACGAAAAAGAAATTCAGCCCCGATTGCTGCATCAGCGTAAAAGTGCCGGAAAAGCCGAGCACCAGCCAAAACACGGTGGCGGCCAGCAAAAGCCAGCCAAAGAAATGGCGCACGCGCTCGAGCGCATCGTGCAGCCTGCCGTCGCTGTCTATCATTTCGGCACGGCGGTTGAGGCGCGTTTCCGCGCTGCCCGGCGCGTGGCGCAGCGCTTCGGTGATCGGCTGCGGGTCGGCCGCAAAAATATAGCCGCGCTCCTGCAAGAGGCGCACAAGCTCGGTGAGTTGGCGGTGCGGGTTGAGCATCATGAAAATCAACAGGCCGTCTGAAAAAAGAATCTGCCGATTTTAACACAGCGCGCTTTTCAGACGGCATTTTGCCGGCGCGGTGCAGGATGCGGGTGAAACGTGGGCATGGCTATGCAACGTTATTATGCAGATATTGGCGGCAAGGCAGGCTTGCCACACAGTCTGTCTATTCCGCCCCTTCATGCTCGCTCAGAGAGCGGGATTGGGTTTCGGTGACGACAGCAGTTTCAGTTGTAGATTCAGATACGGGTATCCGACATTTGCCGCAGCCTAGAGAATCTTGTTCTGCGAACAAGCGTCGGATTCGAGAATCCGACCTACTGCTCATAGCTGCGCCAGAACGGCGGTTTTAGATTTGCCAAAGGCCGTCTGAACGCTTTCAGACGGCCTGCCGGTTCCGCCGCATCAATGCAGCTTCAAGCGCCCCGACACGCGGTTTTGCGCCATGCGCGCCAGCGCCAGTAAGGCGGTTTTGCGGTAGCCGATGATGGCTTTGTGGTGCATCAGGTGCAGCGACATATACATATACTTAGCAATCAGCCCTTCGATAAAGAAATTGCCGCCCGAGAGGCTGCCCATCAAATTGCCCACACCGTGGTTGTTGCCCAGCGACACCAGCGAGCCGGAATCTTTATAGTGAAAAGTTTGATCAAACGGCCGGCCTTTGCTTTCTGCTAAAAACGCTTTGCACAAATAATCCGCCTGCTGGTGCGCCGCCTGTGCACGGGCGGGCACGAATCTGCCCTCTTCCCACGGGCAAGCCGCGCAATCGCCCAGCGCATATACGCCTTTTGCCGGGGTTTCGAGCCGGTTGTTTACTTCAAACTGATTGATGCGGTTTACTGGCAGGCCGTATTCGCGGTTGCGCTCGGCCGCTTTGATGCCGGCCGCCCACACAATCACATCGGCGGCGATTTCGCCCTGATCTGTTTCTACTTTATCGGGGTGGATCGACAATACTTTGGTGTCGGTCATCACGCGGATGTGCTTTTCCCGCAAAGCGCGGGTGGCCTGCACCGACACTTTTTCGGGCAAGCCGGCCAAAATGCGCGGCGCGGCTTCAATCAGGGTGATGTGGATTCGGAAATGCTGCGCCGAGCCGCTGGTGCTGTGGATTTCGTGATAAGCCTCCATCATTTCGGCGGAAAGCTCCACACCGGTGGCGCCTGCACCCACAATCACCACGTTTAATTGTTTGTCGGGCGAATACGCGGCTTTGGCAAACAGGTTGAGCAAATGGCTGTGGAAAGCTTGCGCATCTTGCGCGTTTTCCAACACATAAGCATATTCGCTGCCGGGGGTGCCGAAAAAGTTGGAGCCGCTGCCGATGGCCAACACGCAACGCTCAAAAGTGATTTCGCGCTCGGGAATAATCTGCACGCCATCGCTCTGATGCACTTCTTTGAGCGTGAGCCGTTTGGCTTCGGGCTGAAATTGAATCAATTCGCCCACCATAAAGCTGAAGCTGTTGGCGCGGCCGAGTATGCTATAGGACAAGCCTTCCTGCTGCGGGTTAAGCGTGCCGGTGGCCACTTCGTGCAGCGTGGGCTTCCAAATGTGGAAGGTTGAGCGGTCGATCAGCAGGATTTTTTCAGGGCCCTCGCGGCGGCCGAGCGCACGCCCGAGCTTGGAAGCCAGTTCCAGCCCGCCTGCGCCGCCGCCCACGATAACGGTGTTGTAATGCATGATGCGCTGCCTTTCGGATGTGTGTTAAAAAATAAATATTGGAAAGCAAGACCCTGTTTTTCAATATTTATCTTTTGATTTCATGAATCAATCATTTATAGCGAACTGAATAAAACTGATACAGGCGCATGTAGAAAGCCATACACACAAAAGCCGTTTAAACCGCGTGCGTGGCTGCGCCACACCCTACACACGATTTGGGATTTGTGTGTTTTGTATCCGTTTTTCTTTGATTTCACCATACCTTAATCTGTTGATTTTAGCGGAAAGCGTTTTCAGATGTAATTAATTTTCATAAATAAGCGAAAGGCCGTCTGAAAAAAAGCTTTCAGACGGCCTTTCGTTTATGACGCTATTAA
>ERZ650300.732-NODE-732-length-19834-cov-51.995197_pt1 | contig 19834 bp, 12 predicted proteins | sample MGYA00376236_ERZ650300 | MGnify/ENA primary metagenome ERZ650300 (study PRJEB26733, sample SAMN07839303) | wastewater metagenome | biome: urban; feature: wastewater treatment plant; material: waste water | place: USA: North Carolina | collected 2016-04-28 ...
CGGCGCGCCGAACCCTGGCGGGCCGAAGGGCAGCTCGACCTGCCCTTGCTTCTGGTGCCCCAGCCCTTGCCGGCGCCCGCCAGGACGGCCGACGCTCCACCGGCCGCGGGTCGCTCGCCCCGCCGCCAACGCAAACCCTTTCCCGACGATCTGCCCCGGGAAACGATCACGCACCTGCCGGCCGACCCCCGTTGCCCCTGCTGTGGCGGCGCCTTCAAGCCCCTGGGCGAGGAGGTCTCGGAGATGCTCGAGTACATCCCGGCCCGCTTCAAGGTGATTCGCCATGTGCGCCCCAAGCTCGCCTGCGCCCGCTGCGATCACATCGCCCAGGCCGAGGCGCCCAGCCGGCCCATCGCGCGGGGCTTTGCCGGGCCGGCGCTGTTGGCCCATGTGCTGGTGGGCAAGTTCTGTGATCACCTGCCCCTCTATCGGCAAAGCACCATCTTCGCCCGCAGCGGGCTCACCCTGGAGCGCGCCCTCCTGGCCGACTGGGTCGGGCAATGCCATACCCTGCTCAGCCCCCTGGTCGAGGCGGTGAAGCGCTACGTGATGGCCGCTGGCAAGGTGCATGCCGACGATACCCCCTTGCCGGTGCTCTCACCGGGGCGGGGCGAGACGAAGACCGGGCGGCTGTGGGCCTATGTGCGCGACGATCGACCGGCCGCCAGCCTGGATCCGCCGGCGGTGTGGTTCGCCTACTCGGAGAACCGCAAGGGGCTCCACCCCCAAGCCCACCTCGCCCCCTTCAAGGGCGTCTTGCAGGCGGACGCCTACGCGGGGTTCGACGCGCTCTTCGAGGGCGGAGCGATCGTCGAGGCCGCCTGCTGGGCTCATGTGAGGAGGAAGTTCTACGACATCCACCGGGCGAGCGCCTCGCCCCTGGCCGCCGAGGCGCTGACCCGGATCCAGGCGCTGTATGCCATCGAAGCCCGGGCGCGCGGCAAGCCGCCCGCCGAGCGGGCGCTGCTGCGCCGGCAGGAGGCCGCCCCGCGCCTGGCGGAGCTACATGACTGGCTGCAAGCGCAGAGCAAACGGGTGTCGCGCAAATCCGACCTGATGCAGGCCATCGGCTACGCGCTCAATCAATGGCCGGCCCTGGTCCGCTACAGCACGAACGGCCATCTCGAGATCGACAACAATGCCGCCGAACGCGCGCTGCGGGCGGTCGCCGTGGGGAGGAAGAACTTTCTCTTCGCAGGATCGGATGCTGGCGGCGAGCGGGCGGCCGCGATGTACAGTTTGATCGGTACCGCCACACTGAGCGGGCTCGACCCGGAGGCCTACCTGCGCGAAGTGCTCACGCGGATCGCCGAACACCCGATCAACCGGATCGACGAACTGCTGCCCTGGAACCTCGATCCTGCCAAGCCCCTTCTCAAAGCCGCCTGACATGAGCACCGTCGTCCCCCTCAAGCCGCGCACCCGCAAACTGGCCGATCTGTTGCAACTGCGCATTGACCTTGCCGGGATCAAGCCCGCCATCTGGCGTCGGATCGTCGTGCCCGAGTCGATCACCCTCGCCAAGCTTCATCACGTCATCCAGTGCGTCATGGGCTGGCACGGCGGGCATCTGCACGAATTCGAGATCGCCGGAGAGCGCTACGGCATCCCCGATCCAGAGTTCGACTGGGGCGACCCGCCTCGTTCCGAGCAGCGCATCCAGCTCAAGACCGCGCTGGGGGGCATGAAGTCGTTCAAGTACATCTACGACTTCGGCGATCACTGGGAACACCGGATCAAGGTGGAGAAACGCCACCCGCCGGATCCCATCCTATCGGCCAGCGCCCTGTGCCTCACCGGCGCCAACGCGGCACCACCCGAAGACGTGGGCGGCGCACCGGGCTACGCCGACTTCCTCGAGGCCATCCTCGACCCGGACCACCCCGAGCATCAGGAGATGCGAGCGTGGTGCGGGGAGGACTTCGAGCCCGGGCGCTTTGATTTGTCTGAGGTGAATGAGCGCTTGGAGAGGCTGAAGGTCTGAGGCGTCAAGACGGGGGCGGGACGACGCTTACTGTGGAAGTGCCCGGGGTCGAGATCATCCACCGGGGCCGAATCAAGAACCTGAGTGCCAAGGCGCGTCGTCTGCTTAAACGGCGTCAAGCAGTCGAACCGGTGATCGGACACCTGAAGGACGACTGTGGGCTACGGCGGAACTGGCTGAAAGGATCTGAAGGGGATGTGCTGCACCCGGTGCTCTGTGCCGCGGGCTACAACTTGCGCTGGCTACTGCGGGCGGTGGCTCGTTTGGGGCTGACGGCCCTTTTTGCGCTCGGCGTGCTGGTCGGGATGCTTGGGCGGGTGCTCAGTGACAACGCTACCCGGCCGCTTAGCTGGCGGCTGCAAGCGGCGAATTGAATATTTCAGGGCCGACTACCCAGCGCCGAACGAGGTTGGCATTGAGGCCGTTGGCCAGCGCAACCGCAGCCGTTGAAACGCCGGGTGCCTTGCACGCGGCCACGATCTCTGCCTTAAAGGTGTCGCTGTACCGACCACGACGCCGACCGGCGGTGGGAAGATTGACTGTTGAAGCGTCCATGTGTCCTCCAGAAGATGGTGTTGGAGGACATGATCGTCAGGGGATTACGAGCGACTGAGGAGATGACTTGGCTGGACGCTTACGAAGTTCTTGTCGTGGATCGCCGGGACATGCGTTTTAGGGCGGCTCATTTCGTTCGACCCTCCAATCGCCGGTCCAGCCGAGATTGCAGACGAAAAACTACTTTCCAGCTTCCAGTTTCTCCACGACGAAAGAATCGATGATCCGATCGACCAGATTCTGGACTTTCACGTACTCGGCGTTTTGGTCGATTCGCGCTCCGTACATATGGCCGAACGCCAGGTAGAAGTAATAGTTCGAATCGCCTACCGGGAGCAGCCAGACGTCGTTTTCGTCCATGCCCGGTACGGTAGGGCTTCTCTCGCGCAGATGTACCCAGCGGTTACCGTTGCGCACCACGTATTCGGTGGGCTCCAGGAACGCTCTGAAATGCGTGCCTTCGGCAATCTTTCTTTCGTTGTAGTCGCGGGTCCATGTTTCCTTATCCAAAATGAGATGCTCGATCGACTCGGCGCGCCGATCCCGGATACCTAGCGTGACCGCGCCCCCGGCGGTCCAGTCACCACAGAATTCATCGAAAGTCATGAAGTCATAGCCGAAGTAGGCATTTCTGCGCTTCGTGCCGAGCAGCTGGGATGCTGCGCTTCTTCCCGGGTGTGGAGGTTGATAATCACGTCGATTTAGGATGTAACCAGGTACTGGCAGCCTCGGGGTGTTCGCCGCACCACTGGTATACCTCACTGTGGTGAATCGGACGTTGCTCGGTTCCGCACCGTTGTAGCACACGCCGATATTGACTCCGTCGAGGTAGGCGTGAGAAACGCGGTACTCTTCGAACAGGTTGAGCTTGTAGTACTTGAGAGTCAATTCGCGTGGGGCGCGAGGTGATGATGGCAAGGGCTGATCAATCCGGGCTTGGGGTGGCTTGATGGTGCAGCCTGATACTACCGTGGTCAGGACCCAAGAGAGCAGCAAGATGCGTTTTGAAAAGTTCATTTCACTCTGCTCTCCAATCGCCGGTGTAGATGTTCAAGTTGATCAAGTCAGGCGTCGCCCTGTGCTGACCCATAAATTACGCTTGGTAGAGTCCGTTCTTGATTGAAGAGTTGCCGGTAAAAGGTCCGGGTAGTGCTTTGTAGTTTTCATAATTCGTCTTCATGATATTTTTCTCGATTTCCATTTTTCGATACTTCATTAGAATTTGGGTTTTTTTATATAAATTGCAAGTTACTGATTGGATGGAAGTGCTTCTCGAACTGGTAGGGGAGCAGGCGCCACTCGTTCAATCACGAAAGGATCAGGGGTGTTGTCGTTATCTACCCTTGCTATGCGCAAAGAAGAGATCAGCTCTTCCATCAATGCCGCCGCACGTTTGATGGCAGCAGGGTGATTAGAGGGTTCAGGATTGGCGTTGTAGTTGTAAGTGGGCAGCCCAAAACTCAATCCGAGCATTCGATCTTTAGATAGCCGGGTCTTGTAATAGAAAATTCTGTCCGAATCGCTATCCATCGCATCGCGAACCCAGACTCGGCCGTTGATGACGATGATCTCTGAGTCAAGATAAATTTTGTAGTCTGATCCGTTAAGAATTTGTCCAGAGCGGATTGCATCTTCGACCTTTTCGGCTGGGATTATCTGATCTCGCATAATTTTTCGTGAGAGTTGGCGGAGCTTTTCGGGTGTTGAAAACTCCAGTTGTTCTTGGGGTTTTAGGATACGGTATATGATGCTAAGTCCATGTGTTTTGCAATCTTTGAGAAAATTAAGTTGAAATGTGCTCTTGCATTGATTCCAGCTGAGGTCTGCTAATTTTAGTTTTCCGTTCTCTCTCAAGATTAATTTCTGCATATCCATGTCGGGTTTAATAGTTTCCGTGTAAGGCCATATCCAGCTTCCAACGTTGGCTGGTGCGTCTGGAACAATCATGGTTATAACGAAACTATCTACCTCTATCCGATAGTGCTCCCCCGGATTTAGTAGTTTTTCTGATGCTATGTTTACGTGTGGAAAAAAGTGTGGGGGATATGTCTCATATAGACGCCGAAGCGCGACTATGTCGTCCCGATTAATGCCGTATCGACGCATGTGTTGGTAAATTGATTCGCGCTGGCTGTTGAATATTTTTAAGTTGTCTTTGTTAGTGACTTCTATAGTCAATGCTCTTTCCGAAAATCCAATAATTATTATGAATAATATAATCAATGATCTAGTTTTAATAAGCACGCTTATTTTTCATCCTTCTTTAAGCTTGACCACTGGTACGGGAGTGTGTGTGGGCTTTTTTCAATAGTGCAAAATAAGTCCGATAGGCATAGTGAGCTTAGGAGCGCTGATACTAGGTTTAGTGGTGATGAAAGTGAACGGAGGCCGACTATCTGTGGGACAAGGTCATTGGGGGCGTCACGGTAGCGATTTTTTTCATTAATTATATCGCCAATATTTTTCTCTTTCATCATAAGGTTGGTTGTCTGCATTGTATTCGCTCCTGCATGAAAAACGACGGCGTTGTTATTTAAGGCTTTTGCACTTGATCCCGATGCTGCTTGCACAAATTCAGCTCCACCACGACTATGAGTCACCCAATTTACTTGCTGCCCGCTCGTCTGAATGTACTCCAACTGGTTGCGAAGACCGACTACCGACTCTGATTCGACCCCAATTTTTGTCATGAGGGCGCTCCACACGTCGATAACGAAACCTTGCGTTGGCGCATAGGACAAAGTGTACCTATCAACGGGCGTGTATGGCGTATTGTCACCAGTTTGAGTATTTATAACCGCTTGTTTTTTTCTTGCCGCTGCGTCCACATGAGTCAGCATCAGCGCTGCTGCGTAGTCGGACTTATTGTCCATTCCGTTTCTTGCGGCAAACTCCGTAAACCAGTACTTTTTTTCCTCACGCGTATTTGCGATCGCCAAAGCTTTTGTGCCGAATTTCATGATGAGGTAGGCGTCTCTTTTGTTCCTTTTGTCGATCACGCCATAAGGGTCGGCGCTGTATCCTGGTGTCTTTGGTGATTCAACCTTGTCTTCCGTGCTGCTCTTTACGTCTGGATGCGACGTTTTTATCAGTTCGAGGTAGCTCTGGAGTTCATCCTTGTGCGCTCGTGTGAGATCGCTGGCCTTGTCGGAGATTGCTGCCTTTCGGGCGTCTGTTTCGGAATACGTATACATCATATTGTAAAGGTCGCGCGTTAGTTCTGCGCAGGCTGGGGTGGTCTTCAGCAAGCCGTCGCAAGCCCCGTGGAATGCGGCGTCACGTTGCTGGTCCAGCATCTGCAGTTGCGCGGCTGTACTGCAGGCTTCCGCGTCGCTGGTTTCTGCACAGGCTTTCCTGGCTTTGTAGCGAGCTTCGTTCTCTTGATGCGAAAGGTAATTGTTCGCGACTTCGTTGAATGCCCCCGCAGCACCGGCGGAGCCACCTACAGCAATGCCGGCTGCGGTGCTGACCGTTGCGGTAATGGTGTCGGTGAGTGGGCCCTTAAGACCTGCGTCTTTCAGCGTATCTGCAACGATAGGGGCGGACAGTGTTCCTGCTGCGCTACCTGCGGCGCCGGATAAGCCACCGGTAAGTCCGCCGACAAGGGTGTGAGCCAGCAAACGTTGGGTTCCGCTATCTCCCCATTCTTGTTCAATTTTCAGGGCTTTGTACTCAAACTCCCGCTTGCGCTGTGGATCTGTTTCGACTTCGGCATCTGCCCTAAGCTGCTCTGCGGCCTCGATCTCCTTATTGGCGTAGTCGCCGATAGCCTTACTGGCTTGTGCGCCAAAGGTTTGAGTGATGAGTACCTGGGCGTTGATGTCCTCCTGCACCTTTCCGGAATCGAAGATTCTGGTGATGCCTGTTTCGGCATCGCCCGTGCGTGCTTCGCTTTGGCCAGCGATCCCGCTGATCGCGGCCCGTGTGGTGCTACTCGATTTGTCGCTGGACTGCCCGAACCCCGCACTGTTGCCCATCGGCTTGAACATACCGTCGGTCGCTTGGCTGGTTCCGATGTTGATGCCTACGCTGGTGGCTTGGTAACTGGCGTGGTTGTGAATGTCGTTCAGGGTGAGGGCGCCTTCTGTACCGAAGTGGTTCGCTGCGTGCTCTATGGCCGCCTGGGTGCTGGTGATTGCACCGCCGGTCAGCCTGGTGTTGCCGCCAACGGAGACCTGAAATCCGCCGTCGCCGGCCTTAAGTCCGGTCTGCTCCATCACGCTGGCGAAGTCGCTGTCGATCTGGCTCAAACTGGCATTCACGCTTGCCGATCCGCCTGCGCCGACGGTGGCACTGCCACCCAGGCTGCGCTGGCGACTCTTGTACGTGCTGGTGTCCTGCACGCTCTCGACGAGTAGATCGCCTCCAATGGTGGCCTCGATCTGCCGGGCCTTGGCGAGCGCTCCTTTTACTGTTGTGTCTCCACCGGCGTTGAGCGTGAGCTTCTGGCCCGCATCTACGTGGCTTTGGGTGTGAGTGACATCGTCGCCGTCTGCCCCGCCACGTGCAGTGCTGGCACTTGCAGTCACGCCGATGCCGTTGTTTCCGACGGTGACGCCGATCGAACCGCTGCTGCTGTGGTTGGTTGAATGCTGATCAGCGGTGTTGCGGGCGGCGAGAAGCTGGATCGCATTCTCAGCAACGAGGTTTGCGTTCGCTCCGGCTGCCACTCGGCTGCCCTGAATGGTCAGTGTGCTCTGGGGCCCGTTACCGGAAGCCATGATGAGGACATCGTGACCGGCTGACACGTTACTACTGCGGCTGCTTTCGGTGGTCTGGATGACCTGTCCCTGGCTGCGGCTTCCTCCGACACTCAGGGTCAGGGATAAACCACCAACTTTGTCTGCGGCATTTGCGTCGCGGGTGGTGGCGTTGCCTTTGTCGTCGGTGCCCGTGACGATCTGGCCGGGCTTGCCGTCGATAGTTTGACCCTGCCCTTGGTTGATGGCTTGCGTGGCGTCATAGGTGGACATCCCGGCATTGGCGGCCGCCAGTGCTTTCATGCGACTGTCCGTGGTGCGGCTGCTCGCATCCTTCATCTGCAAGGTAGTTTGAACGGCGTTGATCACCGGGCCGCTCAGCGCCAGCGTCAGGCCGCTTTGCGTGAAGCGGGTGTCGGTCTGGCTGCGTTGGGTTTCCCGGGCCTCGAGAATGTCAATCTGCTGGGCGGCGAGGGTGATATCGCCGTTCGTGGCAAGCACGTCGCTGCCATGCTGGGCATAGCTGCGCCCTGCCCACAGTGCGATGTTGCCGTCGGTGCCCCCTATGGTGGACGCAGCTGCACGTCTGCTCTGGGTGTCGTGATCGGTTTGTTGCCGTTGTGTGCCAAGGGTGACGCCCAGACCGCCGCCGCTAAACAGGCCGGAATTCTTCTCGGTGCGGATGTGGTTCTCGTTGAGTACTTCGGTGCTCGCTTCTATCCGCAGATCGCGTCCGGCGCCCAAGCTTGTAAGTTGGGTGCTCACCACATTGCTGCCCATGACCCGGATGTCCTGGCCGGCATACAGGGCGGTGGTGTCGCCGCTCAGGGTGCTGGCGAGGGCAGTAGTGCTGTCAAGCGTATCGCGGGTGGTGATGGTTTTGCTGGATAGCAGGCTGCGTTGTTTGTACTGGTGGGCCTCATCGAGAAGCTGACGCTGGGTGCCGGCCATGAGGGTGAGGTCGCGCCCGGCCGTGACCGTCAGGGCGCCCTGGTCGCTGGTGAGCTGGGCGGCGCGGGCGGTGATGTCCTGGCCGGCTTGCAGTTGCAGGTCGCCGGTGGTGTGGATCGTGGAGCCGATTTCGCGGTCCTCCCCGTCTCGGCGATAGTTTCGGGCGTTCCAGACGATCTCCTGGCGACGGCTTTCGGTCTGCGTGCCGAGATCCAGATTGCGGCCAGCGACGAGGGTCGTGGTGCCCGCCGGGCCGGCCCCGGTGGGGGCGAGGTTGATGAGCTGGCTGGCGTCGAGGTGGAGATCACGGCCGGCTTCGAGGGTGAGATCGCCGCCCCCGACATAGACGGTGGCGGTCCGGTCGACGGCGGTGCGGCTGCCCTGGCGGGATTGGGTGGATGCAGTGGTGCTGGCCACCGTGAGATCGCGTCCGGCGAGGAGTGTCAGCGCGCGCGAGGCTTCGATGCGGCCGCCGATGTTCTCCAGATCGCCCAGCGCCCGGGCGTCCACTGTGTTGCCAACGATACGACCGCCCGCATTGCGCAGGGTGTCGGCGGTAAGGTCCAGGCGCTCACGCGCGGCGAGGGTGCCGCTGTTCGTCACGTTGCCTTGCGCAGCGAGGGAGAGGCTGGCGCCAGAGAGCAGGCCCCCGGCGCCGTCGATGTCGCCATCGCGAACGACGGCATAGACCTGAGGTACAAGCACGTGAGTCACGCTGCCGTCGGCGAGCGTGATGGGGGTGCTCACAAGCCAGACGATGTCGGTGGTGAGCGCTGCCATCTGTTCGGCACTGAGGGCGACGCCTGGGCGGAGTTGCCACGCTTGCGCGAAGCGGGCTCCGGCAGTCATCAGCGCGGCAAACTGGGTCTCGTCGTCGGCGTAGCCGTCTAGGAAGCGCTGGCCGGTGAGCTGGGCGACCTGCTCGCGCACGAGGCGTTGTTCGTAAAAGCCGTCGCCGAGGCGCTTCTGCACTGCGTTCGGGTCGCTGGCGAGCTGGCCCAGGAGGTAGTCGGAGCTAAGCCAAAGGCGCGCATCGGTGAAGCGCGGGTCGGTCTCGATGAGGTAGCGGGCGCTGCTGTCGGCGTGGAGGCGGAAGAGGCTGCTGGTGGGTAGGGTGAAGGATGGCGCGATGGTCCGCACCATGGTCTGCTCGCCGCTGGCGATGGTCTTGCCGGTGGGGATCGCCGGGGTGCGAGGGGCGGCGCTCTCGGCTGCGGTAGCCGCATCACGGGACGCCGGGGCGTTTTGGGCTGTGGTGTGCGTGGGGCTGTCTGTCGTGTGGGCTTGTGCCAGCGTGTTGACGACCACGTCCGGGCTCCCCGGGGCCGCGCCGGTATCCCGTGCGACGGGGGTGGCGCTTGCGGTGCCAATGGTGTTGCCGCTGATTGGGGTGCCGGCGTCGATGGTGCGGCGCACTTCGATGAGCGCCGGACCACGGAGGGTGGGTGTGCTTGCGTGGCTGCCGGTTGCGGTGGTGGCGACGGCGTCGACCGCGCGATGCGCGATGTGGGTTCCGCTTCCTGCTACCTCGGCGTTCTCGGCGAGGACCGGGGTGGCTAGCGCGTAGGTCTGGATGGTCGGGGCGGGGATGTAGTCGGCAGACTTTGCCTCTTCTCGGTCTCGTCCGTCCTTTTTGTCGCGCTTGATGCTGATCGCGGTCCCGATGTCGGTGATGGTGCGCGTGCCGGTGGCCGTGCGGTTATCCAGTGTGGCGAGCTCAAGCTGGAGTTGCCGGCCGGCGACGATCTGGCTCATGTCGTTGGTGAGCGTTGCGCTGGTGACGTGCAGATGGCCACCGGCCAGTATTCGTGCCGGGTCGCTGGCGAGCAGGCGTGTCTCGTCCACGGTACGGGTAAAGGCGTATTCAGTGAATGACTCGCCTGAAGTCTGACGACCGTCGTCGTACGGCTCATTCAGCACAAGGGTTCGCACCCCGTCGTCAGCGTGCCTGTAGGTGAAATGGACTTCCGACACGTCATAGCGCTCCGGTTGGCCCTTGAACGAGAACTCCCGATGCGGCGTGACCGAGGTGCGAACCACCTCGGTGGCAAAGTGCGTGTCCAGATTCTCGATGCGCTCTGCGGCGAGGGTGAGGTTGCCGAGGGCTTCGATGGTGGCGCTGCGGTTGGTCACGGTGTGGGCTTGGCCGCTGGCGTGGCTGGCGGTGTCGAGTCCACCGCCGATGACGAGATCGCCAGCGCTGAATAACAGGCCGTGCTCACTGTTGATGAGATTGCCGATGCCCATGTCGAGGCGCTTCCGCGCGGCGATCACCGGCGCGCTGCCGTCTTCTGCGGCGTTGGTGAGGGTGGCGGCCTGGATTGCCAGGTGGTCCCCGTAGATGCGGCCACTACCTAGGTTGTCAAGGAGGGCACTTTCGAGGCGCGCGTCGCTGGCATCGATGAGGCCGCGGTTCACCAGGGTGGAGCTGGCGAGGAGTGCCGAGCCGGCCTGCATTTCGCCAGTGGCCCGGTTATCGAGGGCTGCGACCTGTACGTCGAGGTGGCCGCCAGCGGCGAGGCTGGCGCTGTTGGTAAAGGTGCCCGGCAGCGCAACCCTGGCGTTGCCGTTGGCGCGAATTTCACCGTTGTTGCCGAAATCGCCAGCAAGGTGCAGGTCGAGATCGCCCCAGCTGAGCAGGCGCCCGTCGCCACCGAGTGAGGCGGCGGAGACCGAGAGTTGCCGGCCGGCGAGGAGTTCGCCACCGCTGTTGATGATTGCGAGGGTTGGCCGCGGGTTAGGGTCGTGGAGCAAGACGCTGCCGAGGGCGCTCAAAAGGCCGCGGGTGTTGTCGATGTGACCGGTGCTGGTGACGCGCAGGCTGTCATCGGCGGCGAGCAGGCCGTCGCGATTGTCGAGCCGTGGCGTGACGAGCTCGACGGTGCGGCCCTGAATGCCCAGGCCGGCGCCCCGCGTGTTGTTGTTCAGGATGGCGGCGGCGCTGAGTTGGGCGTGTTGGGCGGATTGGATCGCGCCGTGCGTGTTGTCGATGCTGCTGGCGACCGTGAGGCTGAGATCGCCTGCGCTGTGGATACGCCCGTCGGCATTGTGCAGCGCCGTTGCCGTGACGATGGTGACGCCGAGGCTGGCAACGGTACCGCCGATGGTGTTGTCGATTTTGTCGGCGAGGACTTCAAGGCGGCCGGCGCCAATGTAGCCTGCCTGGTTGTCGAGAAGACCGCTGCGGAGCGCAACGTCGGAGCCACCGAGGATGCCGCCGGTTGTGCGGGTCGCGCGATTGACGAGATCGGCGCCGCGGGTGTCAATGAGCAGGTGACCGCTGGCCTGGATCAGACCTCCCTGGTTGTCGAGGGGGCCGCTGGTGATGGCAAGGGTGCCGGCGTCCTGGCTGCCGGAGGCGACGATGTGTCCGTCGCGGTTCGCAAGGGAACCACGGCTGGTTACGGTGGCGCTGCTGGCGACGAGCGTGCCGCGGGTGTTGTCGAGTTGGCCGCTTGCGAGGGTGAGGCTACGGGCGGCTGCGATGTGCCCGCCAACATTGGTGGTGAGCCCGCTGGCGGTGAGTGTGAGACCACCCGCGATGGCTGCGAGGGATCCGCTGCGGTTGTCCATCTCGGCGCCGGTCAGGTTCAGATCGGTGCCGGCTGCGATGAGGCCGGAGGCGTTGCCGATGGTGGTTGCGGTGACGTCAAGGCGGGTGCCAGCAGTGATTTCACCATTGGTGTTGGCAAGCGCCGAGGTAGTGATCAGGCCGTCATGGCCGGCGGAGACGCGTCCGCCGTCGCGGTTGTCGAGCAGACTGGTGGCAGCAAGGTTGAGGGCCCTGATGCTGGCAATCTCGCCGTGGCGGTTGTCGACAACGTTGGCAGCGAGCTTGAGTGCGCCGTTGCTGGCGATCTGACCGTCGCGGTTGTCGAGGATGCTGGCGACGTTGATGTGGGTTTCGCTGGTGCCGGTCTGCCAGATGGTGCCACCCTGGTTGTTCAGGCTGTCTGCGCTGAGGGCCAGGCCGACGGCCTGGGTGGAGGCGCCGGCAAGCTCGACGCGGTGGGCGACGAGATCGAGGTTGCCGGCACTGGCGATCTGGCCGCCGTCGCCGAGGAGCGTGGCTGCTCGGATACTCAGCTGGCCGGTGGCAGTGTGCTCGATACGCCCGGCCGTGTTGTCGAGGGTGCCTGCTGCAAGGCTCAAGGCGTTGCCGTTGCTGGCGATGCGGCCACGGGTATTGACGAGGGTGCCGGGTAGTTCGAGGTGCTGATCACTGCTGCCGGTTTGTACGATCTCGCCGTCGGTGTTGTCGAGGGCGGAAGCGCGCAGTGTGAGGGCTGCGGCATTGAGATGGGCCAGGCGGGTGTCGAGGAGGCCGGCAACCTGGGTTTGTAGCCCGTTGCTCGCGCTGATGTCGGCGCCGGTTGCGCGGAGATCGCCACTGCGTGCGGTGAGCTGGATGGAGGCGGCGGCGCTCTGGCTGGCGGAAAGCTCGAGCTGGGCTGCGTCGAACATGAGGCTGCCGGCGGCGAGCTGGCGGCCATGGGCGTCGAGCTGACGCTGGGCGCTGAGCGAGAGGCTGCCGTTGCCGGCGAGGCGTCCGTCTGCCTGGAGGCCGGCGGCCAGGAGGCTGCCGGCGCCCGCAGCGACGGTGCCGGCGGTGATGCCGAGGTCGCGCCCCGCGCCAAGCACACCGCCGTGGGTGAGGGTGTCGGCGACAGCGAGGGTGACGTTGCGGCCAGCGTACAGGGTGCCATCCGGGTTGTTGAGGTTGGCAGCCTGGAGATTGAGGTCGAGGGTGGCGAGGAGGGTGCCGCCCAGGTTGTCCAGTTGGCCGGCCGCAACAGCGAGGCCCCCGTTGCTGGAGATGCGTCCAGCGTGGTTGTCGAACTGTGCGGCGACGCTCAGGGTGCTCGTACCACTGCCGGTCTGCAGCAGTTTGCCGTGCAGGTGGTCAAGGGTGTTGGCGCTGATGTGCCAGGTGTCGGCCTGGGAGGTGGCGTTGTCGAGCACAAGGCGCTGGGTGCTCAGGTTCAGGTGGCCGTTGCTGATGATCTGACCGCCGCTGCCGGTGAAGTTGGTGGTGTCGATTGTCAGGGTGCCGCCGCCGGCATGGCCGATGAAACCGTTGCGGTTGTCCATGCCGGCAGCGCTGAGGTGCAGGTTGTCGCCGTTGCTGTGGATTTGCCCGCCGGTGTTGGTGAGGGCGCCGGGGAGTGCGATGTGCAGGGCACCACTGCCGGTCTGGCGCAAGTCGCCACCGGTGTTGTCGAGGCGCCGGGCATGAAGGCTGAGTTCAGCTGCGCTGACATGGGCGGCTCGGGTGTCGAGGAGGTCGCCGGCTTGGGCGTTGAGGGTGGTTTCGGCACGCACGTTGGCGCCGGACAGGCTTAGCGTGTCGGCCGCAAGGCGGATGGCATCGGCGGCGTTGAGGCTGCTGCCGAGGTCGAGAGCGGGTGCGCTGAGGGAAAGGGCGCCTGCGGCGAGGTGCTGGCCGTGGGCAGTGATGGCTGAGCTGGCCTGCACGTTGAGCGAGCCGGCGTCGGCAAGGTGGCCGTCGATTTGCATGCCGGCGGCGACAAGACTGCCGGAGCTGGCGTTGATCCGTGCGGCGCTGACATCCAGGTGGCGGGCGGCGGCGATCACCCCGTCGTGCAGGAGCGCGCCGGAAAGGGCCAGGGTGGCGTCGCGTCCGGCGTAGAGGCTGCCGCTGCCATTTGACAGCTCGCCGCCCAGCAGGGTGAAGTTGGTGGCGGCAAAGAGGCGGCCACTGGCGTTGTCGAAGAAGTCGGTGCTGAGATGGGCGGAACCCGTGGCGGCTTCGATCTGCCCGCCAGCGTTGGCGAGGCGGGCGGCGCCAAGGGTGAGGCCGTGGTTGCCGGCAATGAGCCCGGCGGTGTTGTCCAGCAAGCCGGCGATGCGGACGCCGAGTTGGGCGTCTTGCGTGGCAACGATGCTGCCTCCCCGGTTGTCGAGGGTGGCTGCATTGAGGGTGAGGTCGGCGTTGCTGGCGATCTGCCCGCCGCGGTTGGTGAATTCGTCGTGTACTTGCAGGTGTACGGCGCGGGTGCCGCTGCTGATGAGGGCGCCGCCGCGGTTGTCGAGACTGGCGGCGCTCAGGTCGAGGTGGTCGGCGCTCAGATAGGCGTCGCGGCTGTCGAGGTGGCCGCCGATCTGCGCTTGCAGTTGTCCGGTGGCCACGAGGCGGGCGGCGTGGGCGTCGAGCAGGTTGGCGCCGAGGGTGAGGTTGCGGGCACGGGTTGTGCTGCCGGAGAGGTCGAGACTGCTTGCGGCGATGCTGAGCGCGCCCGCGGCAAGGTTCTGGCCGTGGGCGGCGAGGGCTGAGCGGGCTTGGAGAGTGAGCGCACCGTCGCCCTCAAGTCGGCCGTCGGGCTGCAGGCCAGCGGCGAGGTGGCTGCCGGGGCTGGCCTGGATCCATGCCGCGCTGACGCCCAGATGACGGGCGGCAGCGAGCGTGCCGCTGTTCTCGAGGCCATCCGCGAGCGTGATGGTCACATCGCGCATGGCGTAGGCGCTGCCGTCGTGATTGGTGAGGGTGCCTGCGATGACGCGCAGATCGCCCGTGGTGTAGAGCTGACCGCGGGTGTTGCTGATGAAGTCAGCACCAATGGCGAGGCTGCCGTGCTGTGCCTCAAGGCGGCCACCGTCGTTGTTCAGGCTGCCGACGGTGAGGGCGAGGTCGGCGTTGGTACCGATGTGCCCGTCCTGGTTACGGAGCTGGCCGCTGATGGTGAGCGAGGCCGGAGCACTGCCGGTCTGGAGGAGGGTGCCCTGGCGGTGGGCGAACTCGGCGGCGGTGATCGTGAGATGCGTGGCCTGGGTCTGGGCGCGATCGAGGTCGAGATGGCCCGCGGTGAGGTCGAGCTGGCCCTGGGTAATGAGTTGCCCGTCGCTACCGCTGAAGGTGTCGGCGCGGAGGCTGAGGGTGCCGTTGCCCCGGTGTTCGATCTGCCCGCCTCGATTGAACAGCGTGGCAGCGCCGAGATTGATCGCGACGGCGTTGCTGGCAAGGCGTCCGCTGCTGTTGTTGAAGGTGCCGGCAAATACAAGCTGCAGCGGGTCCGTGCCCAGATGGAGGAGTACGCCACCTGTGTTGTCGAGGTCGTGGGCTGCCAGCGCGAGCTGGCCGGCAGAAATGTTGGCAGTCGCGCTGCGAAGCATGCCAGGCGTACTGGCGGTGAGGCGGCCCTCGGTGTGGAGCCGGCTTGCCGAGAGATTCAGGTCGCCCTGGGTGGCGCGCAGCTGAACGGCTGGCGCAGTGAATCGGGCCGTCGAGTGGTCGAGACTGGCAGCGCTTGTTTCGATGGCGGCGCCACCGATAAGGGTGCCGTGCGCCGCCAGGGGGCCGGCGGCGCTGAGGCTGAGCGTGCCGCCAGCGTTGCCGTAGCCGGCGACGAGCCAGGCGTCGGCGCCGCTGGTCAGACGCGCGCCAGGGGCGCTGGCGGACAGACTGAGGTCGCCACCGGCAACGGCGCTGCCATCAATGCTGAGCCCTGCGTGGCCGCTCAGTACGGCGTCAGTGCCGGCGCGCAGCGCCCCGCTGCTGCTGAGGGTTTCGGGCGTGGTGATGGTCAGCCGGGTGGCGCTGTCGATCTGCCCGCTGTTGTCGATCCAGCCACGCTGGTCGATGCGCACTTCTCCGGCTGAAGCTCCGATCTGGCCGGTGTTGCGGAAGCCTACGCCGGCTTCGGTGCCGATGAGGTGAATCTTGCCGGCGTACATGCCGCCCAGCACTGCGACGTCGAGGGCGAACGCCGGTACCGAGCCGGCCGGGGGGCGTGGTGTCGCGGTGCTGCCGTCTGCCGTGACGTCGGCGGCGCCGGTTATGGCTTGCAGATCCGGGGCCCACACGCCGGCATTCAGCCGGATTGCCCGCGCGATGAGCTGGGTGAAGTCGGTGTCCCGCGCGTCGAGCCCGAGGCCATCGACGACGAGCGTACCCGTGCCGACGCGGTAGCCATCGAGGCGGCCGTCGGTGACGACTGGCGTGCCCGTGGTGAGGGTGGCGCGGCTCGCGTTGATGAAGCCGCAGCCATTGCAGAGGATTCCGGCCGGGTTGGCGATGATGACTTCCGCACGGGCGCCTCCGACTTCGAGGTAGCCGAGCAGCTGGCTGGGGTTGGCGGCATTGACTTCGTTGAGGATGACTCTTGCACTGCCCGTGGCGAGCCAGGGGTTGCCTTGCACGAGTCCGCCGAGGCGGGTGGTGGCGCTGTTGCGGGCGTTGTTGAGGATGGTGCCGGCAGCACGGACGTCGAACTGGCTGTAGGTGTTGCGCGATACGCCGGCAGCGCTGGGGGTCTGGATGTTGACGAGGGGGACGCCGTTCGGGGCGGTGAGGATGGTCGGGCGTTGGCTGCCGGGAGCGCGGCCATCGGCGACGATCTGCGCGCTGACCTGGGCGGGCCATAGCAGGCTCCCGGTGATGAGCATGACCCCCGCGCTGAGGGCCCGAAGGTGCGTCTGGCAGGGCGCGCGCACGGAGCGGCCGGGCGATGCGCTGCGTCCAGGGGTACTGCCCTTCGGATGGCTGCGGGCGTTTTCGGCGACAGCCATCGGGATGCCGCGGGTGGAGTTGAAGACGAGGCGGAAACACAGTCGGTTCATGGTCAGAAGCCCGATTCAGGGGAGATGGCCAGGGGTTGGCAGGTCAGGCCGATGGCGAAGCCCATCAGGGCGATGGGCGTCTGGAAGTCGGGCGACCGAGACGAGGGTGGGCCGGCGAAAACGTTGTGGTTCAGGAGGCAAGCGTTGCTGCGGATGCCAAACGTGGTGCAGGTGGGGGCGGCGAGGGCAGCGAGGGGCGCGCGAATGGTGGAGGCACGGGGGCCGTGGCCGGCTGTCCCGCCGGGCATGCTGTGGCGCCTGATGACGACTTCGGGGTCGTCAATGGTGTCGCCGGACTGGCGGCCTCTGGTTTTGAGGATGGCACAGGTCTTGGTGCCGGAATCGCGGTGGAGCAGCTGGGGGAGCCGGGTCTGGCCGTTTCGGGATTCGCCGTAGTGGCAGTCGAGCTGGGGGCGACCGTCAATAGCTTGGTGATCGCGGCTGCCGTTGGCGGTGATGTCGCAGGTTTGGCGGGAATGGGCGTTGCCGAGGCTCGTTGGGGCGAGGTGCTGTGGATGGGATGGGCTGAGTGTCATGGGGCATCAGGGATGCCCGCACTATCTTCCATCGCGACCGCGGATGGCATTGCAGGCATTCAATGTGAATGATGTAATGCCTGTAAGTGTATACACATTGTATGGTTAAAATCAATGTGGGTAGTCGTTTTGCTTGAGCGCCCGCTCGTCATGTCCAGATTGGGGTGCCGCCGGCGGCTCTTCTACTGGTCATGCCATTACCCGCCAGCAGTGTATGAGTGGCTGGCTCAGCTTGCCGCGCCTCAGGTCAATGGAGCTCTGGAAAGCGCCGTAGCCATAGCCAGGCGACGCAGAGCTGGACGCAGATCGTCAGGGCCCAGGTGCTCGTGACATAGCAGCAGGCGGCGGGGAGCATTACTTCCAGCAGTTCCTCGAAGGCCAGCCCGAGCAGGAAGAACACCAGCGTGAGGCAGGCCCACTTGGCCATGAATCCCGGGAGGTGGACGCCCATCTGCCGGTTGTGGCGGTAGTTCTGCCGGCGTTCGATGAGGCTGCCCTGGGTTACGTCGCGAAAGCACGCGAAGGGCCACAGATAGCGGTAGAGGAGGTGCCAGAAGGGTTCCTGGCACGGCGGTGGTGTCCTGTCCATCCTGGCCTCCCGTCGAGGTGGAAGTCCGCCCTGTCCGTATGCCGTGTCGCCGGCGAGGCGGGCCCCAGAAGCAAAAAAGCCGACGCTGACGCGTCGGCTTTCAGGCTGGAGCCGGTCGATCGAATTACTTGACGGCAGCCTTGGTGCGCAGGTCGGCGATATGGCGTTCGACACTCTGCTGCTCAAGACGTTGCTTGAGCTGACCCTTGACCTCGTCAAAAGCCGGGGCCTTGAGGGCGCGGCTGTCTTCGAGCTTGATGACGTGGTAGCCGAAGTCGGTCTTCACCGGGGTGGTGGTGATCTTGCCCTTCTCGAGCTTGGTCAGCGCTTCGGCGAAAGGCTTCACGAAGCCGGCCGGGTTGGCCCAGCCCAGATCGCCACCCTTTTCGCGGGAGCCGGGATCCTTGGACTGCTTGGCCAGATCTTCAAACTTCTCGCCCTTTTCGAGCTTGGCGATGATGGCCTTAGCGTCCTCTTCCTTCTCGACGAGGATGTGGCGGGCCTTGTATTCCTTGTCGCCGAGCTGGGCCTTGATCTTGTCGTATTCGGACTTCACATCGGCGTCGGTGACGGGGTGGGTCTTCACGAAATCCTGCAGGTAGGCGCGGATCAGCACGGCCTGGCGGGCCAGTTCCATCTGGGCCTGGACGCTGCCGTTCTTTTCGAAACCCTTCTTGCGGGCTTCCTGGGAGAGGATCTCGCGGCGGACCAGTTCTTCCTTGACGGCGTTGCGTAGCTGCTCGGATTCAGGGGCACCCTGGGACTTCTGCTCGGAGATCATCACGTCGGCGCGCGCCTGGGGGATGGCGGTGCCGTTGACGGTGGCAACAGTCTGGGCAAAGGCGGGCAGCGCAACGAAGGCTGCGAAGAGGGAAACGACCAGACGGCTCGGGAGGGTTTTCATCAGTTTTCCTTGCGTGGTGTAGGGGGTGGAGATTTAAAGGTCTTCCGGGGTTTCTGCCTGGATGGCAAGGGCGTGGATTTCCTTACGCATCATGTCGCCGAGCGCATCGTAAATCATCCGGTGACGGAAAACGGTGTTCTTGCCGGCGAACGCCGCCGAGACAATGGACAGCCGGTAATGCCCGCCGCCCGAGCGGGCGCCCGCATGGCCGGCGTGCAGGGCGCTGTCGTCGATGAGCTCGACCTTGACCGGCGCCAGCACGGCCAGCCGCTGGCGGATCTCGTCCATGACGCTCACGGCAGGGTTTTCCGGAACGGCTTGACGGTACAGCGGGTGAACACGCCGGTGGTCATGTAGGGATCGGCCGCGGCCCAGGCTTCGGCGTCGGCGAGGGAAGGGAACTCGGCGATGATCACGCTGCCGGTGAAGCCGGCAGGGCCGGGGTCCGGTGAATCCACGGCAGGGCAGGGGCCCGCCAGGACCAGCCGGCCTTCGGCCTGCAGCGCCTGCAGGCGGGCGACGTGTTCGGGACGCGCGGCGAGACGCTTGTCCAGGGAGCCGGGGGCATCTTCGCCGATCAGGACATACAGCATTACTTGGGTTCCTCTTCAATGTAGCGGGACAGCAGCATTCCCTGGGCCAGCACGAACACGAGCATCAGACCCATGCCGCCGAAGAGCTTGAAGTTGACCCAGGTGTCTTCGGAAAAATTGTAGGCGATGAAGATGTTCAACACCCCCATCAGTGCAAAAAAACTGGCCCAGGCGAGGTTGACCGTCTGCCACAGGTGCTCGGGCAGCTTGAGCTGGGCTTCGAGCATCGTGCGGATGAGGTTCTTCTTGAGGACGTGGGCCGAGAACAGCAGCGCCACGGCAAAGAACCAGTAGAGCACGGTGGGCTTCCACTTGATGAAGGTGGGGTTCTGGAAGATCAGCGTGGCACCGCCGAAGATGGTGACGATCGCCAGGCTGACCCACAGCATCGTGTCGACCTTGCGGTGCCGGAACCACACCCAGGCGATCTGCCCGATGGTGGCGG
>ERZ650300.734-NODE-734-length-19815-cov-8.659818_pt1 | contig 19815 bp, 17 predicted proteins | sample MGYA00376236_ERZ650300 | MGnify/ENA primary metagenome ERZ650300 (study PRJEB26733, sample SAMN07839303) | wastewater metagenome | biome: urban; feature: wastewater treatment plant; material: waste water | place: USA: North Carolina | collected 2016-04-28 ...
ATGGCTCTGTACAGCCAGACCACCTGGACGCCTATCTCGATGAATTCGTGTTCCGCTTCAACCGGCGCACATCCAGCTCGCGCGGGATGCTGTTTTACCGCCTACTGCAGCAAGCGGTGGTCACGCCCCCGGTGACATATGCGGATGTCGTGAACAAGAACACAGGGGATAGGCAATCGGATACTATTACTGGATGAAATCACAGTATCAATGTGGTCGCTGGAGCTAAATAGATACCCCTTGCATATATACAGTATATCTTGGGGCAGCCAAAACGTTTGCACGTGCACCAACTACGAGATCCCCAGTCGCGAGTGGTTGGCTAGCCATTTCGGTGATCTGCCTAATGCTGTTTGGCGCATGGGCATCACGAGGACGCATCAACCTGATTTTTAAAGCCTACTGAAGCAGGCTGCCGCCCTCACGCGGCGCACTCCAGATCGCAAAGTACGCATGCACCGTGCGCCACTTGAATACACCAGTGATCCATAAAAAAAACATAGCCCCCAACCTCACCAGACCTGTCGGGTCCGGTGAGGTAAGTGTCAGACTGAATCCCCTTGGCCTGCCGGCGATCGGATTCCCCCGGCTTTTTGATGGAGCTTGTCTGCAAGACTGGGTTTGCTCGGCATGCTGACCTGGTCTATCGCCTCGTCTTCCTGAACATAGAACTCATCCACCACCGCTGCTCCTTCTTCCTCTGACTCCTCGAAGTCCCCCCGCGCCAGACCCAACCGCGCCGCTTCATCGAGCGCCGCCTGGTCCATTCCCGCAACGAGCCGGGCTTCATGCAGCTCCTTGGCCTGTGCGATCGCCTGGGCCAACGTACTCCCTGCTCGGTTCGTCAAATCCACGTAGTAGATCGGCGCCCTGTGCGACATCGTCGTGGACTTCCCCCGAAGGCGCAGCTCCAGCGGCAAGGTTGCCAGCAGCCCACCTGAGACCGCATGGAAGTAATGCAGCCGGGCCAAGAGCGTGCGGATACTGTTGAACCCCGTCGTGCGAAACACAAAACTCCCCAACTCGTCGCACCCCACCTCATGTCCAGATTCGCTCCCCGCTTTGCCACTGGCATCGATACGAACATGCAGCCGCCCGTAGGGCTTGCAGGCACCACCCACAGCCAGAGCACAAGCATACGGAGCAGGGCAGGGCAAGCTTTGCATTCCTGAAGGCGTCACGCGCCGGCAAGACTCGCCATCACCCACACACAAAGGCCGCCCCGTAGTTCTCTCGAACAGCGTGTACTTGACGCGCAGACTCAGATCCGGATCACCAAACAGCAGCCGCACTGGAATACTGCGCAGCTTGGCATTCGTGTCCTTGCGTAAGACTTCATCAACGGGATGCAACACCCAGCCATCCTTGAGCTGAACCTGACTCGTGATGGTGAATTCATCATCCTTCTCCGGTAACCGCTTGCCGTTCTTCTCCACAACTCTCCCAATAGAAATCCGGCCAATGACCGGAGGTGTCAATGCCAAACCTTTGAGCATGATGATTCCTTCCATAAAACAAAAAGCGGACCCGCACCGTTGTGGTGGAGGTCCGCTATGGGTTGATGTATTGATAGGTTGATGCCGATTTCTGCAGCGCTCTCTACTGCTGCACCAAAAACCGCCGACTTCCAGGTTTCGTGAGTTGGTAGGCCTGTGCCAACTCCGGGTGGTCCTTGATCAACTGCGCCGTATCCAGTGCCGTTCCGTCCTTGCTGCGCCTCCAGGACACTTCCCCGGTCTCGAATACCGCCCGCGTGGCTTCGCCCATGCGCTGCTGAATGCGTTGCTTGAACTGAGCTTCCAGGGCACTTTGAGCGGCAATCACCTCCCGCACCGCCAGCAAGTCAGAGAACACCCCTGACATCTCCAAGTCAGAAGAAAGATCCAGCGTGGTGCCACTGTCTCGGGGATACAGACAGCGCAGAGCCAGATCCGCAGAGTCCGAACCATCAGCCGGTGGCTGCTGGTCACGCTCCACATAGCCCCAGAACTGCTGCTCTAGTGCGATCAGCTGCTCAATCAGAGCCTCGTCCCGCTCAATCCGAAACACCTGCAACTCCTGACCACCGATCAGCACTGCCACATCAGCCGCCTGCTTGCCCGTCACCGCCAACTGGTGCATCACCTGCAACTGCACATACTCGGGAACACCATCGCGCCACAGACGGGAGCCATGGATTCCAGCCGTCTTGCATTCCAGAATCTGCACATCCGCGGCTCCCGTTACCTCCCGGTCGAGGTTCGCAAGCATCCAGGAATGCTCAGGATGCTGCAGCACCGCATTGACCCGGCGTACCTTGTGGCCCGTGCGCCGGGTGTAGTGGGCAGCCACGATGGGCTCCAGCAGTGTTCCCCAGTACATCGGGCTTTGGTCATCGTTGGGATCGACCACTGGGAGAGCGCTATCGCGCCCGGTCTTCTCCATCCACAGTTGCAACTGGGACTTGTAGGGATGAAGACCGACAGCAGCGGCAGCGTCCGAGCTGCCGATGCCGCCTTTGCGCACCTCCAGCCACTCCCCCCGATTGAGCGAAGCAGTCTTGACCAGCTTGAGGGCAGGTCTCCCCTTGGCGGGAGACGTTGGAGTTGAAGATGTTGGAACGGAAACAGGATGAATCAATGGTTTTGACATGGTGACTCCTTGAAGTTCAGATATGCCCCCAAAGCAAAAAGCCCCGGCTCCCAAAAAAGGGGCCGGGGCTTTGCTGCAAGAGAGCTATTGCGACGTGATGTGTTGAATGGGGTGAGCAGATTGAGCAGGTTGAGCAGGTTGAGTGGTGTGCTGGCATTCAAGAAACAGAAATTACTCATGACACCAACTGCAGCGCATGCTCCAGAGCCCGCTGCTTGAGGGCTGCACCCTGGCCAAACCAGGCACTGTCCAGGCGGTATTCCTGGCTGCGCGCACGCCGCTCGTGGTCCACGAATTCAGTCACAGCACACAGCAGGCCCCAGGCGGTTCCTTTGGCAGCAGCCAATTCCGCACCCCGACCCTGACCTTCATACATGGCCTGCACCTTCTTGAGTGCCCGTTCATTGACGAGACCTGCAGCCGCATCTGCATGACCATCTGTTTGACAAAGCACCTTGAGAAAGTAGTTCATGGACTCATGGCTCTTGACCTTGCGCTCGGACAACGTCTTCATGCGGTACATGAATCCATCCCACTGGGTGACGGCAATGCCCAGTTGCTTCTTGACCGCCTGCGCATTGAAGCTCGTGCTGTGTGGGACTCGGATGGCACTGGACGCACCAGACAGGGCAATGGACAGGGTGTTGTTGCACACCACGCGGACAGTGGTCGGTGTCGCTGTGGTGGCCAACGTCCCATCGCAGGAAGTGGCCAACAGCAGATAGCCATTGACCACATCCGTGCCCTTCAGAACCGAAGACTTGCCAGTACGTGCCAGTGCCCAGAACTTGCGCCCGGCCTTCAATACCCCAGCTGTCTCCAGTTCATAGCCGGAAACCTCTGTCAGATCCCGATAGAACTCAAGAACTTCCTTGGGCTGCACCACTTGGTAGCGCGAACTGACCACAGACAGCGGAGCCTTGGTGTCGCTGCGGTACAGCACCTTCTGGTCCGGAAACTCCATGGGTTCTCCATAGAAGTCCGACACAGAAGAAGACCGGTTGGAACCGTTATCTGAAGGGCTGGTCATGTAGCGCACAGGGGTTTCATGAATGCTCCAGTCCATACCCGCTGCGCGGGCCCAGACATCCATGGGTTGCTTGGCAGGCAACTGGTTGCCCAGGTTGTGCCAGGGTGTTTGGCCGGTGTAGGCCATGGTTTCGATGAGGTGGGACATGGGGTCTCCAATGAAAATGAATGCTGAAATGGACACACCTGTGCCGCTGCGAAAGCAGCACACAGGTATGCGCTACGGTTTAAACGAGAGGAAAGTTACGGCGCATGCCGATAGATCGCGGCAGCTATGCGGTGTCGAGGCTGAAGCCCCGGCCGCAGTCGATGCATTGGTGGTTGTGAAGAATCTTGGCGTCGATGGCTTCGCCCAGGGCAGCGCCGACAGCACAACCCGCAGCAGCGCCCGCCATGGCTCCCAGTAGCGCTCCGGAAAACGCGCCAACGGTGAATCCCGCAGGCCCTGCAGAGGTGCCCAGCAGAGCGCCGATTTCTGCGCCCAGTTGAGCGCCCCCTGTCACTCTTGCAGTAGCAGTCATCGCACCGGCAAGGGTACCGATGGCACCCCCAATTCGCCGACCCAGGTGGCTGGTGATAACGCGATGAGATTGGCAGTGAGGACAGTTCGTGGTGTCCCCGGCTGCTGTGGTGTCGAAGCCCAAAGGGTGGCGATGGGTACCGCTGGCGTGCTGGCCGGCATGGGTCGATGGATGAGAGCCAATGTTGTCTTCGCTATCGTCATCGTTCCAGGATTCTGTTGGCTGTAAATCGGATCTGTCCCACATGCTTTAGCTTTCTGATGGTGCAGGGGAGGGGGCAATATCAGGAAACGGCAGTGAGGTTTTGTGACGCTCACGCTCTTGTGCCAACAAGGCGTTGATGTAACTCATCAGCAGCAGGGTGAGAAGAATCCCTGCGAGATAGGCGACAGCGCAGGCTGCCAGGTTGTCCAGGGGAGAGTTGGTTTCGATCACATGAGGCTCCTTGATTGCGTGATGAAGATCTGGGCGCTTGGCCGAGACAGCGGCTGGCACCAGACGGCAAAAAGTCCGTGCAAGGGATACCTCGCACGGACTCAAGAAGGGGATATGTGACTGAAAAAAAATGGAATCGAAAGATTCGTTATCTCGCTTGAGATCTCACAACAGCAGGCTCATCAGATCCCTCGAACGAAACTCGCTACGTGATAGACGCTGCTGATCAGAAGACCCATAGCGGGCCCGGAGCCACGCGCATGTAGGCAGGCCATAAGCTTTGGGTTATAGAAGAACGTGACGTCAAGTTTTTGCTTAGCCGTATACAAAAACTTGACGCCACGGGCATCGTGCATGCTGCTACCTTCGCCGCTAAAAAGTTTGCGCAGGAAGAAACTGCTGTATGGGCGCAGGAAGAAACTGCTGCGTTTGCATGGTGCCTGGCAATGCAAAGAAGGTCATGGTCAAAACGGCAAAGCGCTGCTTGTTTTGGATACCAATCCAGAGCTTGTCTTCCCGGCAGAGCTGGTCAAGAGCCTGATCGAGAGCTTTCTTGTTACGCAACCGATTGGGCCCAAAAGTGCGGATGTAGCTTACGCGGATGTAATTTGTGCCGGTAGGCTGCACAAATCGTTCACGCAGCCATGTCTCCAGAAGACGCGCCCCTTCATATTCTTCCGAAAGCTGCTGGGGGGCACCAAAGAGGCGTTTGAACTCATCTAGATACCAGTGTCCAACGGCGATCGCGCTCAATATGGTCTCCCGATCGATGAGAGTCCCGGGCTTGCCCTCGATTGCGTGGAAGACGCCTGCGATACGCACCACGTTTTCCGCGATTTTTGAGGCGAAATCTGGGATGTCTGAAAGATAACCGCCCGAGACAAGTTGTGTCTCCACCCTGTTGCAGAAGTACCGCCATTCCTCGGCGGCATCGGCTTGGAACTCAAGGACCGTTGTCTCTGTGCACAAGACACCATCGTCAGACAGGTACTTGCCCAGCAGTTGTCGTGTGATGGCTGTGAAATTATCCAGGTTCTTCGTTTCCATCCGATGGGTAGTCGTCTGGCGATAGCCCTGTGTTGATGTTGGCGCAGAAGGAAGGCAGCGCGCGAGAAAGCCGACATCACGAGCATGCCCCTTGCCCTTTGCTACAAACGCCTGTGCAGCCCCTGGTTGGCACCATAGTGAGAGACTGCAGCGGGCGTCATCGACTGTGAAGCTCTCGCCAGTACGACGATTCACTTCCAATGTCCCAGCTCCCCACAGCTCGTTCAGAAAAGCCAAATTCTTGACTGCTCGTCCAGTCATGATCAATGACGCTTCACTCGACCTAAGGAAAGCAGACGGCCACTCAGTTGCTAACTTGTGCAACAACGCTTCAATCGTCGTGTCGGAATAGAACAGTGTGGGTCCTTGGCATTTTTGGGGACGAGCCAATAAATGGGACTTGAGGAGATCTCCGATGTCGGAGACTTCACTGTCATCTTGGACTGTCAGCAGTTTTTTCTCGATAAGTCGCAGCTTTTTTTCCCAGATTTTGTGTTTCACATCGAAATCGACGTTGGCTTTGACGGCAGCTGAACGGTGGAAGTTTTGAAAGTCACGCAGACCGGTCAGGCAAAGCTCCTCCACGGTCGTCTTTCTCTCGCCCGATTTGGCAATGTGCAAAAAATACAAGCTGAGTGGGCAAACAGACCCTATGGGCGATCGCACTTTCAAATGCCCCTGACAAGCCACGGCTGCCGCGCTCAACACCGCGCCGGCTGCAAGCACCGCTGGCACTCCAGTGACTGTGTATGCGTCAATCACGGCCCCCTGGGTGATGAGCGGAAGAGAATGAATCGGGAAGCTGTCAAAATTTTGGATAAACATGGCAACTCCTCACAGGTTCTGAGAGAGGGGTGAAGTTGCCGCAGCCCGTTTGCCGGGGGCTTTGGTGTTCTGCTCACGTGACTGGATCCGAAGTTGAAGCCAAGTCAGAAGCTCTGACTCAAGCCATCCCACCGCCCCTCGACCCGATGCGCTCAGGGAAATGCGTTGTGGAAAAGTCGGATCGAACTGGCGGCTGTGGCGATTGGTCTTCGCGTACAGCGACGCGCGTCGATAGCCTGTCAAGTGCATCACCTCTGAAAGACGAAGGATGCGGTGACCATGGGATTGAAGTGAGTGGGATTGATGAGCGTGATCGCCAGTTTTTGCATCGGTAAACATGGTTGCCTTTCGGTTGGTTGTCAGAAGGCCTCACTGTCTCAGCAACCCCGGCGACCGACCACCGGAAATCCCGGAACCCAATGTTTCATTCCTTTTTGTACCCAAAGCGTCGCAACTGTCTCGACTTGAACCCTACTGGCCGTAGTACTCCATCCACTCAGCCTCTATACCGCCTATCCGTTCCAAGGCAATTCCCCATCACCATGCAAAAAAAGACCCGTAAGAACAGGAGCGAGGTACGGGGTGGAGCCAAAGATTGCTCCGGTATAACTGTCTGTACTCCTTTCGTGCCTGTATTTCTCAATTCTTTCGATTTCGAGTCGAACTGGCAATCCAATCACTAGAGAATTCTGCTTATTATTCTTAATTGAGCAAATTGGAGATTAAATGACAAGCCTTGCGAAAAAATCGAAAAAATATGCAAAATTGCCAACTTTTGTCGAGATAGTTGACGTTTTGGTGGCTGGTTTTGGAGTCGATAAAAATAGCGAGAATGCACTTGGAAAATTGGCGATGTTTGAGCATCGTTCCCGTCTATACAACGGATCCGATGTTGGTGGGTTACGGAATTTTTCCAAAAACTCCAGAAATAAGAGTGATGAAGTAGCGATATACGATAAAAAGATAAAAAATAAATCCCCGGATTCGGATGTCTCACAAGTTTTCGGAAAAACAGGTCTTAGAGATGATCTATTGTCCTTGCTGGCCGGGCCTAATGAAGAAATAAAAAATTCTTTGTCGTGCTGTCTTGATCTAATTGAAAATGAAGTTTCTAATGGGCTGAGTGCCCCCTTGGTTACTGAATATTCGAGGGAAGATGGTTTATATATTTTAATTAATGGATGGGCAATGCGTTGGATTATTCCATTAATGAGGGAATCTGATGCCTATCCCACATCGATCTTGCATTTTGTCAAAAAAATTCTCATGCAGGAGAATTGTGATAGTTTGAAATATCTTAAGATATGGAAGATTTTTATAAAATCACTGCTTCCGAAGGGTGCGAAAGCAACTGAATTTCGGAGCATAATTGATCGAATTGACAATAGTTCCCAGCGCAAATTGGCGTCAATTGAAAAAGATATGGCTAATTTGAGGGAGGAACTTATATGTTCTGATCTTGAAGAATCTGAAGTCAAATTAGTAATCGAAAAAATACGTGCAGCTTATATAGCCGGAATGACTACACTGCGATTTCATTCAATGATGCTAAAGGCTTGCCCAGCGCTTGATTTGATAAATTGCCTTGTCGAATTTCTCCGTGTTGCCGAAGAAATTTTTCAGAAAAGACAAGCCAACTACAAAGAGAGGCAGTCGCTTCCTCGTCCAACTGTAAAGAGCGATTACGTTAGCTCTTCTTCTGTTGTGCGGGAAGATTCCTCAAGGAATCCATTACAGGATATTCTTATCAAAATGGGTGACCGAGCTATTCCTGATGAAATTCAATTTCTTCTTGATCCTGGTATGCATCAGTGGTCTGAAAAGCGATTCGAGAAACAGTTGGTAAAAGTTTGTTCGAAAAAGTCGAATGAGATTTTTATGCCATATATCAAATATGCTCAAGGTGTTTGGCATCTTGGTCACGAGAAGCATGAATTGGCGGAAAAATACTTAACAGATTTTATTTCTTTTGCTGATGATCGGCAGTTGGGTATTGATGCTGCAAAAGCGGCGTCGTTATTAATTGCGCTGAGACTTTTGAGAGCACCCTCTCCGAAATATCTGGAGCTGAGTTCCCTTGTTCAAATTCGTATTGACTCCATGGGGCAGGAGAATGTCATGGAGTCTGCTGTTATTCCCACGCCATTCTATTGGCGCTCACATCTGCCGGAGATTTCAATGTATGACACACACATCCTGGAAAGCGTATGGCATTTCAACACCGTCCCCAAACCACCCAGTCACAAGCTGTTGTGTAACCCAATAGGGGATTTTTTGGTGAAGGTGAATGACTATGTGCTGGCTTCTAAAAAAGAAGGTGCTAGATTGCCTGATCGTGAAAAAAATACCAGTGCAGTTATTGGGACGTCAATAAAGCCCTATGACGCAGTTTGTTATACGGATTTTTATATTCTCAAGCTATTCAATAGTAATTTTCCGGACTTCACAGGGCTGGATGTTTACAAAGCGCTTTCTGAGGCTGATCAGCGTCGCGTGTTGCGATATATTGATGAGGGACGTTATTTGCAGGATTGTGCCTATTACGAAATTTCTGCCTGAGGCGCTCTTCGTTGCTGTTGATGTGTGGGTCTGTTGGCTGTGGGTTTTCTGGGATATATGAAACAATCAGGAAGTATTTTAGGGATTGTTTTTTTGGGGTGTTTTTGCATATCCATTTGAAATTTTTTTCTTTACCATTATTACTATTTTTGATGTTTTTTTGTTTTCGCAAAAATCTGCCCAGTCGTTCATCATTCCTCTTCGTTTATCCAGTCCATCTCCACGACGGTAGGCTGCTTCCACTTTGTTGGGTAAAGCGTGAGCCAAGGCTTGCTCTGCAAGATCACTTTGGTAGTTAGTAGCTTCGCTGACCCAGTCCCGAAAGCTGGACCTAAAACCGTGGGTCACAGCATTCACCTTCATGCGACGCAATACCGCCAATAGGGACATGTCTGAGAGTGGGCGGCCTTTAGTCCCTGGAAAGACGAGATTGCTGTCTGTATGTCGCGGCAAGCTCTCAAGGATTTTTATCGCCGCGCCACTCAAGGGAACTCGGTGCTCTTTACCAGCTTTCATCCTCTGCGATGGAATAGTCCACACTGCCTTTTCCATGTCGATTTCTGACCAGGTTGCACCGCGTACTTCACCGCTACGAGCAGCGCACAAAATAGTGAACTCAAGCGCCCGCGCAGCAATACCTTGATGGGACTTCAACTTATCCATAAAGCCCGCGATGTCGTTAAAAGGTAATGCGCGTTGGTGTTCTACCTTTTTGATCTTGGCGGGCGCAGGGAGCAGCTTGTCAAGATGGCCTTTCCATCTGGCCGGATTCTCGCCTGAGCGGTATTTACGAGCAGTGGCCCAATCCAATACGCTTTCAATGCGCCCACGAAGCCTAGTCGCTGTTTCCGTCTTGGTCTTCCATATAGGCTCTAGTGCCTTCAAAACCTGTTCTTGCCCCACGTCTTTCACAAGAAGCGATCCCATGTGAGGGTAGGCGTATGTTTCTAGTGTTGATGACCACTGAGCGCGATGCTTCTGATTTTTCCAACTGTCTGCATGGGCCTCTATATAGGCTGTGGCTGCCTCTTCAAAGGTCTTAGCTGTAGCCTGTTGGGAGCGCAGACTGCTGGCAAGAGCTGAGCGTTCTGTTATGGGATCAATACCCTCGGCAATTTTTTCTCTTGCTTTTCTAGCTTTTTCCTTAGCCAGAGCCAGCGGTACGTCAGGAAATCCTCCCAGACCCATATGTCGACGCTTGCCGCCCACCATGATGCGAAGGACCCAAGATCGGGCTCCAGTGTCGAGGACATAGAGATAGAGTCCTGCCACACCTCCAACAGCATGGTGACCAGCTTCCTTCAGTCGGCTGACTTCTAGTGCTGTGAGTTCTTTTGCTTTGCGTGCCATTGTTCGGATCTCCCAACCTCATCCACATCTTTGTGATGTCGCGTAGCGACGGAATCTAGAACTTCTTTTCTACCATGATTTCTACCATAAAACTTCGGATTAGATTGGATTTGGATAGATTCGATTGGATTGCTGTTGAGCTGCAATATTGAGAAAGTCTCAACAAATCAATGACTTAGAAGTCATCGTTGGATTTGGCTAGACTGTGCTCCAACGGACACCCTCTCCGCCAAGTAACGCTAAGTGATTGATTTAAAAAGAGTTTCCTGACTTGTCAGGGCTCGGCAATCATTTGGTGGCACATCAAGGTGGCACATCAGCTTTTCGCTGTTGTGCCATTTTTTTTGGCGCCATCCCGCATCCCGTCCCACCTTGGAGATGCTTGATGTCGCGAAATACATACCTGACCACCCACCACGGAAGCTTCTGGTTCCAGATACGCGTTCCCGTGGCTCATCAGCCCCGTTACGGCTTGCGGGTTCGAACGAACCTTCAAACCAACGACCCCGCGGCGGCTAAGACTCTGGCTCTGCGGCTAGCATCTGATTGGCTGGTGCGCTTCAGTCACCCGCCGGAAACGCCGCTACCCGTCTATCTACTCACTGCGTCCGCCCCCGAGCAACCAGCGCCGACCTCGGTGTCCCTGCCAGAGCCGATGGCGCCAGCCCTGTCGGAAGCCGCTCAGGCCACGCCCGATACCTCGGGTCTCTCGCCACATGTGGCAGATATGCTCGCGCTATATCGGTACTGGCGGGGATTGAATACGGACCGCGCCCCCAGCACGGTCCGGGAGTTCGAGCGATTGACTCGCACGTTTGACAAGTTCATGCAGAAGACGCCTGCGCAATTGATGCGGACCGATATCACCGCGTATCGGGACCATCTGCTGCAACGCGGCGATGCCCGGAAGACGGTCACGAAGAAGCTGTCTTTCGTCAGCGCAATGCTGCAGACGGCCTACGACGCGGGGTACCTGCCTGCCAACGTTGCCAGAGGTCTCAAGGTTCCTCGGGCGAAGGTCGAGACCATCAAGCGGATGAGTTTTCCCAAAGACAGTCTCATTCGCATCTTCGGCACACGGGTCTACACCGAGCGGGCCAGACCCCTTGCTGGCGGCGTCGAGGCCATCGCCTGGGTTCCTATGCTCGCTTTGGCCACGGGTGCTCGTCTTGAGGAGCTCTGCCAACTGCGGGTTGCCGATGTGCTGGAGCACGACCTGGGATGGATGTTGAACATTGAAGACGGCGAAGGTCAGCGTGTCAAAACCAGTAGTTCGCGCCGACTGGTTCCATTGCACAGCGATGTGATTGCGGCTGGGTTCGCCCGTTTCGTCCAGGACCAACGCAGGAGTGGCCATGAGTGGCTTTTCTCGGACCTCGAACCCGACCACGACGGGCGCAGGGGAGGCAATTTTGGGAAATTCTTCGCGCGCTTCCTGCGGCAGAACCAGTGGTGCGGAATCACCGACCGTCGGCTCGTCTTTCACAGCTTCCGTCACACCTTCAAGACCCTTTGCAGGGAGCACGGAGTCGCTGAAGAGGTGCATGACGCGTTGACAGGCCATGTCGGAAGTACTGTCGGGCGCAGCTACGGTATGGTTCCGATTGAGCGGCTGGTGGCCGCGGTCGGTAGCCTGAAGTTGCCTGTCGACCTGCCCCGCGTCATGTGAGGTGTCTTCCGCGATTGGATGCTCCAGCGCGGACTTGTAGAACGCAGCGAGTGCTCGAGCGGCAGGCAGTAGGTCCTCCGCATCGAGCAATTGCGCTGCTTCATAGTGTTCTTCGTGAACCGAGCTAGGGGCATGTCCGAGAAATCGGACCCGCTGTGCGTAGTCGACGTTGGCACGGCGCATGGCCAAGGCCCCTGTGGTCCGCAGCGACTGCAGCACCAGCCGCTTATCCGACGTGATGAGCTTATCGATGCGGCGATTGAGCCGCTTGCTCACGGCACTCGACAGTGTTCCGTACTGGTCGGGTGCCAAATGCTGGAACAACCGCTCAGGACGTCCCATGCGCGATGTAAGAAAGGCGTCCAAGCGCGGCACAGTGCCGACAAGCATGGGTAGGCGGCGGTTCGAGTGTTCGTTTTTTAGAACCGTATCACCGCAGCCCGAGGCAGACGACGAACGTATGTGGACCAGCCAGTACTTTTCTCCTGCCACGGTGGACTCGAGCGTGATATCCGTGCCCCGTGCCTGGCTCACTTCTTCAAGTCGAGTGGCAAGTAGTCCCACCATCGCTGCAATGTGCGGGTCGTTAGCCGGTAAGGTCGAGTCGTCATAAAAGCCATGTATGGCCGTGCTCAATTGCGACCGCGTGAATTGCATTCGATTCGCCGACGTGTCGCCCAGCACTTCGAGCAGGTCATCGATGGCCAAATCAACCGCTTCGGTCCCATCAAACTGGGCAATCAGACTACGCAGTATTCCGAGTTTCGTCGCGATGGTTGAGCTCGAGTTCCCCCGGTCGCGGAGCATTGCAATGAAGGAGGTCAAGTCGGCAGCAGTGGATGACTCCACTGGACGCCGCACCAATATGGCATCGAACGTTGTTGCAATCTCGAGATACTTGTCCTCGGTTTTTGGCTTTCTAGGGCGCCCGACATCGGCGCCTTTTTTGCACCATCGTTCGACGGCGCCAATCGTGCTGGTTCCCCAGATTTCTAGCAAGGGAAGCTGTTTCTCAGGAGAGTAGCTGAGGGATTCTTCGCTTTCCAGGCCTTGAATCACCTCGATGGCTTTTTGGATGAACTTCACCGATTCGGCGTTGTACGCCTTTGCGTAGGCCAACCGGTCCGCGCGCGAGCCTGAAAAGCGCACATGGTGCTTGCTTTCGAGTGCGGTCAGCGAAGCAAAAGCCTCTTCTGTTGCTTGGTCTGCTTGTGCAAAGCAGGCCAGCTCAAATTTCTCTTTCATTTGTGCGACAAGTGTCTGTCTACGCTGCATACGCTCTGCAGATGACGCGAGCTGTCGACACAATGCAAGCTCGCAGAGTACGACATGCACCGCAGCGCTGAAGGAGGTTGCGACTGCGCGTACGCGAATCTCAGTCGAAAGCGGAAGCGTCAGAACCTCAACCGCTGCTTCACTGTTTTGACTTAGCACAGGCGTAATTGCCGGTGCCCGAAGCGCTTTGCGCTGCTCTGCGAATTCGGTCCGAATATGGCTCGCGCAGAGGTCGAGCTGCTCGAGCAGCGCCTCCACGCTGCACTCGCCCTCGCGCGCAAGCGCCACCTTGCGAATCTGCTTTTTTTCGCCTTGGAGAAGGTCTTTTGGGACGGAGATTTGGCAGTAATACCGCCCGTTCCGCTTGTCGAACCAAAGATTTTTGGCCTTGATAGGGCCCCTTGCGATTTCACTCACACATGTCTTACCGCCGGCACTTCACCAACAGCGAGAAGTGACGGTCGATGTCCTGGATGTGCTGTGGCTAGTCGTGTAGCAAGTGCCGCTCGAGTGATGCTTACCTACGGCCTTTAAGCAAAATTCCTTTAGATGATGGTCGGTTCCGCTACGTGTGGGGCCACTACTGTGACGACGATTACCTACACAAATCACGTCACTATCGACGTGATTTCAGGACATCAATATGAGTCGCATTATGTATGTTCAACCCTCCGATGTAGTTGGAGACCCGCAACCTGCGCTTATCGTGAACGCCAAAGGCGAGCCCGCAAGCGCAAATGGCGCACAGCCAGCCAGTTGGGTAATTTCTTGTCTTGTTCCCGGGGGACCATTTGTCGACCACCTCTTGAACACCGATGAGCCGCGCGCGGGTGCCACAGTCATGTCCGAAGACAGGGAGATTGCTGCGCTCGTTGTTGTTCTTCAACTGGGAAGGTGGCAGCATCGCGTCATCGTACCCCTGCTCGGCACTACAGTCTCAACCTATCTCGCGGCACTGAAAACGACTGGCATGCCGGTTGGCCTTGAGTTGTCCGCGCAGGACTTGCCACAAGCAAAACGCTTCGACGTGCAGCTATCGGAAGAACGGCTCAGCGAAGCACTCGATGCGCACAGGTATGTGGTCGAAGACTGCAGCATCATGTCGTATCGCCGGGCATTGGGGAGGCACTGCATAGTCATGGCCAATCCCTCAGCGATTCCGGGACACCCAGCAGAAAAGTGGGTACAGACCGTCAGCGTTGGGCGAGTCTGGCCTCCGGAGCTTCCATTTCCGGGAGTTGGAAGCTACGCGTGGTCGAAAAAAGTGACTCGATAACGACTGAAGGGCATCGATAGAACAGCAGGCATTTCGGCAGAAACTAAAGTCGAGAGTGATGACTTATTCGATATGGGCCCTACAAGGGGCCCATATCTTCAACTTGTCTAGAACAAGGGAGACTGTTAGCGCGCGAGCTCCCTCAAGCACGAATTCGGACCGATTCCTGCCTGTCAAGGTGGTCTCCTTGTCTCTCTATCAATCAGGTCGTATTGTTCGGAGTGCCCAGGGCGTTCCCAAAAAAAACACTACCGACCTCAATCCGGGAGCTATTTCGAGTGAGCCGCAACGCCAAGAGAGTCAGGGGTATTTTTCCGGGAACGCCGACGCGTCACCTTATCGAACTCAACCTGGTACAACTTCACTGCGTCATCGGGGAGGTCGATGGTTACACCGACTGCCATACGCTGGAGCAACCCCAGCACCATGCCCATCTGTACCGTGACTTTGCCGTTTTCAAGGTCAGTCATGAACTGCTTGCTCACGCCGGCGATTAGCGCGAAGTCGTCGATACGAATGCCGGCGCGCTTCCGCATCGTGCGAATGGCGACGCCCGCATCTTGAACAGAAGTAAGCGGTATCTGCATGATTCTTCCTACGAGCAAAGGAATATTATCCAAAATCACTGCGTCACACAAGAAATATTCCTGCCATCGTAGGAACTAAATCCCGAATTTCACGCCCGCCAGCTCGTATTCCTATGACATCAAAAACCGAAATTTCTGAGGCCCAGCGGCTACACCCTGAATGCTGCCTGTGCAGGCCGAATAAATTTGCCTTCTATACCGCTTGTCATTAACTCGGAAACAAGCGGCACCAATGAACGACGAATACCTGAACCGTGAGCAGCTTGCAAAGCTACTGCACTGCTGCGTTCGCACCATTCACAATTACGAGAAAGCTGGCACCGTTCCTCACGCAACGGTTCTCGGACGTCGTCATTTGTGGTTGAAATCTGACTTGATTGCTTTCATCAAGGCATATCAAGAAGCAGCAAGGCTCGAGATGAGTGAATCTAACCCAGCGGTGACTTTGAAGTGACGCCCCGAGGGAGCCGGCTTCTCACATTCGACCTCTCGAGCCTCGAAGCCCAAAGCCTGAGGGCGGAGAAAATCGACACCCCCGTTGAAACTGGAGTAATAAAACGGCCTGCATTTGCCGTTGGGGTGCCTGTTGGCTCGTTCAATCCTGAGGAGAGCCTTCGGTCCAAACGTTTGGCAGACCTCAAGATGCACCGCAATGCGCTGGCTGAACTCACACAAGAGCTTGGCGACTGCAGCCTGTCTCCAGATGAACGCGCCACTAGGTTTCGCGAGGTGAACAGTATTCGCGCAGAGGCCGATTGGATAGAGAGTGTTCTGAAGAGCTCGTTTGTCCCGCAACACGGAGAGTTGCAGCTCATCAGCCCAGAGCACCTGCTCGTGAATCGTCTCTTCAATGTCAGAAGCAAACAGACTCCGCGAGAGCGAATGCTGTCGTTCGACATTACCAAAGGCGAAAACGTAGTTTGCACTTATGAAGGGCCTGAACTGAGGCAGTCTGAAGGTCACGTATTCATGACGCTCATGAATTTGACCCGAGACTTCAAGGTTGGCACAGAGGTCTCCTTCGAGCCCGGCGAGATGTGCAGGGCCATGAGCGGCTACTACGATGGAAAGTCCCGACAACGGTTAAGGGACGCAATCAAACGCCTGATGCACGCTGTCATTACGTTTCCAGAGTTCAGTGTGCATTTGGTACAGCGGTTTAATCACCCAAGCTCTGGCACGTGGTCCGTGGTCCTCGACAACGACATCGTCAGGCTTTTTCAGAAGTCGAGTTATATCTGGTTGGACGCTCCGACACGACGAGCGCTGCCGGAGGGGCTTGCGACATGGCTTTATGGATACGTTCGAAGCCAGAGCCGACTCATCCCCACTTCGGTAGCCTCGTTACGTGAAATGTGCGGTTCTGAAGCAAAGAGCGATGAGACGTTCCAGCGACGCTTGTACACGGCACTTAACGCACTGGCTCTGCAAGAAATCGTGGATACCGGGTGGTCTATCCGTGCTGGAAATGTCTACTGGCGCAAGCCGCGGAAGGCACTAGCGTTGAGGTGACGACTGAAACCGCCCCAGCGCTCCCCAACAGCAGCCGGGGCATTCTGCTTGAAGTTGCCGACTTGGTGACGTGCTTTGAGTCAGTCCACGGAGTGCGCGTCACCCTTGGCTGCTTACCCTCATACCCTGAAACGGAGAGGTGCGTAATGCCTGTGGCTATCCGCTGAGTACCCTGTTCTGGGCGTCTCCCCTTTCAAGAAATTGGCCCGAAAAATTATCCGAACGAGGGGCGTCAGCATTCACGTTCTCCGTGACTGCGTTGCCTGCGATTGCCGAGTTCCGGTGTGCTTTGAGTCGGAAACTGTGACGACCTTGCACCTAGTTGCCGACTTGGCCATGAGTCATGGGTCAATATTCATGTGCTTTGAGTCAGTGAATGTCTACGCAAGTCATTGTCGTGATTGAAGAAAAAAGCAACTGTCTCCTTAGCCTTAATGGGCCACGGAATTGCGCCTTTGCCAGGGTTGGCAGGCTTTTTTCCGTGACGGGCGCTCTTCATGACCTGCCGACGACTGCACGACTGCCAATTCAAACTCCTTGCTCGCTCGCTGCAGCCTCAGTCTTTCTATCCATTTTCCAACCGCCCTTCACCCGACTGCCGCGCCGCGTCCTTGGTGCACCGCTGAAGCGGACAATGAGAGCTCTCTACGAGGTGGTACCTACCCTACGAGCATCAACGCTTTGAACGCGCGGGCGCATGCAGCCTCACTTCCCCAACCCTGCCGTTGAGCACTTACGCTTCACGAACTTCCGCGGATAGAGCGAATGAGCCCCACCTCTCCCTAGAATCAGGCACACATGGCAAATCAACTTACCCTTGAAACCCTCGAATCATGGCTCTGGGAGTCGGCCAACATCCTGCGCGGCTCTATCGACTCGTCGGACTTCAAGAACTACATCTTCGGCCTGTTGTTCCTCAAGCGCTTCAACGATGTGTTCGAGGAGCGTGTTGCCCAGTTGATGCAGACCGAGGGCCTGAGCGCGGCAGAGGCCGAGGAAGAGGTCGAAGACAAGTGGGGGCACTTCCCCGGCACGGCCCGGTGGCCGGACCTGATTGCCCGGACCGAGAGCATCGGAGAGGCGCTGGACAAGGCATTCGCCACCATCGAAGCGAACAACCCCGAACTGCAGCACGTACTCACCGCCACCCAGTACGGTGACAAGCGCGTGCTGTCGGACGCCACCCTGCAGCGCCTGCTGCGTCACTTCAACCAGTACAAGCTGGGCAATGCCGACCTGTACAAGGCGGACATGCTGGGTGACGCCTACGAGTACCTCATCAAGCAGTTCGCTGACGATGCCGGTAAGAAGGGTGGGGAGTTCTACACGCCCAAGGCCGTCGTGCAACTGGTCGTGGAACTCATCGACCCGCAGCCCGGCCACAGCGTGTACGACCCCACCTGCGGCAGTGGCGGCATGTTGGTGGAAAGTGCCCACCACATCGCCAAGCTGCCATGTGGCCTGCTCCTGGGCGACAAGCCCAATGTGTTGCTCTTCGGGCAAGAGAAGAACCTCGGCACATGGGCCATTGCCAAGCTGAACCTCTACCTGCACAACATGCGGGCTGAGATTGAGCGCGGCGACACCCTAGTGGAACCCAAGCACCTTGATGGCGATTACCTGAGGACCTTTGACCGGGTCATTGCCAACCCGCCGTTCTCGGCCAAGCAATGGTGGTCGCCGCTGGAACTGGCCAACGAGGCGGAACAAGAGGGCGACAAGAAGCCCAAGGCACCGAATTACAAGCAGGTCAGCGACCCCTACGGACGCTTCGTCTACGGCATCCCGCCGCGTGGCTATGCCGACCTCGCCTTCGCCCAGCACATGCTCGCCAGCCTCAAGGCCGATGGCCGCATGGGCATCATCCTGCCGCACGGGGTCCTGTTCCGCAGCGGCGAGGAAGGCAAGATTCGCGAGGGCCTGCTGTTCGGCACCGATGCCGCCAGCGGCAACCAGCCTGGCGACCTCATCGAGGCTGTCATCGGTCTACCCTCCGCGCTGTTTTACAACACCGGCATTCCGGCCTGCGTGCTCGTCCTGAACAAGCGCAAGCCTGCTGCGCTCAAGGGCAAGGTCATCATCATCGACGCCAGCCGCGACTACCTTGAAGGCAAGGCCCAGAACAGCCTGCGACCCGAGGACATCGCCCACATCGCCAGCACGCACAAAGCCGCCTTTGAACACCAGACCGAGGTGGAGAACTACTGCCGGGTGGTGACGCTGGACGAAATCCGCAGCAACGACGGTAACCTCAACATTGCTCGGTACATCGACAACGGTGAGACCGAAGAGACCGTCGATGTGGCAGCCACCTTGTCGCATTTGGCCGCACTGGCTGAGGAAGAGGCGCAGATAGATGCGCGTCTGAATGGCTATCTGGCTGAGTTGGGACTGCTGGAGACTGGCGCATGAGCGAGGCCAGCATTCAGGGCCATCGGGAAATCTCAGTCGGTACGTTGCCCGCTGAGTGGGTGGCTACCACGCTCGGCGATGAGGTGGCATCAATTGTTGGTGGTGGAACTCCGTCAAAAGACGTTGCTGAGTATTGGGGTGGCGACATTCCTTGGGCGAGTGTCAAGGACTTTTCCGGTTCTCGACTGAGCAGAACCCAAGACTACATAACGCAGGAAGCCATCAAGGCCAGCGCCACAAATCTAATACCTGCAGGGACCTTGATAACGCCAACCAGAATGGCGCTGGGGCGTGTCGCGGTATTTGACTGCAATGTCGCAATCAACCAAGACCTGAAGGCCATTTTCCCCAAACCGACACTGCTAGGGATGCCCTGAATAACTCGAATGCGTAAGTGCTACAAGGCCACCGGTTTCAGATAGTGCGCTGGATGGCGTTTAGCCTGGGTCTTCGCAGCACTTTTCACGCCCTTTCGGGCCATTTGCACCGCCTTTGGCGGCCCCTTGCCTGTTCGCTGGCGCACTCATCCCTGTGCCCCCAGCAATTGGTGGCGCACCATCCACAGGTTGGACAGTGCAAACAGCGTCTTGAGCTGCAGCGTGTTCTTCTTCAGCCCCCGGTAGCGCACCTTCGTGTATCCAAACTGCCTCTTGATCACCCTAAACGGGTGCTCCACCTTGGCACGGA
>ERZ650300.735-NODE-735-length-19808-cov-8.333418_pt1 | contig 19808 bp, 27 predicted proteins | sample MGYA00376236_ERZ650300 | MGnify/ENA primary metagenome ERZ650300 (study PRJEB26733, sample SAMN07839303) | wastewater metagenome | biome: urban; feature: wastewater treatment plant; material: waste water | place: USA: North Carolina | collected 2016-04-28 ...
AGTACTCGTCCAGCGTCTTGACGTTTTGCGCGTAGGTCGGGCCGACCTTGCCGATCGCCGACACGCCGAAGGCCAGCAGATCGCACTCGGCGTAAGTGGAATAGCCCTGGAAGTTACGATGCAGACGGCCTTGACGCTGGGCGGTGGTCAGTTCGTCGGTCGGCTTGGCGAAGTGGTCCATGCCGATATAGACGTAGCCCGCATCGGTCAGGCGGCGGATTGCCAGCTGCAAGATCTGCAACTTGGTTTCGCCGGACGGCAGTTGCGCATCCACGATGCGCCGCTGAGGCTTGAAGAGACTCGGCAAGTGCGCATAGTTATAGATCGACAGGCGATCCGGCGACAGGGAGAGAATCTGCTCCAGCGTGCGGTTGAAACTGATGACGTTCTGCTTGGGCAGACCGTAGATCAGGTCGACGCTCACCGACTTGAAACCATGAGCGCGAGCGGCATCGATCACCAGACGGGTTTCGTCCTCGCTCTGGACGCGGTTCACGGCCTTCTGCACGTCGGGGTTGAAATCCTGGATGCCGACACTCATCCGGTTGAAACCGAGCTCGCCCAGCAACGCAACGGTGGCTTCATCGACCTTGCGCGGGTCGACTTCGATAGAATATTCACCATCCGGGACGAGCGTGAAATGCTTCTTCACTATGCCCATCAACTGGCGCAATTCGTCGTGGGACAGGAAGGTCGGCGTGCCGCCGCCCAAATGCAGTTGCAGCACCTCGCGCGGCCCGTCCAGGCAGGCAGCCTGGAGATCGACTTCCTTTTCGAGGTATTCGAGATATTTGGCCGAGCGACCGTGATCTTTCGTGATGATCTTGTTACAGGCGCAGTAGTAGCAGATCGTATTGCAGAAGGGGATGTGGAAGTATAATGAAAGCGGTTTGCCAATTCCGCCGATCGAACGCTTGCCCAGCCACGCGCAGAGGGCGTCGGAATTGAACGCCTCGACGAAACGATCCGCGGTGGGATACGACGTATACCTCGGGCCATTCACATCAAATTTGCGAATGAGCTCGGGATCGAAAATCAGGTCTTTTTGAATCGTGTTCATGGTGTGTTTCTGTTGGTTGCGCGAACAATCGCAGAATCGATCTTGAACGGTATTGATGTGGATCAAAGGGCTCCAAACGTTGGTAAATCCCCTTAAGTTCAGGTGACTGCAGTGCAGATGAAATCGGTAATTCCACTGATGACCACAGAGGTCAAAACGGCCTGTTCCCAGTGCAACCTTCGAGAATTGTGCCTGCCCTTTGGCCTCGATCCGCGCGATGTCGACCAGCTCGACGAGCTCGTCGGCAGCCGCCGCAAGATCAAGCGCCAGCAGCACCTTTACCGCTCGGGCGAAGTCTTCGAGGCCATCTATGCAATCCGCGCCGGCTCGTTCAAGACGGATGTGATCCTCGAAGACGGCCGCGATCAGGTCACTGGCTTCCAGATGACCGGCGAGGTCCTCGGCCTTGACGGCATCAGCACCGAACACCATTCATGCAACGCCATCGCCCTCGAAGACAGCGAGGTCTGCGTGATTCCCTTCAGCCGCCTCGAAGAACTCTCCCGCCAGGTCGAAAGCCTGCAACATCAGTTCCACAAGATCATGAGCCGCGAGATCGTGCGCGACCACGGCGTGATGATGCTGCTCGGCTCGATGCGCGCCGAAGAGCGCCTGGCGGCTTTTCTGCTCAACATGTCGCAACGCTTCACCGCGCGGGGCTTTTCGCCGTCCGAGTTTCACTTGCGGATGACCCGTGACGAAATCGGCTCCTACCTGGGGCTGAAGCTGGAAACCGTCTCCCGCGCCTTCTCGCGCTTCCAGGAAGAAGGTCTGGTGGCCGTCCAGCAGAAACATATCCGCATCCTCGACACCCCGGGCCTCAAGCGTCTGCTCAACCACCACGTGGCCTGATCCCGTCGGCTCTGCGCCCTGGCGCATGAGCCCGCACTGCGCGGGTGCGTCTGGTTGGGATCGACGCCGGACGGGGAGACCGGCTATCGAGCACGGCATGAAGGCCTGAGCGCAATCACGGCAGCGCCCGCCCGCGCCGACGCGTTCCAGGCCGATTGCGGGCGCTTCTGGCCTCCTCTTAGGCGCCTCTTCTGCCTCTTTTATATGCCGGCCAGCCAGCCCAGCGGATTCTTACTCAGCGCCACCGAGACGATGTATGAAAAGGTGGCCAACGCGGCAACGACGGCGGCAATCCGGACGCCGACAGGCCAGGCAGGCTTGAGCGCAAGCATGCCCAACCCGATGTAAGCCAGCAGACCAAGCACTTTGGCCGTCAACCAGCCCTGTACAAAGGGATACTGCCCCGACATCCATGCCAGCGTAAGGGCGCTGCCCAGCAGACAGGAGTCGACGATATGAGGCAGACGACGGGTGAGGCGCGCGCGGAGCAGCGGAGAGCCTGTAATCGACCACCAGCCGCGTAGCGCAAAGCCCGCGCCGCTGAGCACGACGCAGGTGATATGAAAATGTTTGAGAGCCAGATACATGTCGCCTCGGAGCCCGGCTTCGGACTCGCCCATGAAATTGCCGCGGCGACACCCTCTAGAACGTCACCGGGCCCCGCCAAGCGGGGCCCTGAACTTTAACCGCGCAGCACGCCCACTTCCAGTGCGGCAAACCAGTTGATGAAGCGCTGCACGTCGGCGCCCCTGTAGATTCCTCCGTGCTGGGGGACCAGCATGTCGATATCGAGGCGGGAAACACGCTCGCACCAATCCCGCTTGGCCCGATCCGAACCCATCCAGCGCTTGTGGAAACCTTCGGCATGCCGGATGTGGCGGGAAAAATCCTCCACATAAAGCCCGTTCTGGTCGGGCGGCAGCAGAGCGGCACCCACATCCCCGGAAAACAGGATCTTGGCTTTCGGGTCGTAGAGGTGGTGATTGCCTGACGAGTGCAGGTAATGCGCCGGAATCGCCTGCAGCTCCAGCCCGCCGACCTTGATGGTCATGCCCGGATCGGGGATCGGCACGAAGGTCGAGTCGGTTCCACCGAAGTGCGGCAGAAAGGACTGCCACAGCCAACTGGTGTAGCACTTGAGATCCGGCTTGAACTCAAGCCACAAAGCCAGCGACGAGATGATGTCCGGATCCTGATGAGAGGCGAAGATGCCGGCCAGCTTGGTCGGATCGCACTCGGCCGAAAGCGCCGAGAACACAGCCGGAAAAATTTCGATGCCGCCGGGATCGCACAACAGTGCTTCCTCGCCATCGACAATCACGTATTCGTTGGTGTCGATGATGTAGCCGGGCTTGCTCGGATCGCGCGCAATGGCCAACCAGCGGTGTTCGTTGTCCTGGTAGATACAGTGAGCCTGCTTCATGGGTCTATTAGTCCTTTACGAGCCGTTCCTTGCCAAGCACTTCGAGGGATCGCTTGATCTGCGCAATAACCTCGGCGAAATCTGTCGAGACCTGCATCAACGCCGGGCTGAACCCGCCGCCGTATGCCGCTTCGATTTTGGCCGACCGGGCCAGCACGCCGCCCAGTTCAACCAGTTGCTGGGTTTCTTCCACCGCCGCACGCAGGCGCAGGTCGAGGGCACGCAGCTTTGCCTGCTGCTCGGCCAGACGGGCGGCCCCGCGCTTGCGCGCCTCGCGCACACCCGGCACGCCGTCGCCGCTCTGACGGATCGCCTCGGCGAGAATGGCGGAGTTACGCTGCTGCTGCACGACACCGGTGACGCTGCCGACCGAACCGGAAGTCATGTCGCGCAGGGACGACATGTGACGGGTCAGATCCTGAGCGAAGCGGCGCAGTTCGTTGGATAGCACGCCGAAACCCAGAGCCGCGTTTCCGGCTCGCTTGGCAAGAAAAATGGCGTTCAGCGCCATCAGGTTGATACGGAAGGCCGTCGCGACGATGGCCTTGATTTCTTCATTGACGCGGACAATGCCGGCCAATTCGCCGGTACGGCGAAGGGAGAGTTTCAGGTTTCGTTCAGGCGCATTCATACCGGGCTCTGGGGCGGCAGGTGGCCGCGTTGGGGCACGTTGATCGGAGCGGATGCCGCCGGCCCCAACTATTCCGAAGGAATGAACAGGCCGGTCGCCGCGGGGAGATTAACGGCGGCCGACCGGCAAGCTTGAGCCTGAACGCCCCGTGCGCTCAAAGCCCGGTGGCCGCGCGACCGGGCGGAAGCAGGAAATCCCGCGGGCGGGTGCGCAGCCGATGCATCAGGCGACGACGCAGTTCGCGCAGATCGCTTTTCGGCAGATCGTAAGCGCGCACGGCGGTCATCAACGACAGCGTAAAACTCACCCCCAGATTGAGCACGAACATCACCGCCACCCCGGCAACCGCCTGCGTCAGCAGCCCCGTTCCGATCCACTGGAGGTGAAGCGACGAAATGGCGAGGCTCAGGATCCCGGAATTGAGCGTCACGTGACGCACATCCAGAGGCAGCCCGAAGAACTTGCCGAGAACGGGCGTCATGCCGAGCATCAGACCCAACGAAATGTTGGTGGCCCAGCCGGACATGTTGCGCGACACCACGCCGGCCAGACGGATCAGGCGCATCGGCCCGAAACGCCGACCCAAACGGTGCTCTGCAATCGCCTGGGGCAGGCGGTGATACACGGCCCAGTTATCCACCCAGCCGCCCACCAGCGCAGCGAGGTAGAGCACGACCCCGGTCAGCGCAGCATAGAACACCGTACCGCTATCCACCGGACTCAGCGAATGGAAAACGTAGCTCGCCTCGGCGGTCGACAGATAGGAATGCCCGGTCATAAACCGCCACACCGCGTCGAAAGCGTAAGCCCCGACGGCCACCATCAGCACATTGGCGATGGTGGCCGCGAGCTGGGACCGGCAAATGCATGCCGCATAATCCACGATCACATCGAGACGCTCGACGCCCTTCCTGTCGCGGATGATCGCCGCGAATGCCGCTGCCGTCATGGCCGGCTGCTTGGTGGCAAGGATCAAACCGAAAGCCTGCAGCAGCAGGAAGCTCACCGCGTAGTTGAGGCCGGAGCCGAGTCCCTCGACAAACAGCGCCAACCCGGCCCCCGCAATCGCCATTTTGATGGCTGCGGTACCGACCGTAAGCAGGCCGCCGCCGGCTGCGGCCAGCCAGATGTGGCGGTAGTCCTCCGGCGTTTCGGCGATGTAGTGCTCCCCCGTTTTGCCGGCCCGGTCAACAATCCGCCGCTGCAGCAACTGCAGGTTGTTGCGAACAAGATGGCGCAGGCTGGCGCTTTCGTGGGCCGCGTAGGCAAGCTGTTGAAGGAGCAGCAGCACGGGCCCCGGCGCCCCCGGTTCGGCCCCCATGACGCCGACAATGGCCTCCATGCGAGCCAGACAGCGCTCCAGCACATCCAGGCCATAGACGATATCGACGCTGATGCCTTCCGATTCAAGGCGTACGGAGATCAATCGCATCTCCTCCCGGCAAGCCTCCAGATCGCCCTGCCATGCTTCCAGCAGCGGGCCCGACAAACGCCGCTGCTCCCAGGCACACAGCAGATTCTCACCGCTGTCGGCGAGCCGTCGGAATGGCGAGCGGGCCACCGGACGCAACTCGCTGCGGGTACGAAGCTTGAGGGACAGCCCCTGCCCCTGGACCCGCGCCAGCAGCAGCCGGAAACCGTCGGACATGGCCTGCCGCAGCGCCGCCACGGCTTCCGGTTCGCTGGCCGGGAACAGCAGCTCCATCGCTCGCAGAAAAGAGGATGGCTGTACGCCGCGGATCAGGGTCAAATCCCGGTTGCGCCCGAAGCTGCGGCTTACCAGATGCGACAAATCGTGGTCGTCCCGCGGCGACGGAATCAGCTTCGAGGTCAGGCGATCGCCGAACTCGGATAAAAAACCCCGGTCGCTCGGAATGCCGACCTCCCCGAACAGATTGGCACCGTCAGTCTCGTCGAGAATCGCGCGGATCGCCCGACGCACCCCGGCGGCCAGTTCCGGATGCGCTGCGAGCACATCCATCAACACCGCGAAACGCTGGGTTGCCGGCCCATGCACATCGGTCGAGTCGATATAAACGTCGTTCCACAGCGCGCCTCCGGCCAGCCAGGCAACCAACGCCCTGCAAGCGTCGAGACGGTCCGGCAGATCGGTGGCGGCAATCAACTCGGTAAGGCGCGCAGCCAGTTTAGGAAGGTCGCGCTGATTCTGGCGCTGCTCGGGCAGAGCAGCGCAAATGCACGTCAGCAGCGCATCCGGAGAAAGGGCAAAGGACAGGGAAGAATTGTTTGACATAGGCAGGTTGAGACCGTTTGCCCTGAAATTGGTTCGCTGCACCAATCTACCGGAAGTTGCCTAACCCCGCCCCTGGCGAGCCACTCACCCGCCCTGGATGAGCTCGAAAAACGTCAGCAGCGTGAGAGAACGGAAACGCTCTACCCCAGCGAGACCAAACACCCAGCTCTCTTCGGCGGCATCAACCAACTCACGCATACCATGCCGAAAGATGTCGGTTCAAAACCGAGACAATGCCCGGTCTCGAGAAAACCCAAACCCCAACAAAAAGGCCAACCCTCGCGGATTGGCCTAAGTGCTTGATAAATCTGGTGCCGGTGAAAGGAATCGAACCCTCGACCTTCGCATTACAAGTTAGAGGGGTCGCACCTTAATTTATATGCTCCACCATTAACAAACCCATATACAGAAAGGGTTTAGGCCTATACTCACTTTAACGGGGTTACACCGAAATTGCTGTTTTTTGACCTAAACCGTAACCCCAGCGTAACCCCGGAACAGCCAATACGCATAAGGTGAGGTGATGAGCAACAAAACGCGATTCCTCTTCGGCAAGGAAAAAATCGAAGCACTACCGACGCCGGAAGTCGGCAAGCGCGCGACTTACCACGACACGAAGACCACCGGCCTGCAGCTTCGCGTCACCGCCAGCGGCGTCAAGACGTTCTCCATGTACCGGCGCACCAAGGGAGGCGGACCGGAACGCGTGACCCTGGGGCGCTTCCCCGCCATGACCGTGGAACAGGCTCACGCGGCAGCCGCTGCGGTGAATGCCGAGATTGAAACCGGCGCGAGCCCGGCGAAGGTCCGCCGCGCGGTACGTGAGGAACCGACCTTTGCCGAAGCCTTCGAAGATTTCCTGACCGGTAAGCGCAAGCGCGACGGCTCGCCCCTGGGGGAGAGCACCAAGCGGGACTATCAAGACGTGCTGCGGATGTACCTCGCCCCCATCAAGGGCAAGAAGCTGTCGCAGATCGAGCGGACCGACGTGAAGGCGATCCACAGGAAGACCACTACCAAGAGCGCGGCACAGGCTGACCGGGCCGTCGCCGTCGTGTCATCGGTGTTCACCTACATGGCGGATCAGGAGGTTTTCATCGGCCCCAACCCCGCCAGCCGCGTACAGAAGAACCCGCCCCCGGCGCGGGATCGCTTCGCCCAAGCCGATGAACTGCCGCGACTGCTGGAAGCCATTGCACGATCCGACCAACGGGACTACTTCCTGCTGTCCCTGCTGACCGGCGCGCGGCGCTCCAACGTGCAGGCGATGGCTTGGCGCGACCTCGATCTATCCGGCGCGGTCTGGCGCATCGGCATGACCAAGAACGGCACGCCGCAGAACGTCCCGCTCTCGCCCGAGGCCGTCATGGTCCTGACGGCCCGGCAGGAGCGCGCGGACACCTCGCCCTTCGTCTTCCCCGGCACCGGCAAGACCGGGCACCTTGTAGAGCCGAAAAAGGCATGGTCAACGATCCTGCGCGCCGCCAGCCTCGCCCGCCTACTCGACGCCCTAAAGATCGAAGGCGACGCCCGCGCCGAGGCCGAAGCCCTGGCCCTCGACAGTCTCGCCAAGGCCGAGCAGAAGTATCACGCCCAAGCCAAGGCCGCCAAAATCGAGCCGGCGCACTTCGCCATGACAGACCTACGGATTCACGACCTGCGCCGCACCCTGGGGAGTTGGCAGGCAAAGACCGGCGCATCGATGGCGATCATCGGCAAGAGCCTGAACCACAAAACGCACCAAGCGACGGCGATCTATGCGCGCCTCGACCTCGATCCGGTCCGCCAGTCGGTGAACACCGCGACGGCGGCAATGATGGAGGCCGCCGGCCTGAAGGAAGTGGCGACCGTGCTGCCGCTGCCCAAGAAGAGCCGGGGCGGTGCGTGAAGATTGAGGGCTTGATTCTGGAACAGGCCGGCATCGAGCGGCCAAGTGAAGAACTGGTGGCCGGGCTGCGAGTGGCGAAAGCCTTATTTTGTATCTACAAATATTCTTGACCAATCAAAATAACGCATCTACAGTAAATCAATGGGATCACGCTACACGTGGGACGAAGCGAAACGCAGGAGCAACCTTGCCAAGCATGGCTTGGACTTCGCCAATGCCGACATGGTGCTGGCTTCGCGCTACCGGCTGGACATCCAGGTGGTGCGCGCCAATGAGGAACGGATTCAATCGCTTTCCTACGTACTGAACCGGCTGGCTGTGTTGACTGTGGTGCATCTGGACCGCGACAGCACGACGCGCATCATCAGTTTCCGCTACGCCAGCGAGAAAGAATCGGAGGCCTACTATGACTGGATCAGCCAAGAAGCTGACTGAACGGGAACAAATCCTGAAGGCAATGAAGACGCCGCCGGCAGAGGGGTATTTCGTCTGGGATGGCAGGGACGAGGACGACCGCCCGGCCACGGAGGAAGAACTGCACGCCGGCATCGAAGCGGCGCGCAGAGGTCGCGGACGTCCCGCCGGGTCTGGGATCAAGGAGCAGGTTGCCATCAGGATTGACCGCGATGTCCTGGCTGCTTTTCGGTCCGGTGGTGCCGGGTGGCAAACCCGGATGAACGACGCGCTCAGGGACTGGTTGAAAGATCACCCTGCCGCCTGACCGAGCATTACCGCCGCCTGACGGTTTCAGGCAAAGCGGGCCGAACTGGTGCAGCAACACCGGCCGGCCCTGACCACAAACCAAGCTAAAAGGAGCTTGCATCATGGCTACCGCCGATTCTAACCAAGCGTTCCGTATCGAGGGCGCAACCAAGTGCATTGAGGCACTGAGGGCGCTGGAGCGAAGCGCGGAGAACCTTCCCGGCGATGCGTTCGAAGATGCCCGCGCGTACTACGCCGTTCAGAGTAACGATGCCGAAGCACTCGTGGCGAAATTCGGCCCGATGACTCCGTTACAAGAAGGGGCGTTCCGTGCTCTGGCCGAATACATCCATTCAAACATTACATTCGGCCCCCCGAATCTGGACAAATGGCGTCCGTGCGCAGGGATGAGCCCGACCGAGTTGAATGCTTGTATCGCCTTCGTGAACGCCGACGATTAACCGAGCACCACCGCCGCGCCTACTCCGACGGGAGAAAAACCGGGTTCCCTTGCCCGGCTGGCGCGGCTCCTACGACAAGGGGCGATATAGGGTTCGCCATGGCAAGAGGAAAAAACGAAATCCGTCACACAGGTGACTTGCCCGACTGGTTCAGGCTTGACAAGTACGACGCTGCTGCAGTTATGGATGCTGCAGGATGGTATGAGCAGATATATGCTCGCAGCCAGTGTTTTTTAATGTTGAAAAACGCTGGGTGGAGCAAGTCCATCGAAACTGAAAAGATTTTTTTATATGATTGCGACAGCCTCGCCTTCAGCGAAGTTAAAGCACTTCGTGAAGTTCGGAAAAATCCAATTGTGGATACTGTTAAAAATATTGAATTGCGCCCCCATTTTTTAAGTGGACTTTGCGCCGAGTCTGCATTCAAGAATGAAAAGCCTTTTTACTCAATGGGCGTTCATTCGATGACCGTTAGAGAATTGCGCCTGCATGAACGCACCATGGCTCCTGGACGCCTAGAGTACTCAAGGCGCTGGCGTGACCAGTTCAGATCAAGAACAATTGCGTCATTAAAATACCCGCACAAGGAATGGATAGATCGACCTATTTATGAATCAGGCAAGCATCCAGAATTTTATCCGAACAATTCCTCTTATCGCTTGGTTGGCGGGAGAATGCGCGGAGCAGAGCAACCAGTGGTAGTTAATTTGAACCTGCCTGACGCCTTGCTTATTGAAAGCTTTCGTGAATGGCTAAAATTCGCACGACCTAAAACCAAGGATACAGCAGCGGCAAGGCGATACCGAAAGCCAGACTTCGATTCATGGGTGCGATTGGGGATTTTGCCCTTTCTTGATCTCACAATTTGGGCTATCGAAGCAGGGGTAAGTATTCCGAATCGGGTTATGGCTGATGCGATATTTCATCCGGGCGAAGGCGGCGAAGAAGTAGTGAGAAAGACGACCGAACCGACCGCGCTAAAGTTGGTTGGCGAACGGGATAGCGAAGGCATGGCTCCGCTCGATGCTCTCCGCGCTCAGGCTGCGTTAGAACTTGCCGGTCAGTTTGATGCGAAAGCGGAAGAGTCAGACACCTAGACCTTTCCGGAACATTTTCACCATTCCTTCCGGCCTCGATTCGTATTTCGCCTTAATCCAAAGTTCGCACCCATACCGCACGCCGACGAGGCAAAGCGGGTTCAACTGGATGCGAACCATGACCACCGAAAAATTCCACAAGCAACTAATCGCTGCCGGCGCTGACCTTCTCGACGATCACGCCGCCGCTGCCGTCCTCGACGTTTCCCCCGGCACCCTCTCTGTCTGGCGCAGCACTGGCCGCTATGCCCTCCCCTTCCTGAAAATTGGCCGCAAGGTCCGTTACCGCCGCGCTGATCTTCAGGCTTGGATGGAAAGCCGCACCCGCGAATCCGGCGCGACGGCGTAAGGGGAAGACGCCATGACCGACAAGAAAAAGGGCCGCCCCAACGAGGGCAGCCCAAAAGACAATTTCGACCGCGATCATAGGCCGCCGGCCGTCACCGGGCAATGCGCCGAAGTTCTGACCTTGCTGCAATCGGTAGACGCGGCGCTGTCCTTCAGCATGACCGCAGACATGGCGATCCCCGAGGCCGCGGCCCGCATCCATGACCTGCGCGGACTGGGTTTCAACATCATCACGACGATCCTGCCTGAAGTAGAGTTTCGTGGGCGCATCCGGCGCAATGTCGCCCTTTACTCCCTAGGCGTGCCGTCCTGGCCGGCACCCGGATTTCTGGAAGAGAGGGCCGGCGAATGATCCGCGCGGACCTGCTGGCCCTTCTGCTGCTTGCCGCCGTATCGGTGCTGATGCGGGTGGGGGTGATCTGATGGGCCGCACGATCAACACCCCCGCCCCTACTGCTGACCTCAAATGGCCCTGCCAACCAGGGCGCAAGCTGCCGCCCTTTGGCAAAGTGCTTGCCGATGCGGTCCTGCGTGGCCTGCAACCCAAGGGCCGGCAGGCAATGGTCTATCTCGACTGCTGGCCGCCGCAGAATCCGCCGTTTGGCCCGGCGCTGGCCTGCCCGTGGGATGCGGAGCCGGCCTCCTACGATTGGCGAATCCTGGCCGGCCTCGACGTGCTGCTGAAGGTTCCCACGCCCTGCAATGGCGAGCGCCTGCGCCGACTGCTGGCGGAACTGATCGCCTGCAAGCCGCGCCGGCTGATCGTCGTTCGCAGCGTGGCGCCTCACGTTGAATTCATCGTGTCCGCTGGCCGCGGTGTGGAGGTGCAGCCATGAGCGCCGTATTTGAGCCGATGGAAGCCGACACCCTCGACGCCCGCGCCGGCATGCTGCCGGAACTGGCGCCGGAGCCGTGGGGCGATCCGCTGCCGATTCCTTCGATGCTGCTGCCTGTGGAGCCGTTCGACGCGGCCCTGATGCCTGCCGCCCTGGGTCCGTGGGTCTCTGATAGTGCCGACCGGATGCAATGCCCGCCCGACTTCCCCGCCGTGGCCGCAATGGTGGCCCTGTCCTCTGTGATTGGCCGGAAAGCCTGCATCGCACCGAAGCGGTACGACAACTGGCTGGTGACCCCTAACCTGTGGGGCGTCGGCGTTGGCCGCCCTGGCGTGATGAAATCCCCCGCGCAGGCAGAGGCAATGAAACCGCTTGATCGTCTGCAAGCCCTGGCAAGCAAACTTCACGCCGAAGCGATGCGCGATCACGACGTCAAGATGAAGCTCGAAAGCATGGGCGGCAAGGCGACCGAGAAAAAGGCGCAAGGGCTTGTCGACAAGGGCAAGCTCGAAGAGGCCGGGCGCCTGCTGGCGGATACTGCCGACTTCGAGGCATCCAAGCCGCCGGCACTGCGCCGCTACATCGTGACGGATGCCAGCGTGGAAGCCTTGGGTGAAATCCTGATCGAAAACCCGTGGGGCGTGCTGGCCTACCGGGACGAGCTAAACGGGCTGCTGCGGAGTCTCGACAAAGAGGGGCAGGAAGGATCACGTTCTTTCTACCTGCAAGGCTACGATGGCAACCAGGGCTATACCTTCGACCGCATCGGCAGAGGCCGGAATCTGCATATTCCCGCCGTCTGCATTTCCCTTTTGGGCGGAATCCAGCCGGGCAAGCTGCAAGCCTACATCCATGATGCGGTATCAGGCGGCGCGGCAGATGACGGCCTGCTGCAACGCTTCGGGCTGCTGGTTTGGCCGGACGTGGGCAGGGAGTGGCGCAACGTGGATCGATACCCCGACACCACCGCCAAGAATGCCGCCTTCGAGACCTTCCAGCGCCTCGACGCTATGCCGCCGGGCACTGACCCCGAAACCGGCGAACCGGCCCCAGCCGTCTATCGCTTCTCGCCCGAAGCCCAAGGCGAGTTTGACGACTGGCGGCACGACTTCGAGACGGCGCTTAGATCCGGCGAGCATCACCCGGCGATGGAATCGCACCTGTCTAAATACCGGAAGCTGATTCCGGCGCTGGCGCTGGTTTGTGCGCTGGCGGACGGTGAAAGCGAAGTAAGCGCCGATTCACTGCTGCGTGCGCTGGCCTGGGGCGACTACCTCAAGAGCCATGCAGCGCGCGCCTATGGGGCAGGCACCGGCCCGAACACCGACGCGGCATCCGCCCTTCTCGCCAAGATCAAGGCCGGCAAGGTGACGGACGGGTTCGCGATTCGCGACGTGTATCTGAAGGGCTGGGCGCACCTGGGCACCCCTGAGACCGTGAAGGCAGCGTCGGCGCTGCTGTGCGACCTGGGGCACCTGCGGCGCATCGATACGAAGCCCGGCGCGGCTGGGGGCAGGCCTTCGACGACCTACCAAATCAACCCGAAAACGTCGGGCAAGGAGGCGAGCGCATGAGCTACTTGGACCGCCTCAAGAAATCCGCAAGCGCGGGGGCGGGCACCCTACAAAACCATCAAAACCCGGAATCGAGGGGTTTTGTAGGTTTTGAAGGTACGCCCCCCGCCCCTTTTCAAAAAATCGAGGGGGCGAAAGCGGCAAACGATCCGGGGCGGAAGCAGCCCCCCGCCCATGCTGTCGAAGTCCTGCCCGACCATCCAGACGCCCGCCAAAGCGCACGGCAAAGCGCGCAGGAATCGGCGCTGAAACCGGCGGCGCGATCCTGCCGCACCTGCCGACACCTGCACCGGCCCGGCCTGTCAGATGGGCACTGCGGCGCGCGGGATGATCTGCCCCACGCCTACACAGCCGGGCATCCGCTTCGACGCCTGCCGGATGATAAAGGGGCATCCTGCACCGCCTGGGATGGATGGACATGACTGCGATGTGAATCAAGAACCGCCGATTCCCTGCGTACTGAACTGCGTACCGACGGTTAGCGAGGCCCGAGTTAGCGCGGTTGGTTAGCGCCGAATCCGCTGGTTAATGGTTTGGTTAATGCAGAATCGGCGGTCAATCGGCGGAGGAATCGGCGGCTTGGCCTTGCATCAAGGCAGCCGGCAACGCGCACAGGAAAGCGCACGCGCAATTGTGACCTGCCGCCCCTTAGCCTGCCCTGCGTCATCGGGTCTGACATTTCGGTAATGGTGCGTTACCGGATCAACCCAAAATTATTAATGAACTGGTCGATGCTCTGACCTTTGTTCATGGTGAATGAGCGGCCCTTCTCATCGGGCGTCACGAATAAGCTGATACCGTTCGCCCCGCCTACTATCCCAGTCTCACGATGGATAGTGAGCTGCGTACTCGGGATGACCGCGAATCTGACGATACCCTCGTTACTCCGCATCACTAGAATGTAAAAGACCTTCCCCCCGTTGTTCGCATCAAAGGCCGTATTTTTGATGAAAAATGAGTACTTCCCGTTCACGCTCTGTGAGGAAGTCTTAACTTGGATGTGAAAATACTCATTGTTTCGTGACGCAACAATATCGATACCTTCATCGACAGCCATCAGCGAAGTGTTGAACCCGCGGTAAAGCAGTTCAGCCATAACCGAGTATTCCCCTGCCTTGCCCAAGAAGTTGGTACTGACTGGAGTTACAGGCTCTGGCGCTACTTGGGCAGGTTTCCTTGCTCTGCTTGCCTTTAGTCGATAAATCCCTTTCCTGAAGCCCCCGGTTTTGCTCGGCACTTTTGCGAACGATGGGGAGGCTGTTTTGACATTCGCAGCCAAAGCACCCATCAGTTTCTTTTGAAACTCTTCCTGAGAAAGCTGCAGGTTGCGATTTGTGCGCATCGCCTCTGCGGCGATGTCTGAAACATGCATCGCGCCTTTGGCTGCTGCAAGGATGTCCCATGCGGCAGCAAGGGTTGGTGACAGCTCCGGTGCCATTAGTTAGCCTTTCGAGTGACTGTGCCTCAAGATTTAGGGCGGTTGCAATCCATCTGCGATCTGGTGAACGCACGGTGGATTGATACTCTAGATTATGCAGCGGGGTAATTGAAAAATTCATATCACTTGACGGACAAGCCATGCTGAAAGGATACTGCATCCGTCGCTGATACAGAGGCGATACGGGTTTGGCGACCCGTAAGCTATGGCCGATGAGGCCGCGCACAGTCGCGGTTTTTTCACGTCGGCAGCACGGTAACGCCTGTTCAATGGGCGGGCCGTGTTGGGAGACCGAAAGGTCTGCCGGTCCCATAGCCCGGTTCGCCAACCCAACACGGTTCCGCCCCCCCGTTTGGCGACGGGGAGCGGAAATTTAGACCGCAAGCTATGGAGCACTAGCCATGACCACCGCAACCAAAGCCGCTTCTCCCGCCCTCCCGATGGGTTTCACCGCCGCAGCCAACATTTATTGCCTTTCGCCGGACGCCAGCGAAATCGACATCATCGATCAACTGCATGCGCGACAGACTCAGCTAGATGCAATGCTTGCGCTGACATTCGGCGAGGCCGGCGAACATTTCCGGGAAATGAACGAAGTACGGCAAGACATCTACATGGGGGCTTGCGCTTCTGCCGCCAACGAGATTCAGCAGCTAACGGGAGTCCTTGCCTCGATTCGTGGCACGGCTGGGAGGGGCGCAGCATGAACAGCATTCAGCAAATTTTCCGCATCCTCCAACAGCGCGCTTCATCCAACCTGACAGACGACGACCTCAAAGCGATGGCAGGCGCAACCAGCTTCGCCAAAGACATGGCGCTTGAAGCAAGAGACGTGTTCATGGGTATTGGCTGCTTGGTCAATTCCGATGAGGGAGGCACAGGCAGTCTCTCGACTCACGATGATGTGCCTCACCTCCTTTTTCATGCGGCCAACACCTTCGACTTGATCTTCAGCCTTGTCGAAATGGGCGAAGATGCGCAACACACGCTGAACATGCGCAGTGAGGCTGTGCGCAGCAAGACGCAGGAGGTGCAATCATGAGCACCGCAGTCACGCCAATGCTAGCCCCCGCCATCGCCCGCTTTGAGGCCATGCTGCACGAAGCCGAGCAGCTCGCCACTGTTGAGACAGGGCAGGCCAAAGCCTTCAATCAAGGCCGTGCAAGCGCCGTTGCGGCGATCCTCGACGAACTGCGGGAGGTGCGGCAATGAGCACCCCGACCCATTTCAGCCTTTACCGTACTCTGCGCCTCGTCGCTAGCCCAGCTCTGGCCTACCGTACCGTCTTCGCAGGGAGGGTTGCTTGATGAACGCGCAAGTCATTGCATTCCCGCGCCTGCTTGAGGCCCCGGTGATCCAACATCCTCGACGGGGCAGGCTCCCCAACGGCGTCGGCTCGCTTCGCGCCGTTCGCATGAAACGGATGCGCAAGGCAAAGGCCGAAGAAGCGCAGCGTGCAAGCGATACTCGGAGTGTCGCGTGGGCGCTCCGCACACTGGAGGGCGAAGCGTATGCGCAGGGCTGGGTGGGCTTCGTTGTTGCCGCACTAGATGGCAAAGGAAATCCTTGCGGCAAAGTCGGGGTGCGGTGTACGGAAGACAGAGAATCGGCACGTCGGCTCACGGATTGGTTGCGTCTGCGCCTTTGACTGAAGGGCGCGAAGGTGATGATCGCGGAGTCTGTCACCTGCCGATAAGGTGGCTGGCAAGCTAGCGACCGAAGCCGGGAATACTCCGGTTTCAAACCGGCTTATTCAGCCCAGTGTCGAAGGTTACGCTGAAGGTTACGTTCTAAACGTGGGCTTGGAAGGCGGTAGCCAGCACCGTCCGGTGGGCCTGCCATGAGCGAGGACGCAGCAGCGGTTCCGGGAAACCAACCCCATGCGCATCGGGCATTGACCGACCTAACCCGCCCCTGTGGCGGGTTTTTCATGCCCATGATGGCGGGAAAGAACACCACCCCTACTTCCCTAACAACCTCGACACCATCCGGCGGCGTTTCTCGGCGCCTTGCTTGCTGTTGCGAAAATCCCGAACGAACAAAGCCGCCGACACGGCAACCGCACAGATGCAACCGCCGATGATGATGTAACCCACAAGACCATGCATGTCTGGCCGATTCCTTGATCCTGGCGAGCGCCGCCAAAACGATCGTTCACGGGGGAGTCGTAACCCCGGCGTAACCCCAGCAAAAAGGCCAACCCTCGCGGATTGGCCTAAGTGCTTGATAAATCTGGTGCCGGTGAAAGGAATCGAACCCTCGACCTTCGCATTACAAGTGCGCAAAAGACGGGGTTTTTTGACGTTGAAGGGTGTTCCCTTAAAAATATAAGTTGCTGAAAAATAAGGATTCAATCCATTTTTGACGTTGAACGAAATTGAAGCATGTTCTAGAATCCGCTTACAAGCTGCTTACATGAGCCGCTTACACGGAGAACTTGAACATGGCACGCAACAAGCTGACCGCCGGCCGCATCCGCGAATTTGAATGCCCGACCGGCACCGCTCAAGCCTTCCTGTGGGACACGGAAGCGCCCGGCCTCGCAGTGCGTGCAACACCCGGCAGCGAGGCGCGCGGATTCATCTTCCAAAGCCGCCTTAACGGCAAGGCCCTACGCCTGACAATTGGCGACGTGCGCGCCTGGGGCATTGATGCCGCCCGCGCCGAAGCCCGCCGCCTGCAAACGCTGATTGACCAGGGGATAGACCCGCGCCAAGAGAAGGCCGACAAACGCGCCGCCATTGAGGCCAAGGCCTTAGCGGTCGAAGCTGCCAGACACGAAGCCGAACGCGTGGAAGCGCCCGCGCTGGACGCCTGGGCCGCCTACCTCGACGCCCGCCGGCCGAAATGGAGCCCGCGCACGCTCCTGGACCATCAGCGCCTGAGCGACCCCGGCGGCAAGCCCAAGACCCGAGGCAGGAAGAAAGGCGAAGGCGACACAACCCTACCCGGCGCGCTCCTGCCCCTGCTGAATCTTCCATTGGCGAGGATTGACGCCGACACAGTGCGCGCATGGCTCAGGGACGAAGCCGCCCACCGACCGACCCAAGCCGATAACGCCTTCGTCCGCCTGCGCGCCTTCCTGAACTGGTGCGCCGACCGCCCCGAGCTTCGCGACCAGATTCATGCCGACGCCTGCGCGTCCCGTATGGCCCGCGACGAATTACCACGGAAATCCGCCAAGGATGATTGTCTGCAACGCGAACAGTTGCCGCTGTGGTTCGAGCACATCCGCAAGCTGGCGAACCCGGTGCACGCCGCTTACCTGCAAACCTTGCTCCTGACCGGCGCGCGCCGGGAAGAACTGGCCGGGCTTGCCTGGACAGACCTCGATTTTCAGTGGAAGTCGATGACCATCAAGGACAAGGTCGATGGCGAACGCACCATTCCGCTACCGCCCTATGTCGCCGCACTGCTGGCCGCGCTGCCGCGCCGCAACGAATGGGTGTTCTCAAGCCTCACCGCCGCATCGGGAAGGCTCCAAGAGCCGCGCATTCCCCATAACAAGGCACTGACCGCCGCCGGCCTGCCGGCGCTGTCCCTGCACGGCCTGCGCCGCTCCTTCGGCACGCTGTCCGAGTGGGTGGAATGCCCCGTTGGCGTGGTGGCTCAGATTCAAGGACACAAGCCGTCCGCGCTGGCCGAAAAGCACTATCGCCGCCGGCCGCTCGACTTGCTGCGGATGTGGCACGTGAAGATTGAGGGCTGGATTCTGGAGCAGGCCGGCATCGAGCAGCCGGCAGAGGGGGCCGCAACAGGCCTCAGAGCCATCAAGTAACCTCCATTCACAAATTTAACGATTGACGTTAAACGAAGCGCGTTCTATCCTCAACCCATGACGATTCGTTCATTTCGGTGCGAAGACACCAAAGCCCTTTACGAAGGACTGCACCCGAAGCGATTCAGAAACATCGAAGCTGTCGCAGAACGAAAACTGCAAATGCTTGATGCTGCCGAAGAACTGAAGGACTTGCGCTCTCCGCCGGGCAATCGTCTCGAAGCGCTCAGCGGGAGCCGAGCCGGCCAGCACAGCATCCGCATCAATGACCAGTGGCGCGTGTGCTTTGTTTGGACGGCTACAGGGCCGGAGGGCGTCGAAATCGTGGATTACCACTGAAGGATTTGAACATGGCTACGAACAACATGCGCCCCATTCATCCGGGCGAGGTTCTGCGGGAAGAATATCTGCTGCCGCTTGGCCTCAGCGCCAACGCCCTGGCAATGGATCTGCACGTTCCTGCCCCTCGCATCAACGACATCGTGCGCGAGCGCCGGGCGGTGACACCTTACACAGCCCTGCGGCTCGCCCGCTACTTCGACACCACGCCGCAATTCTGGATGAATCTGCAAACCGCCTTTGACCTGAAGCAGGCCGAGGCGGCAATAGGCGAGAAGGTGACGCGAGAGATTCGGCCAATGCACGCGGTAGCAGCCTGACCGAGCGCCACCGCCGCGCGAAGTAGTAGGAATCTGTCCGCTTGATACCAAATTGGTAGCGTGCTAGATTGAACCATGCACATCATTGCACTGCGAGCGTTACGCGAGTTTTGGGAGAAGCACCCGCAAGCCGAAACCCCTTTGCGTGGCTGGTACGCCGAGGCAAGCCGGGCCGCATGGCAAACCCCGGCTGATATCAAGGCTGCGCACCGGAACGCCAGTTTTCTGGCAAACAACCGCGTGGTGTTCAACATCAAGGGCAATGATTACCGGCTGGTGGTGGCTGTGCGTTACACCTCCACCATGATGTTCATCCGGTTCGTCGGCACCCATGCCGAGTACGACCGGATTGACGCCGAAACCATCTAGGAGTCGCTATGGAACTGAAGCCCATCCGAACCGAAGCCGAGCATGCTGAAGCCCTGGCCGACATTGAACGTCTTTGGGACGCTCCCGAGGGAAGCCCCGAAGCCGACCGCCTGGAAGTCCTCGCCATGCTGGTAGAAGCCTACGAGAAGGCGCACTTCCCGATTGAAGCCCCCGACCCGGTGGCCTTCCTTGAGTACGTCATGGACGTGCGCGGACTGACGCGTAAAGATCTGGAGCCGTACATCGGCCCGCGGGGGCGGGTGGCCGACATCATGAACAAAACCCGCCCTCTATCCGTAACGATGATTCGCCGGCTGTGTGCAGGCCTGGGGTTGCCTGCTGACGTGCTGATTCAACCCTACGCGCTGCGGGAGCCAATCGCAGCCTGACCGAGCACCACCGCCGCGCCTAGGTCGGCCAACCGAAAAGCGGGACACC